>Ga0208544_10000813_pt1 | contig 22738 bp, 21 predicted proteins | sample DEB08_DNA_9_FD_184526 | JGI IMG/M metagenome (GOLD analysis project Ga0208544, IMG submission 184526) | Aqueous microbial communities from the Delaware River and Bay under freshwater to marine salinity gradient to study organic matter... | ecosystem: Environmental > Aquatic > Marine > Coastal ... | reverse complement strand
TATTTCAGCGAGGCGATACAAGGGAAGGTGGTCATCGTATTTCGAGACCAGAATGTAGGCCAGCAGCGCAGCGCTTGCCATGCTGCCGGGAATGGGTCTGCTGGGTGCTGGTTCCTGCACCATCTTCTCGCAGCGTCGGCAGGACTTCTTCAGCCGTGCAATCTGCAGGACCTTGAGTTGTGCCGTGACCAGGTCGAGCATTTCGCTGACATCCTCGCCCACAAGACGCAGGTCGCCACCGCAATCCGGGCAGCAGGTCCCGGGGTCAAGCTCACGACGCTCGCGCGGCGTGGCATCCGACACGCGAGGGCGACGGCGGGGCTTGTGCTCAGCGGTATCTTTGCTGGCATCTGCAGACGCGTCATCTGCGGCATTCTCGTCCGCGGTGGCGCTTTCGGCGGCTGCGATCAGCAGATCTTCCAGCGCCAGTTCGAGCTGTTCGATCTCGCGCTGAACCTTCTCCGAGGATTTGCCGAAAGCCTGCTTCTTCAGTTTTGCGATGCGCAACCGCAGGGTCTGGATCAGCTGGTCATGGGCACGGATCGTCGCCGACATCCGCGCATTCTCCGCCTGCAAGGCAGCTATCATCGCCTTCAAAAGCGCGGGGTCTTCGGGCAGGATTGCGGCATCACTCGACATGCCGCTGACTACCATGAATCAACAGGATATGCCATAAAAACAAGGCATTTCAGACAGATAAATCACCCCACGCGCGCCGGTGGAGCACCCCAATCCGGCCTGCGCCAGTCGATCCCCTCCCACAGCATGGCCAGCTGCGCGGAGGTCAGACGCGCGGCCCCGGAGGAAGTTTTGGGCCAGGGAAAGCGCCCGCGCTGGAGCACCTTGTAATAAAGGCAAAACCCTTGGCCATCCCAATAAAGGAGCTTCAAACGGTCGCCCTTGCGGCCCCGAAACGCAAACACCGCGCCGCCCGTCGGCTTCTGTCGCAACACGTCCTGGGCAAGCGCTGCCAGACCTGCAATCCCTTTGCGCATATCTGTTGCGCCACAAGCCAGATAGACCCGAACACCGGTGCCCGGCCCGATCATGCGCCATCCACCGCACGGATCAGTCGTGTCAGCGCTGCCTCGGCAATATCGCTTTCGAACCGCAGCGTGCGCCCCTTCGCCAGACGAAGCTCGATCCAGACAGCAGGCACAGGATTGGACACCGCGGGCAGGTCCGGAATTGATGGCGCGTCAACTGGCAGAAACAACGCCCCAGCATCCGGCGACCAGAGGCCCTTACGCTTAAGTTCATGGCGCCAGGCATAAATCTGCTGCCGGGTTACGTCGTGGCGCTGCGCAACCTGCGTGACCGTCGCGCCGCCCACACCGACCGCGCTCACGATCGCCAGCTTCTCGTCGTCACCCCAATAACGGCGCCGCTCGACCCCCAGAATTTCGCCCCGCATGACCCCTCCGCGCATAAGACACGTCGCAAACGACGTCGCTATGCACGTGTCTTAGGCTATCTGCCCGCCTCGTGGCAGGCGGTGACAATCGGGCGGTTACTGTCGAACTTGGGTTATCTGCACATTATTCTTGGTAGTTATATAGGATGTTATAGTAGTTAAGCTGACAAAAATGTGCTTTTTTTACATATACACCAAATGATTACAATATCAGTGGGGGAACAGAAACCCGAGATTCGGGGAACAGAAACCCGAGCATCAGGGGAGCGAAAACCCGTGGGCCGAGGGAGTAATAACCCGTGAGCTGGGGAATGAAAACCCGTGTAATTCTTATTCATTCTTCTTAAGAATTACACGGGTCACTGTTAGGCAATGAGGGAGTAAAAACCCGTATCAAAGAGGAAAAATAACATAATCATAGTAGCAGTTTCCTGAAGCGCATGCGCATGAGCGGGTCCCCATTCACACCAGGTTCTTCAATGAGTTCGTATGTCGGAATGGCTTGCTTTTCATGGGCCCTGCGGAGGGCTTTTGCAAAATCAGCATACCGCATCGAACTGCCAGATCTCTTATGGAGATCACGAAATGAGAAAGCCCAGCCATCTGGGTTGTCTTGGCCGTTGCCTGCGTGCCTTCTAGCGAGACGATATAAAAAACGGTCAATGCCGGAAGTGAGACCAAAATAAAGCGGCGTAATTGACAGCACGTCACGTCGGCTTTCGGTGACCGCACTGTAGATCCAAGCAGGCACGGTCATGCGTGCGCCTAGTGGTCGGCCGTCCTTTTCATCAAGACGGAATTCGCTGAGAAGGTTGAAGTCCTCTAGACGATCTTTACCACGGCGGCGCAGGGATGTTCGAATTCGCGTAGCGCGTAGCCGACTGACTGCTGCTTTAAAACGTTCATACTCACGGCCGCCTACCCGACCCATACTATCGCACCATCCTATCGACCTCATCAAGTCATAGGGACGGAAGGCGATGATTGGGGAAGGCGTTTCTCCTCGCTCAACTGCCGCGTTGAGTTGGCTGATCGCCCAGATCAAGACATCAAAATCCCAGATGGTTGCTATCCCGTCATCAGATGTCGAGGTAATAACAACTTGTTGGCCTGATGGGCCTTGCCATTCAATCCGGTCTTGCCCTCTCTTTGCGATAGAGACCATAGGGGCGCTCATCATTTCCCTATCGTCACGGAGCGGGACGTCGCCCACAAGGGCTACGAATAGGTCGAGTTGCTCTTTCTGAGTGCTCACCTCGCCTGCTCCTGCATCGTGGATTGAAAGGCCCGGACCATCAGCTTCGACCCTCAGCTCTATCCATCAGTAGCTCGAGCATTTCACCATAAGTATAGCGGCCGCCGCCAGGCGGACGGCATAGTTGTTTAAAGCGCTCAATGGTGTCGACACGAGCGCGAACAGTGAACTGACTTTCTCTGGGTGCTTCACGTCGAGACCAGCCCGTCGTATGGTTACTCACCACAGGTTTAGCATCTTGAGACTCCTGTTGCCGTCTGGGTTGAAAGTCGCTGAGGTTCTCAAGGTTCAAGTCCTTCCTGCTCATGCTGCTGCCCCCCGTTTAGTGCGAAGTATTGTTATGATTTCATCAGAGATGGCTGAAGCGTTTGCGATGGCTTTTTCGATGCCGTTCACTTCAAGCGGATCAAGTTGCCGGAGCCCGCCACCGGAACTGAAAAGGGCTGCGAATGCGTCGCGTTCAATAAGCTCTGATCGGATCACAAGAACCCCATCCAAGCCTCTGAGTTGTTCGCCAATGTGCCTTGCTGTTCTCGATTTGACCGCTGCACGCGTTCTGGTTAGGAGCACTGCTGCCGGTATTTCCCGCCGCGCTGCCCTACCAGCCCGCTTTACGGCACCAAGGGTGTCGATAGCCGCTTGTGCATCTTGATGCTGCTCCTGTGCGGGGACAATTACAAGATCGGATGCAGACATAGCAAATGTAGCTAGTTGTGATGCCATTCCTTCGAGGTCGACCAGCACAAATGGTACTTCTGAGGCTGCCTCATCGATTTCATCCTGGATAGTTCTCTCACCCCCTGAAGAAATGACCCGCAGCCGTGCTGGTGGATCTGACATCTGCGCCCAAGCCGCCAGAGGACGCCTAGGATCAGCATCAATTAGTATCACGTCCGCGACCTCTGCGAGTTCACAAGCAATCACTAATGCAGAAGTCGATTTACCGGAGCCCCCCTTGCTGTTGGCGAATGATATTACCGGCACTCTTTGCTCCTCGTTTAACACTGTGTGTTTTGTAGAATAACCACAATTACGGCACGTTTTCAATCCATTTAAAATGGATTAACATCAATTGATGTGAAGTCAAATCATTTGATGCCAAATGACATCAAATGATTTTAAATTAAATCAATTTAATTGATGCGTTCTTGTTTATTGAGTGAAGGCGCCCGTTTATGATTTGATCTCGTATCGGTACCAGGGGGAGGGCAGCATCTGTGTTCGAGATCAACGCCGCAGTGGCGGCCATTTTCGATTTTCGCTGATGAGTGTGTTTGTGAGGATAGTGAGCTTTCGAATGACGGCAGTTATTGCTACCTTGAACGGCTTCCCGTTGGTTATGAGTCTTTCATAGAAGGCGGCGAATCCTGATTGGATCGCCCGGCGGCAAGGGCGGCCATGTAGAGCGTGTTGCGGTCGCTGGACCTACCGCCACGGATGCGCCGAAGGACTGAATCGCAGTTCATCGGCGCGCCACCCCGACCAAAGCTGCAATCTGCGATGCATTGGCATCACCCAATTTGCTCAGCCCTGCGATGACGGTTGCGGCCGTGATCAGGCCGATCCACGGCACCGAAGTCAGGATATCGTAGCGCTGCTTGAGGTCGGGCTGGCGCACAGGATCAGACGGATTTCAGCATTCAGCGCGAATAGGTGGCGATCTGCCATCTTGATACGGGCGCGGATCTGTCGGCTGACAAGGTTATGACCCGTTGCGCTCAATTGGTTTTGAAGCGCGGTCTTTCGCTGGCTGATCTGCCGCCGCGCAACCAGAAGGTTGGCAAGGTTGGCGTGGACCGGGGCAGGGGGCGCTTTTGCCTTCGCGACGCAGGTGCGGCGACTTCTCGACGGGCAGGAGTCGTTGGCCCGGATCATCCTGCCATTACTGGAGGCATGGAGCGCGGTGCGAGCACAGGCGGCAGATCTGGGACGACAAGTCATGTGCCATGCCCGGCATGATGACGCTTGCCAAAAGTTGATGTTGATCCCCGGCATCGGAGCGATCACGGCAACGGCCATCGAGGCCCCTGAGAACTTCCGAAAGTTCCGATCTGTCGGGGCATGGCTTTGGCCTGACTACCCGACGCTACCAATCCGGAGAGGTGGACTACGCTGGTCATATCTCGAGACGAGGTGATGCCCATCTTCGCGGCCTGCTATATGAGGCCGCGACTGTGGTCCTGACCCGTACTACAGCCAAGAGCGCGCTGAAAACTTGGGGATTGGCCCTGCGCGAGCGCCTAGGGTTCAAGCGCGCGCGTCAATCAGATGTCTTGCGCGGCCACAGCGAAAGCATCGGACAGCGCCTCACGCGTGACCTTGACGCAATGATGGATCTGCCCGCATCGCCGTTCGATGCCTGTGATCAGGCCACCGGCCAAGTGAACTCGCAATCCTTGGTGCGCTACAAAACCAATGATTATTCGGTGCCGGTGGCTTATGGCCACCGTGATGTCTGGCTTCGCGGCTACCAGCCTCCTTTGCTGCCTCCTCCACGATCTGCCGCTGCTCGTCGCTCAGTCCCTGCCAAGTACTCTCGGAGATAGCGAAAACATATGGCTGCACCTGGTGCGCCGTGAGACTCACATGGCTTTGCACTTCATCAAATGACTGGGTGGCAATCAGCGCGAGCGGGTTTTCCTGTCCATCAACCACGCCCTGCTCAAGTGCAGTGAATAGTTCTCCAAGAGCCATTGGCGTCGGGCTAGCGCCGAGAGCTTGCCAAGCTTGGATATAAAGCTTTCCTTCCGGCGTGCGCAGCTTAAGACCTTGCAGGTCTTCTGGCGTTCTGATCGGCTTATTCGCTGTAACGTGCCGCGGCCCACGATGCCACCAGTCCAACACTCGCCCGCCCTGCCCTTGAAGCAGCGCATCAGCGATTTCATCTCCAATCTCACCGTTAAAGACCTTCTCGAGATGGGCTACGTCCTGAACGGCGTAATACATTTGCACGCCAGAGTATTGCGGTGTGAAGAAGCTAATTGGTCCCACGCCAGTTATGGCAATGTCGACCGATCCGATCTGCATTCCCTCCCAAAGATCACGCTCACCACCAAGCAATCCGTTTGGGTGTATAACGATGTCCAGCTCGCCGCCGGTGCGCTCTTCGACAAGCTCCTCGAAGCGGCGGGCGCCTTCATCAGCCGGATCGCCTTCTGCCATGATGTAACCAAGTTGCAGGGTTCGCTCTTGCGCCGCTACCGGCAGACTTGCAGCAGCGAGCACCGCCGTCGCCGAAAGTAGAACCCAAGTGCGATCGCTTGCTTTCCGTCTACTAATTTTCATCTTTTATTCTCCCTAATATTATGGCGGCGACTACGGCGCTATTCCTCGCTTCTCAAGCTGCCGCCGAGTCTGTGTGATCACGCGCTCAAGATGTTTTTTCATCAGACTACGAGCTTCATCTGGATGACCGGAGATGATCGCGCTGCATATTTCGAGATGCTCCTGCTGATCCTGAACACGGTCTTCTATTCCATGTAATTTCAGGACACTCATCTGCTCCGCGGAGTAGATTTGGGTATATGATCGCACAGTCTCGGAAAGGATTCTGTTGCCGGCCGCTTCCGCTACAAGGCAATGGAAATCCATGTTGGCTTCGTGCAAGGCGGGATCTTCCCCAATCGAGGCTGTAGCGGCTTTCACGGCCGCTTCCATTTTTTCACTCAGCTCCGGCGTAATCCGTTCGGCGGCCCGCTCCGCCAAGCCTGGTTCAAGCATCAGCCGGGCATCAAGAATATCTATCATCGATTTGGGATCGGCAGAGAGTCCGAGATTTGCTACTACGGCAGGAACGGAAACACTCTTCAGGTACGTGCCGGAGCCATGGCGGATTTCGGCCACCCCGAGAACTGCCAAGTGCTGAACTGCTTCGCGCATGGTCGGCGTAGCTACATCAAACTGTTCAGCCATCGCTTTGATCGGTGGAAGCCGATCTCCGACGGACAGCTTCTTCTCAGAGATCAATTCCAGGACACCGTTCACAAGGAACTGTGTGAGCGACTGCGGGTGCTTGTTCCGAAAGAGGACCTGTCGTTGGTTTCCTAACATTTTCACGGCCACGCATGAACTCCAAAGTAATCTGATGACTTAGTTACCTTGTGACCTATTGCTTGTCAACATCTACCAAGTATTGAGTTCAGTTTTCTCTTATACCAACGGCCTTAGCCTTTGACCGCGTGGGGGTATTCACGCGTGGTAATCGAGCGCACGGTGGCGATGTCGTTGGCGAAGAAGTTCCAGGCGTCTGGTTATGGAGATCAGGGCGGCTGGGTTCAGCGTCGAGCCACACCGTATCATCACCGAGACAATTTCTGGCTCACGTGCCATCGCGCAGCGCTCGGGCTTTGGCCGCCTGATGGAAAAGATGGAACAGGGAGATGTTCTGATTGTCACTAAGCTCGACCGGCTTGGCCGCGATGCCATTGACGTGTCCAGCACGGTGGCACGACTTGAAGAGCGCGGCATCCGTGTTCATTGCCTTGCTCTGGGTGGGGTGGATCTGACCAGTTCCGCCGGGAAGCTGACGATGGGTGTGATCAACGCAGTCGCACAGTTTGAGCGCGACCTTTTGATTGAGCGCACACAGGCAGGGCTGGCCCGCGCGAAATCTGAGGGAAAAACCTTGGGCCGTCCGCCCGCGCTGTCAGGCGAACGACAAGATCTCGTGCGTCAAAGGCTGGCAAATGGCGAAAGTGTCTCTGCCATCGCACGGGACATCAAAACCAGCAGGCAAACAATTATGAGGGTCCGCGACGCGGCAGGGTAAGAGGGAGCAGCAGAGATGATGGACATATCGGTCAAGATTGCAATCACCGCCCCAGATGGGGTGGTGCATGAGCATGAAATTGCAGCTTTTGAGAAAGGCTATGAGAGCGCCGCTGAAATCGGGCTCTCTATTGGAGACAGTAAGGCGCTGCTGTTCAATTTGCAGCAGGAAATCGTTGCCGCACAAACAGCGGCGTTCTGTGCCGACCATTCCATATGTCCGTGTTGCGCAGGGAGGCTTCGGCGCAAGGGCAACAAATCTGTTCAATACCGAACCGTCTTTGGCGATATCACCATAGACAGTCCGCGTTTCTATCATTGTGGGTGTCATGCTGGATCTGCCCAAACGTTCAGCCCGCTGACAGTGCTGCTCCCCCACCATGTCGCGCCAGAAATGCTCTGGCTGGAAACGAAGTGGGCGTCTTTGGTCTCATATGGCGTCACGGTAGATTTACTCAAAGACGTGCTGCCAATCGACCAACGCCTAAACGCAGAAACTGTGCGCAGGCATTTGGGGCGTGTAGCAAGCCGCATGGAAACTGAGCTGGCCGACGAACGGTATAGTTTTGTCGCGACCAACGCCTATGAACGGGAGCAGCTTTCCAATCCGGAAGGCCCGATCACGGTTGGGATTGATGGTGGGTATGTTCGGTCACGCGAAAAGGGCCAATCTCACTTTGAGGTCATGGTTGGCAAATCCATTCCCACAGATCGCCCGGATCGCTACCTTGGTCTTGTGCAAAGTCATGATGAAAAACCCAAACGGCGATTGAAAGAGATTCTGAAAGACCAGGGCTGGCAGGAAAACCAGCACGTCACATTCATGACCGATGGTGGTGATACCGTCATCAAGATCGCTCAAGATATGGCACCTGCGTCTGAGCATCTTCTGGACTGGTTCCATATCACGATGCGCATCACCGTGATGCATCAGTATGTCAAAGGCCTTGCTCATCCGGACCCAGAGGAAGCCGAGGAGATGGCCAGGTACCTTCGGCAGATCAAAGGGTATCTATGGAATGGCAACCTGCATGATGGGCAGGTTGCCATTGATGACCTAATCATGGATCTTGACGAGATTGAAACAGAGTACGCCAGTATCAAGGCCCTACGAAAGGCAGCGCGCGAATTCCAAACCTACATCGCCAACAATGCCTGGATGATCCCCAACTATGCAGAGCGGCGACGTTATGGCGAGCGTGTGTCTACAGGTTTTGTTGAAAGCACCGTCAACACCGTCGTGGGCAAGCGGTTCTGCAAGCGCCAGCAGATGCGTTGGTCAAAAACAGGGGCTCACCTCATGCTGCAAACACGCACGCGCACGCTGGACGGCACCCTGCGTACGAAGTTCCAGCAATGGTATCCGGGGATGAAGCCAGACGGAGATCAGAAAATGGCAGCATGATTGCCCCACGCTTTGGGGTACTCTCCTATCAGCATAGGTAACATAAAGTTGCTCAATGGCTAATATTTACTCGTTTGTCAGCTGCAAGAAGTAGTGAGAGCTTGCAAACTTAGTCAGCTTTTCGCTGTGATATGAAGTCATCAGTTAGTCTGAGTCCGACATTTTTAAAACCACCAGATAACCATTTAAAATTTATGAGTGGCGAAGATCGGACGAGGGCCATTTGAGACTGATGCTGTAATCGCCGAGCTGATTGGAAGTTGTATGGGAGAACACCTTTTAGACCAGTCCTATAGACCTACCATTCGATCAGATGGTCTAAGTTGGAGTGCAAAATATGCTTGAGAAAAACAAACTGTTGTTGAAGCAACCTCAATTGGAAATTTGTAAAATATGAGCTATTCAGACGTTCAGCTTTTTATTGGCGGCAAGTGGGGTCCGGGCGGCGAAGGTTTGGCCATGGATGTTTTGAATCCCGCTACCGAACAAATGATAGGTAAAGTAGCTGTCGCAACTAAAAGTGATTTGGATGCCGCTCTGGAATCCGCGCAGCTTGGGTTTGAGGAGTGGGGGGCTATGTCAGCTTATACCCGCTCGAATATATTGCGAAATGCCGCGATTATTCTGCGTGAACGCGCTGACATGATCGCCGGGATATTAACGCTAGAGCAAGGGAAACCATTGGCGCAGGCCAAGGCCGAAGTTCTAGCCGGTGCCGAATTCATAGAATGGAGCGCTGAAGAGGCGCGCCGGACATACGGGTTAGTTATTCCTGCGCGCAATGCCGAAGTGCTTCAGCTCACGTTACGCGAGCCAGTCGGGCCAGTAGCGGCATTTGCGCCGTGGAATTTTCCCATCAATCAATGTGTGCGCAAGCTGGCAGCGGGTTTGGCGGCGGGTTGTTCCTTTGTGCTGAAGGGGCCGGAAGATACGCCCGGCTCACCTGCTGAACTTGTGCGTGCCTTTGTTGACGCAGGCGTGCCGGGGAATACAATCAATTTGGTTTATGGCGATCCACCAATGATTTCTGGCCATCTGATACCGCATCGTGTGATCCGTAAAATCAGCTTTACAGGATCGACACAGGTCGGGCGGCAAATTGGGGCTATGGCTGCAAGCCATATGAAACGCATGACGCTGGAGCTCGGAGGCCACGCACCCGTTATTGTTGCTGAAGATGCCGATATCGAGGCTGCTGTGAAATTTATGGTGCTTCAAAAGTTCCGGAACGGCGGACAGGTCTGCACGTCGCCTACGCGCTTCCTGGTTCAACAGAAGGTCTTCGATCGTTTTGTTGAAAAGTTTGTCAAACAATGCGCAGAGTTGGTCGTTGGCGATGGGCTTGATCCCGCAACAGAAATGGGGCCGCTTATCAATCGCAAGCGGGTCGATTCAGTTTCCGAGTTGGTGGATGAGGCAGTGTCACTAGGCGCCAAGCTTTGCACAGGTGGAAATCGTATCGCCAACAAAGGGTTCTTCTATGCACCAACAGTTCTCACAAATGTCCCGATTGCTGCGCGTATTATGAATGAAGAACCGTTTGGTCCAGTTGCTTTGATCAATCCATTCAACACTCTGGATGAAGCGCTGGAGGAAGCAAACCGTCTTGAATTCGGGCTAGCATCGTATGCTTTCGCCGGAAGTGCCGCGACAGTTGCAAAGCTGGGCAAGGGGATTGCGGCCGGTATGGTGAGCATCAATCATCTAGGATTGGCTTTGCCCGAGGTTCCCTTTGGTGGGATCGGAGATTCCGGAGTGGGTACAGAAGGCGGAGCGGAGGCCGTCGCCCAGTTTTTGGCAACAAAATTTGTCACTCAACAAACGATCGGAGGATAGGATCTGACGCGTTGTGCGTCATATCAAAATAAGACTAAAATCAAACAGGGAGAGAAAAATGAAAACCAAGTTGAAATCATTAGCGCTGTCAGCCTTTGCAGCTGCGTTGACTTTTGGCCCCTTACAGGCGTCAGCAGCCGATGTTGAATGGCGCATGCAGACTTACGCGAGCACGGGGATGTCAGAATACAACTCGCTCGTCGTAAACTTCGCCAATCGGGTCGAGAAAGCCTCTGCTGGGCGTATGAAAATCCAGGTCTTTCCAGCAGGGCAAGTGGTTGCTTCGCCAGAAGTAACAGAGGCTGTGCGCGCTGGTGCGCTAGATCTCGGCAGCACTTTCTTACTCTATTACGCTGGTAAGGAACCTGCCTTGCAGGGGATTGACGAATGGCCCGCAGGTCTCTATGATCAGCAAGCCTTAGAATGGTTCTATTCCGGCGGCGGTAAAGAATTGCTTCGGCCAGTTGGTGAGCGGAACAACTTTTACTACCTAGGCGTTACGACACTGCTTGGCGAAAACATCTGGTCCAACAAGAAGATTGAGTCTCTTGAAGATTTTAAAGGTCTCAAAATTCGCACTGCAGGTTTGACCGCTGAATCCCTTTCCAAATTTGGCGCTTCTCCGGTTAGCATGGCATCTGAAGACATCTATACCGGCATGCAACGCGGAACGATTGATGCGTTCGAATTTGTATCCACACCAGTTCATTACGGCTTTGGTTGGCATGAAGTTACCAAATATGTCATTAACCCAAAATTCACGGTGGGCGGGGCTTCGGATTGGATTGTGAACCTGGATTCATGGAACGCATTGCCTGACGACCTGAAAGAGATTGTGGACAACTCTTTGCGGGCCGCAAGCGATGATTTCTTTGTGCAGTCACGTCTTGAAGAGGGCGAGATTGTGAAGAAGCTGGAGGAAGCGGGAGTTGAGTTTCTTACGTGGCCAGAGGGCGATATCGAAAAATTCGAGAAAGCCCGTTATGAAGTCGTTCGCGAAAAGTATTCGCCCAACTCAGAGGACTTTCGTGTGATCCAGCAGTCGCGCATGGATTTTTTGACCAAGCTTGGCTACGCTGTCGAAGCGCCCTGAAGCCTGAATATTATTGTCTGAACTAAGAAAAAGGGCCCGGGCAGTAATGCCCGTTCCCAACAATAAAAAAAAGGGAGGCGGGAGCGTGCAGAAATTACTTTCATTAGTGGATGGAACATCAAAATACCTGTCGTATTTGGCGGCACTTGCGCTGATCGCGGGGATGATAGCCGCATGTTACGAAGTTTTTGCGCGTTATGTACTGTCCCAACCTACGATATGGACGGGAGAACTTGTGCAGATCTTGTTCGGCTCCATTTTTCTACTATGTGCGGCTGACAACCTGCGCACGGGTGGACATGTTGCCATCGACTTTATCAACAGCCTTTTATCGCGCCGGATGAATTTGATCCTTGCCGGAACTGTTAGTCTGGTTATCTGCATATACTCGGCTATCTTTCTTAAAGTTATTTGGAAGCGTGCCACTGACTCCGTTTTGATGTTGGAGACTTCGAACACGCCCTGGGATCCACCTGTATGGCCTTTGTCGTTTCTCTTGATCGTGGCGGTCGGAACGATGTTCTTGCAGGCGTTAGCGTCGTTTATCCGAACCACACAGGGTAACGATCCCTCTCTGCCACAAAAATAACTCTTATTAACTAAAAAGAAAAAACCAATTATGGACCCTGCGCTCCTTACCGTTCTGCTTTTCCTATCGATAATCATCGTGTTGTTTTTCAGCGTGCCAATTGCCTTTGGAGTTGGCATTGTCTCACTGGCTTTCGGCTATTTTGTCTGGGGTCCTGCTTCGATCTTTATTCTGGGCAGTCAAGTTTACTCGGGGATGCAGAATACCTCTTTGGTTTCATTGCCGTTCTTTATGTTCATGGCATCGATACTTGTTCGAAGTGGTATTGCCGACGACCTTTATAGCGCAATGTATTTGATAATCGGCAAAGTCCGAGGCGGGTTGGCAATCGGGACAATTTTCGTCTGCGCTGGAATCGGCTGCATGTCAGGCGTCAGCGCGGTTGGTGTGATTACTTCAACCAAGATAGCTTTGCCTGCGATGTTAAGCCGGAACTATGATGAGAAAATCGCGTTGGGTGTCATTATGGCTGGTGGGGCACTTGGCCAGCTTTTTCCTCCAAGCATTCTTGCAATCGTCTTTAGCGGGTTATCAGGCGTTTCAGTGGGTAAAATGTTTGCGGTAGGCTTATCGACCGGTGCCGTGATGGTATTCTTTCTCGTTGCCTATATAGTCGTTCGCTGCTGGTTGGATAAAAATCTGTGCCCTGCGGCTGATGACAGTATGATGGGACATATCGAACCAAAAGAACGTGTGCGTATCTATTTGCGGACTGTGCCATCCGTTTTGGTCGTTTTTGCAGTTTTGGGATCCTTGTTCGCAGGCATTGCCACACCGACAGAAGCGGCTGCGATCGGGGCCGCAGCAAGTATGATCATCGCATTGATTTTGGGCACCATCGATCTGAAGCGTATTTTTGAAGCGGCGGTCGAGGCCGCCAAGCAAACGACAATGGTGTTGTGGATTGCCCTCAATTCATTGCTTCTGGTCTCTGTTTATTCAGGTATTGGTGGTGATGAGGTTGTGCGTGCCTTGATAGATAGCTTGGGAGTTTCACCGGGGGTCGTGATTGGGGTTATGCTTGCCACAATCTTTGTATTGGGATTTTTCGTCGACCCTATCGGTATTCTGTTTTTGGTCATGCCGGTGTTTTTGCCCGTACTGACTGCGCTTGATGTTAATCTGGTTTGGATCGGTGCCCTCGTCATTCTGGTTTTGGAAACCGCGTATCTGACGCCACCATTCGGATATAACATATTTTTCCTGAAGTCAGTGGCACCGCCGTCCATTAGTTTGCGAACAATTTACGCCGCAGCGCCGGCTTTCGTTTTGATGCAACTGGTGACCGTCGCGGCGTGTTTTACGATGCCTGGAATTGTTCTTTGGATCATTAACTAGGAGACAACGAATGAAAGAAAGTGCAATTTACGATTATATAATCGTCGGCGCGGGCTCTTCCGGATGCGCTTTGGCGGAACGCCTAAGTCGAGATGCGACAGCACGTGTGGCGCTGATCGAAGCGGGAAAGAGTGATAAATCCTTGCTCATCAGGATGCCTGCCGGGGTACGACTGCTCTATAATGGCGCGGCCTATAACTGGAAATTCTCGACCACGGCCCAGCCTGAGCTTGAGGCACGCAAAATTTATATACCGCGTGGCAAGGTGATCGGAGGATCGTCTTCCATCAATTCTATGATTGCTATCAAGGGTGCCCGTAGCGATTACGAAAAATGGGCGGCTGTTTCCTCTCCTGAGTGGGGGCCCGAAAACATGTATCGGGTTTTGCGTGAAATCGAAGATTGTAGCGCTCTACCCCTAGTGAGCCGTAACGGGCGCGGACAGGATGGGCCAATAAAGCTATCGCGGCGATTGACCGGCCATACCTTGTCCGAGGCCTATATTGAGGCTTGTGAGCAAGCGGGCATTGGGCAAAACGATGAAGGGTTCAACGGCGAAAATCAGGCGGGTGCTGGTTACTTTGATGTGAACATCGCGTATGGCAAACGCCATGGCGCGTCAATGTTCCTTAAGAAAGCGAGTGGTCGGAGCAACTTGACCGTTCTGTCCGGATTGCCAGTACGGCGGGTCCACCTAGAGAATGGTGCAGCTTGTGGTGTTGTAGTTAAAAAAGGCTCTGATGAAGTACTGCTCCGTGCCGATAGCGAAGTAATCTTAAGCGCGGGGTCAATTGGCACACCGCAGCTTTTGATGTTGTCCGGAATTGGGCCCTCGACGCATTTGCGCGAAACGGGGATAACCCCCATCATTGATGCTCCTGAGGTTGGTCAGAACCTGCGTGACCATCTGGATTGCTCAATACGTTGGGCGACGCAGGGCGTTGACACTTATACCAAATATTTTCGACCCTACGAGGGCCTTTGCCACAGCGCCCTAGCCGGCGCGCAATATCTTCTCAAAGGTACGGGAAGTGCTGCGACACAAGGGATTGAGGCGGGTGCCTTTTGGGGGACCGATCGTCCTGACCAAGCTGAATTTCAAACTCATCTTGTCTTGGCGTTAAAGTGGCCGCCGAAAGGAGAACAACATCCAAAGAACGGTTTTGCTTTGCGTGTTTGCCAGCTCAACCCACAAAGTGTTGGCGAAATCAGGCTAGCCTCCGCCGATCCGAATGATGCTCCGTTTATCGATCCGCGGTTTTTGTCCCATTCGAAGGATCTTGATATGCTGGCTGATGGCGTTACCCGTATGGTGGATGTCGTCGAAAGTGGAGCCATGCGGACATATCTAGATAAGGCGATTGATAAAGATGCATTAAGCACCGATCCCGAGGTGGTGCGTCGCTGGATCAGAAAAACCGCGGAAACCGTCTATCACCCCGTTGGCACATGTCGCATGGGTAACGATGATAGCTCTGTGGTTGATAGCGCCCTGCGGGTACGCGGCGTAGAAAACCTGCGTGTCGTGGATGCGTCGATCATGCCAACAATCCTGAGCGGAAATACCAATCTGAGCTGCATGGCTATTGGTTTGATTGCTGGCGAGACAATTCAGGCCAGTAGTTAACAGGAAGCTCCCCGGATTTTGACCGCCTACAACAGGTAGGGCACTCTAAATCTCCTGTTGTAGCCAAGACATGAAGGTAGGGAATAACGGATGGGTTTCAGTCGCTTTCGGTCGGATTACCGAAAAGGGGCAAACGATTGCTTTGTTATCACTGAATGCATGGGCAAGGCGGTTTGACGAGAATTCACGGTCCAGAAGGGCTTCGATTCCGATAGCTATTCCAAGCCCGCTCATGGCTGCTTCGTACATCATCGACGCGTTTTCAAACCATTGACCACGCTTTGTATCAACATGAATGCCATTTGCATTTGACCATCTTTCCCAATCTTTGGGCCGGGTTTCGCAATGTAAAAGTGCATTTTGCCAATCGGCAACATCGCTGATCAACGTATTAGGCGGGAGATAATCCGGCCGACATACCGGAACCAAATTCGTCTCAAACAACCGCGACGAAATATATCTTTGATCCTCTAAACTATCTGAAAGTATTGCAAGGTCGATGCCCTTCTGTTCGAAATGAATCTCATGACTAAGAGTGGTGACAATCCGAAGTTGCGCGTCTGGATGAGATTGCAAATACCGTGACCAGCGGGGGACTAGCCAGCTAACGATGAAGCTGGGGTAGGCGCATATAACAAGGGGTCGATCGGCATTTTTTCCGACAAGATTATGTGTGGCCAAACTAATTTTATCAAAGACGTCGGCTAGACTATCAGCGTAAATCCGTCCTTCGCGGGTTAAGGATATCTGTCGGTGCATCCGGCGAAAAAGGCTGCACCCCAAATAATCCTCAAGCGATTTAATCGAACGACTCACCGCTGCGGGCGTCACACTCAGCTCATTAGCAGCGCTGACAAAACTTCCTGTTTGCGCTGCCATGACGAAAGTACGCAGTGCATTTAGTGGTGGTAATTTAGGATCCATCGACGCAACCTAAGGTAACAAAAACTCAGCCAAAGACTAAGAATAACTTAGTTGTAAGTCAATAAATTAAGTTAAATAGTAAATTCAGTACAGCATTAATTGACGAATTATATGTCAAAAAATCCTTAAGGGGACAGCTATGACCGAGAGACGTAGAAAATTCTATGCTTGGGGCTTTGAGGATCAAAGCGCCACACCCGAAGAGATGAAGCCGGTTCTGGATACTTGGCACCGTACCTTCGCGGTTGATGCATTCGACGTAAAGGCCGCACCAACGCTTGATACCATCGATATGCCAGAGAGCAGAATTGCCAATTTTCCAGAGGCAATCAAAGATATTTGCCGCACAGATCGGTATGAGCGTGCGTTGCATAGCTACGGTCGGTCATTTCTTGACAGCGCCAAGATGTTTCGCGGTGATTTCCGCAATGCCCCAGATGTGGTTGCTTATCCGCGTAATGAAGAGGATGTACGCGCGCTTATCGATTGGGCGGGTGACATTGGTGCGGCGGTTATTCCTTTTGGCGGCGGATCGAGTGTCGTCGGCGGTGTGAATCCTGAAATCAACGGAACCTATGCCGGTGTGGTGACCATCGACATGTGGTACTTGAACAAGATTTTGGAATTCGACCCAGTGTCGCGTTCTGCGCGTGTGCAGGCGGGGGTGTATGGACCCGACCTAGAAACACAGCTAAAAACCCATAACGTCACTTTGCGTCACTATCCCCAAAGCTTTGAGCTTTCGACTCTGGGCGGCTGGATCGCAACCAGGGCTGCCGGTCACTATGCGACACACGGCACCTACATCGACGATTATGTCGAAAATATCCGCATGGTTTCGCCAAGCGGCATCAGCGAAAGCCGCCGTTTGCCCGCCTCTGGCGCTGGTCCGTCACCCGACCGTTATGTGATGGGCACAGAAGGATCCGTTGGAATCATCACCGAAGCTTGGATCAGAGTCTTGTCCCGTATCAAGCACAAGGCAAGCAAGACAGTTACCTTCGCTGAATACGATCAGGGCGTCGAAGCTGTCCGTGCGATCTCACAATCTGGACTTTACCCAGCGAACTGCCGCCTCATCGATGCGCTTGAAGCTAAATTGACCGGAGCTTTCGATGGTAGCCGTCCCATCCTAGTCTTGGGATATGAAAGCTCACATTACCCGGTGGATCAGCTGATGGACTTAACTGTTGATCTGTGCCGAGAATTTGGGGGAACTCCAGTGGATGAGACAGAACAGGGACGCAACAGCGTGGCTGGTCAATGGCGCAATGCCTTCATTCGCGGCCCATATTATCGTGAGCATATGACTTCGCGCGGAATATGTCGTGAGACCTTTGAAACGGCTGTGTGCTGGAACAATTTCAAAGAACTGCACAGCTCGGTCATCGAGACAGTGAATGCAGCGATCAAGCGGGTGACCGGTCGGGCGGGCACCGTCACTTGTCGCTTTACCCACGTCTATCCCAATGGCCCCGCGCCGTACTTCACGTTCCATTGCCTTCCAGACCGTGAGCGAATGGGCGAGCAGTGTATGGAAATTAAAATCGCCGCCTATGATGCTGTGATGAAGGCAGGGGGCACGATCACCCACCACCATGCCGTTGGCAGACTGCACATGCCTTGGTATGAAAAACAGCGCCCGGCGCCAATCGGCGCTGCATTCACTGCGGCAAAGAAATCACTTGATCCCAAGTCAATTATGAACCCCGGGGTGATCATCTCTGAACAGAGGGGAAACCCATGACTTTGCCGCTTGACGGCCTGCGGGTTCTTGATCTCTCGCGCATTCTTGCAGGGCCAAGTTGCACGCAGACCTTGGGCGATTTGGGGGCGGATGTCGTCAAAATTGAAAGGCCAGGCATCGGTGATGACATTCGCGGATGGGGCCCACCCTTCCTGAAGGATCGGGATGGAAACGACACCCGCGAAAGTGCTTATTTCATGTCCACAAACCGTAACAAGCGGTCTTTGACAGTTGATATAGGATCAGACGATGGCCTTGAAATCATCCATGATCTTATCGATAAAAGCGATGTTCTGGTCGAGAATTTCAAGGTTGGTGATCTCAAGCGTCGTGGACTGGATTGGGGGTCGGTCCACGCACGCAACCCACGTCTTGTTTATTGCTCGATCACGGGTTTTGGACAGACTGGCCCCTATGCCGAGCGGCCCGGCTACGATTTCGTCGTTCAGGGCATGGGTGGCCTGATGAGCATTACCGGAGAGGCCGCGGGACAGCCTATGAAGGTAGGGGTGCCGATCTCGGACATCATGTCAGGGATGTATGCGGCAGTATCTATCTTGGCCGCGCTCCGTGAACGCGACCAAACCGGTGTCGGGCGGCACATTGACATTTCGTTGCTCGATTGTCAGGCTGCGTGGTTATACAATCAGGCGTCCAACTACCTTGTCGGTGGTGTTCATCCGGGGCGTTTGGGCAATGCCCATCCAAACATCGTTCCGTATGAGACCTTCGCCACCGCTGACGGCCACATAAATCTAGCCGTGGGTAACGATGGTCAGTACCGACGCCTTTGTCAGGCCATCGGACGGCCCAATCTGGCCGATGATCCGCGCTTTGTCACCAACACCCTTCGGCTAACCAATCGTGACGCCGCTTTGATCGAGATTCGTGCAGAATTGGCCAAAAAACCTTCAGCCCAATGGCTTACAGATTTGCAGGCGGCCGGGATACCTTGCGGACCGATCAACACCATCCCCGAAGTGTTCGACGACCCCCACATCCAGGCGCGGGGTATAGTTCAAGAGATTAACCACAGCGCTGCGCCAAATGTGAAAGCAAAGGTAATGCGCACACCGATCCGCATGGAAGGCCATGAGTTTGGTGTTCGCCTGCCGCCGCCAATGCTGGGCGAGCATACGGACGAAATCCTGTCCAAAATGCTTAACTATGACCCCAAAAAAATTACAGATCTGCGTGAGAAAGGCACTATATGAGTGGCGCTGCTGTACCTCTTCCCGGACGCTTTGGGATACTTTGATCGATCGCTTTAATTGTTGGGTTTGGTGATGCAAGATCGCAAAACTCGATTCCGATTGACAACGATCAACGCAGCGAAATTTGGTTGCATCTGCAGGGATTACTCGTGCGCAGTTGAAAAAAACAAGTTCACAACTGTCTCCAAAGCCCTTTTAGATGAAATCGTTGACGCGTTCTAAGATAAATCCAGCCTGACGCTGGACCAAATGGGAGGAAAGTTGATGAGGTTAAAATTTGAACTGACTGTGGGCACAACGCTCTTAGCGAGCGTCCTTGCTCTGTCAACCGCAACGACGGCACTGGCCGAATATCCGGACCGCGCGATTCAGGCCATTGTGCCTTGGGGTGCTGGCGGCGGTGCAGATGGTATTGTTCGCAAGATCATGAGCATTGCAGAACGCGAATTACCCGTCTCTATCTTTGTAGAAAATCTGGATGGCGGCGTTACCTCAATCGGCATAAACCGCCTGATGAATTCACAGGCGGATGGTTATACTGTCGGCGCACTAACATATGACAGCGTCGTGACTGTGCCTTGGGAAGGTATGCTGCCCGGCTACAGTCTCGACAAGCTTGATATGATCGCCTTGGTGACGACTGAACCCAACGCGATCATCGTTGGCGGCAAAACCAATTATACGTCATACGACGACCTTATCACTGCCGCAAAAGAGGCAGAAGGAAAGATCAACGTTGGCATCATGGGCCTTGGATCGATGACTCACCTGACGCTTCTACAGCTTCAGGAATCGACCGGCACCCGTTTTCGGATCATCGCATATCCCGACGGTAGCCCGGGGCAGAAGGAAGGCATTTTGTCGGGAGAAGTTGACGCTGCCGTCACCAGCCTTGGCGATTTCGCGCCACTCTTAACGTCTGGCGATGCGCGCGGTCTGGTCGAGTTCAGTGCTTCCGAAAACCCAGGTTTTCCGGATGTGCCCACTAGTGAGGAAGTCGGACTGGATCTTCAGACCGGCAGCTTTTTGTTGTTCGCTGTGCCTACCGGTACACCTGACGAAGCCAAGCAGGTTTTGGGAAAAGCAATTGAAACGGCTTGGAATAGCGATGAGTTTCAGGACTGGGCCCGGAAAGTCGGTGTGACGGCTACGTGGATGGGCAGTGACGCTGTCACGGGATTTGCCATGGATTTCCAAGCCGATGTTTTTAAAACCCTTAAGGAGCTTACCGATCAGGGCATTCTTGAATAGGGCTGGCAAAAAAATCCGTAAACTATCCTAACCTTCGCCTCCGGCGCGTCGGCTGATCGACGCGCCAGAGTACAGCTATAAGGAGAATTACGATGCATACGAATCCTCCGCGCTTCCAATTCGGCGAGTTGATCCTTCCTCTCATTTTCTTCATCGCTACGACAGTTTACCTTTCCGATGCGCTACAAAACGGAGCAATTTTTCGTTTCGGGTTGCCAAGCGCGGGCTTCATGCCAATAGTCCTGAGTGTTGCAATGTATCTTGCTCTCTTGGCGGTGCTCATCGGACAATTGGGCCACCATCGAGCTAGAAATGACGCGGCATTGCACTCCCCCAAAACTGCCGAAGAGTTAACCGATCTCGAGGGCCTCGCTCCGTCTTTGAGTTTGGGCGCGCACGTCGCTATGGTCGCCGTGATCGCGATTTCTTTCCTCTATGTTCTGGCTTTCAGGCAGCTCGGTTTCGTACTGTCCACATTCCTGTACTCTTTGGGGCTGCAGGCGGCATTCCAGTTCGGCTGGTCGAGGGGCGTTTTTGGAATCGTTCTAAATCTTGTCGTCGCAGCGAGCATCTGTCTGATCGTCTACTTGTTCTTTGCCGTACTTTTCGGCATCCAACTTCCAAGAATTGGATTGCTAAAATGATCGAGCAGTTCCTGCACGTCCTTGGCGGTTTTCAGACAATAGCGGAGCCTGCGGTGTTCGGCTACCTGGTGGGTGGGTTCCTGATAGGAACAATCTTTGCTGCGATCCCGGGCCTGACCGGCACACTGGCGATCGCGCTGATCCTGCCGCTCACCTATTCAATGGACGTGACATCATCCCTTGTAATGTGCGCCGCGATCTTCATGGGTGGCCAGTACGGCGGCAGTATCACTGCAATTACAGTGAACATACCCGGTGCGCCCTGCGCCATCATGACGGCCTATGAGGGCAATATCTTGATGCGCCGTGGCGAAGGTGCGGTTGCGCTTCGCAGCGCCGCACTAGCGTCTATGGTGGGTGGTGTGATCGGTGCTATATTGCTGATGACGCTGGCGCCCGTGATTGCACAGGCCGCGCTTTATGTGCAAACACCAGGAAAGTTTTCGCTCATCTTGTTTGCCTTTTTCGTGATCATCATCTCGAATGAACGGTCAATTTCGAAAGGGATCGTGGCAACTTTGGTGGGCCTTATGGTGGCTACCATCGGTATTGATGTAGCAAGTTCGAAAGTGCGGCAAACCTTTGGATTTCCCGCCCTGATCGAAGGGATCGACCTGATGGCTGTGATCATCGGCGCCTTTGCTATAAGCGAGCTGTTCGTGCAGGTTACGGGTAGCTCAATGGAAGGTAGCGGCGCCACGAATAGCCCCTCCAAAAAGGTCAAGTGGAGTTGGCGTCACTTCCTTCCACGCTGGGCAGACTACCACATGATCGGAACCTACCGTTACTTCAAGTTCGCAGTGATCGGCTACTTTGTCGGGGTACTACCCGGCGCAGGCGGCAGTAGTGCAGCGTTCGTCTCCTATGCCGAGGCTAAACGCAGCTCTTTGCGACCCGAGGAATATAACAATGGCTCGATCGAAGGCATCGCAGCTGCGGAAACCGCGAACAATGCAATGTGTGGTGGTTCGTTGGTACCGATGCTGACCTTTGGTATTCCGGGCGATACAACTTCCGCCGTTATTCTGGGAGTGCTGATCATAAATGGACTGCAACCAGGGCCGCAATTGATGACGGACCAATTTGCCATCGTGACTCCGATGATGGCGGCACTCTTGGTCTCGGCGCTTTTGATTCCAATTACACTTTTGTTTCTTGGCCCTTGGTACATGCGCCTAGTTTCGATAAATAAGGCGGTGCTGTTCTCGACCATCGCAGTTATTGCGATGGTCGGTGCATATGTCTCGACCTTTTCCGTATTTCAAATGGGGGCCGCGCTTGTCGTCGGGATCGGTGCCTATTTCATGCAACGCGGTGGCTATCCCATGGTCTCCTTCCTGCTCGGCTTTATTCTCGGACCAGACCTTGAGGTCTATATGAGGCGAAGTCTGGCTATCACAGACGGAAGTCCATCTATTTTCTTCACCAGTCCGGATAGCCTGTTCTTTCTCGGGCTGATTGCGGTGTTCTTCTACTTCATGGTTATGCGCCCCTGGGTGTCATCAGAGCGAAAACGTCATCAGAAAAACTCAGTTTGAGTCCATGGGCGATCCGGTACAGCGTAGGAGATGCAACAATGACCACACATTTATTCACTTTGGGGCACCTCGATTTTTACCCGCTCCCGGCCGAGC
>Ga0208544_10000806_pt1 | contig 22909 bp, 21 predicted proteins | sample DEB08_DNA_9_FD_184526 | JGI IMG/M metagenome (GOLD analysis project Ga0208544, IMG submission 184526) | Aqueous microbial communities from the Delaware River and Bay under freshwater to marine salinity gradient to study organic matter... | ecosystem: Environmental > Aquatic > Marine > Coastal ... | reverse complement strand
TGACCCGGCCCAGTACTATTTTCGAATCGTTCCATCTTTCGAAACGGGTTCCAAAAAATACGAGTGGTTGAACTCCATCGTGTGCATTGGATTCGGAGACCGTGTTAAGGCAGGACCGCGTTACACCGTTCACGAAATTCTTTAATGGTGCTTCACCCTTTCTCGGACTTTTGTGTGACTTAAGTCATATTTCATCCGCTGCGCGAGGTGCTGATTCTCGATTCCAACTGACAATTTGGTCGGTTCTGCTCGACTTGTTTTTGACGAAAGCAGACAACATGTCCAAATATCGTGATCCAGCACCGGCGTCACACTTTCTCCCCTATACTCTGGCTCATAATTCATCCGTCAGGCTCCGGTCAATTCGGATTTCGCATCTAGAAAAAGGACTGATTTCACATGGCAATCGCAACGCCCGCCCCCCGCGTTTTAGCTGACTTTGCATCGCGCACGGCGATCACTCAAATTGCTCTCGTTGCCGGTGGTGCCGCATTCGTTGGTATCGCGGCCCAAATCGCTATTCCACTTCCCTTTACTCCAGTCCCCCTCACTCTTCAGACTTTCGCCGTTCTATTGGTTGGAGCCTCCCTCGGATCCCTTCGCGGGGTTTTATCAATGGTCGTGTACTTGATCGTGGGAATGGTGGGAGTCCCTTGGTTTTCTGGGGGTACGTCCGGATTTTCCAATGCCAGCTTTGGTTACATTCTCGGATTCATCTTCGCGGCTTTCATCGTTGGGCGTTTAGCAGAGCGAGGAGCATCAACAACTGCACTTCGTAGCGCTGGCTTGATGGTCGTTGGCAACCTCGCAATTTACGCGGTTGGGGTTACTTGGCTCAAGTTCGCAATTGATGTCAACTGGGCAACCGCATTGAGTTTGGGTGTTGTGCCATTCCTGATCGGCGATGCCGTCAAGATTGCACTGGCTGCTGGACTACTTCCACTTTCTTGGAAGGGTCTAGAAAAACTTCAGATGCGCAATCAGTAATTGGTTAAGAGCTAGTCCAGCGCAGCGAGTACTTCATCAACCATTGCCCTTGTGGTTGCCGGGTGCAAAAATACTAGGCGACCAACTGTTTCCCCGTGCCATGTTGAAGAGGTAACAAATGCCACTTGTTGGGCTAAAAGATCTGCTGACCACTTGTCGTAGTTCTCAGCGTTCCAGCCCTCACGCCTGAAAAGCACAACGGAGAGATCCGGTTCACGAATGAGTTCAAGATCTGGGTGCGCCTTTATTTGATCGGCCGCGTACCTCGCCATCATGTTTCCGGCAACAACAGCATCGCGGTAGGCGTCAAGACCATTAACAGCCAGCGAAAACCAGAGTGCCATGCCACGTGCTCGACGGGTTAAATGAAACGCCAAGTCACTTGGGTTGAATTCAGTGAGATCCCCTGCGTGGATCACGTCAAGATAAGAGGCATCTTGGGTGTGAACGGCTTTTGCTAGGTGTGGGTCTTTGTAGATTAGCGCCGCTGAATCAAATGGTGCGAACCACCATTTATGTGGATCCATGACGAGTGAATCCGCTCGCTCAATACCCGTGTACATATCTCGTTTTTTTGGATCCAACATCCCAGCACCACCGTAGGCGCCATCAACGTGGAACCACCAACCGTGCGCTTCCGCTGTATCCGCTACCGCGTCAAGTTGATCGATTATTCCAGCATTCGTAGTGCCTGCCGTAGCAACAATTGCAACGACATTGGAAAGGTCCTGCTGAGCAAGACCCTGCTCAAGATTTTCGCGTGTCATGCAGCCATCGGTTGTGGGAATAACAATCGCACCCATGTCAACAATATTGAGTGCGTTCTTAATTGAGGAGTGCGCTTGATCACTGACAACGACCTGCAATTGATACAGCGGTTGGCCATTTGCAGTTCGTCTGGCTCGTGCAGTGTCACGTGCGACGACCAACGCTGAAAGGTTTCCCGCACTGCCACCAGAAACAAATGTTCCGCCGGCACTCTGGGGCATACCAGCAATATCTGCCATCGTTCTTAAAGCTTGGTTCTCAGCCATAACGGCTCCTGCAGCTTCAAGCCACGAGCACCCTTGCAATGAAGCAGCAGACACCACCATGTCAAACAGCAGGGAAGCTTTGGTGGGTGCCGCTGGAATAAACCCAAAAAAGCGTGGACTGTCAGCGGATAGAACCGTCTCTGAGAGGTACTTCTCATAGATTCCAAGAACTTTCGCTGGGTCCTTAGGTTCTGGACCGATAAGGCCCTCAAGCGCCTTCCGCATTTCTTCTCGATCACCAAAACCATCGATTGGTGTGTCTTCTATCGCCAAGCGTTCGGTGACGTATGCCAAAACGACGTCAACGAGTGCCTGATCCGGAGTGTGCATGCGGTCTGGCTCGAGGTTTGTGGTCACAGCGATCCTTTATAAATCCGCAATGCTGACGTTGATCTGCAATGCGATCGGTGCGCCGTCAGTCTTCCTGCCAGCAGGCACTGGTTACATGCTACTCGCTAGTGGGCATTGGCTGTTCGATCCGCAATCACCGCAATGACTGTTCTGGCTGCGACAAACAGCCAAACCCCGAGGCCAATCGTGGTCGCCATAAGAGCCAAGACGACGATCGAATCGAATAATTGGTCCAGCAGGTTAATCGCTATGGCCATCGATACGACGGGAAATACGACACCCCACCAACCGAGGTGAAAAGGAATTCCGCCACTTTTCACGGCTCGCCGCGTATCTATCCCGGCAAATATCGCCCACCAGAGACCGAAACCGACACTCATTGCCGCGAGTATTTCGGCAAGCACTAGTAGGTCTTCACCCACTATTCCCGCTTGCACCCCGGATTGAAAAAGTCTGATGATCCCGATTCCAAAAACTCCCGCGGGGGCGAGCGGTACCCACAGCGAAGGCACCAGCGAAGATGGCAATGATCCTTGGGTTGCAATCCGAACAATAAGCAACGTGAACACTGCCATAAAAAGAAGCGCACCGATGCCAAGAAAACCAAATCCAACTGCGATCAAAATGGGTGCCTGGTTAGGGAATCGTTGAATTATGGGGACCATGGCGACCGGTACAAGTAGGTTCATCACGACCGGGATCAGCCAGCCACCGTTGACTTTGGCCAGTGGTACTTCAACCCGGCTGATCACCGAGGCCCACAACGGCGAATAGATCAGAGCAGTAAGTCCACCCACAACAAGGAGGACCACAGTAATGCTCAGCGCATAATCACTTGGAATTGTTTCTGGGCCGACACCTCCCCAAGCAATTGCCAGCACGAGAAGACCTGCGGGAAATGTTGCCAGCATCGCTCCATGTGCGGGATCGGCAATCTCATGAGCAAGTTCGTGCTTCTTGCGCAACCTACGAAAGTATCGGGGCCATAGCAACACGGCTACTGCCGTTGCTAGCCACAGTAAAGTGATTGCTCCCCACAGGAGAACTGGCCACTCAACCCTTTCGTAGCTGACATAGAGAAGGCTCGAAGTGGCCCCCGTGCCCATAACTGAGCCGTACCATGCCGGCTGAGTGTGCAGTTCCGGAATACTCACATGACTCCTTTTTCGACAGCATATACCCACCCTTATACCCCTAGGGGTATATTCAAATCCGAGAAGTCTGTGATGTAGCCTACGGTGATGCTGACGCTCCCAAGTTTAAAAATTAGCCCTCGCGTTTGGCGTGAGGCTATGTCTCAGTGGTCGTCCCGACGCTGGTACGCCGCAGTTGTGTCCGGATTAGGCGTTGGATTCTTGATCGCACTGCCCACCGCGGTGATTCCTAACCCAATTTTTGGTCGAGCGATTGAAACAACGTGGTGGTCCTACCCCACGGTCATCGCCAGTGCGATTCTCGGCGGTCTCCTGATCGCAACCTACGTTCGCGAGTCAATCTCTGATGAGGAAATCGAGGTTACGAGCACGGATACCTCCCTTCGAATCGGCACACTCGGTGGGTTCATTACTTTCTTTGCCGTCGGGTGTCCTGTGTGTAACAAGCTGGTTCTACTGGCGCTTGGCTCAAGTGGGGCAATTTCTTGGTTCGCGCCCATTCAACCATTCCTGGCCGTGATCTCACTTCTGTTCATGTTGTGGGCCTTAAACGTTCGCCTGATCAATCAAAATTCTTGTTCCCTCACAGCCATCAAAGAGTGAAACTGCCTTTTTTGTCTACGACTAGGCTTATCTGATGGAAGAATGTGCCAAACGTGCATATCACCATGGCGATCTGCACGAGGCTCTGATTGAGCAGGCAATCACCAGCGTCAATGCGGTGGGCGCCGATCATGTGTCTCTCCGTGCGGTTGCCGCGGCCGTGGGTGTCAGTCCGAGTGCTGCCTATCACCATTTTGCTGACAAGGATGCTCTCATCGAAGCTGTTAGCGAGCGAGGATTCGTTGAACTCGACAGTTTTATTCTCGCACAGGTTTCCACCGACAACTGTCAATCGAATCCCATTGAACTTCTTCGGCATTCAGCCAATGCCTATATTTCATACGCGGTTGACCATCCGCATTTATTTCAAGTCATGTTTTCAGGGATACAGGCTCGACGTCGCCCCGAGTACATCGAAAGCGCGATTCTGTCCATGCTCGGCCACCTTCAATCAGAGTATGGCTTTGCCGAAACAGATTCCCAACTCTTGGAATCCGTCCTACTCGCATCGGTTCACGGTATTGCCGCGCTGGTAATTGAAGGACGGATGAACCGGGATCAGGTGCCCGCAGCCGTGGACATGCTGACCACAATAATTGTGAAAACTCCCACTAAGGATTGAGCAGATCAATGACACGACGCATTTTAGCAACGAGTGGTGGATTTCTTCCCCGTGTTGATTCAGGTGGAGCCCGTCCCGGTGGATTGATCAAGCGGGCCCTTGAACTGACCGGTTTGGCGCGCCCACGCGTCACGTTAATCATGACTGCTACAGGTGATGACCCCGGTTACCTTTCACTCATGTACAGCGCACTTCAGGAACTCGACTGCGTCGTTGATCACCTAGCACTTTTCCCGATGCCAAATCATGACCCCGAAGAAATCATCAACAGGAGTGACGTGATCTGGGTGGGTGGCGGAAGTGTTGTCAACCTGCTCGCAGTTTGGAAAGCCCACAACCTTGACTCTCTCCTACACCAGGCTTGGATTAACGGAACCGTTCTCGCGGGAGTCAGTGCCGGATCAATTTGTTGGCACGTCGGTGGACCGACAGACTCCTATGGCAAAACACTCCAACCAGCATTGGACGGACTTGGCTTTTTGCCCTACGGCAACGGGGTGCATTACGACTCAGAGAAACAACGTCGCCCGCTGGTTCACGAACTAGTGAAAAGTGGCGTGTTGCCGACAACGTATGCAACAGATGATCGGATCGGTATTGTGTATCAAGACACAACTGCAATTGAGGTTGTCACTGATCTTGAGGTTCCGGACCCCGATGGCCCCGCCGCCTATCGGATTGAATGTATCGATGGCGTCGCCGTGGAAACACGATTGCCGGTTGGGCTCATTAATTAATTTGGCGATTGATAAAGCCACACAGTAACTCCAGAATTGAAACTCCCACCAATCGAACCGTTCTTCCGTCCGGGGAATCGGCTTGGGCATCAACTTCGGTGAAGTCTACGGAATTGACCTGTGGACTATTCCCGATCAAGTACGCAAAATTTCGAAACTCGTCGGCGCTGATTCCTCCGGGCGCTGCCGCTGGGCAACCGGGAACAACTGAACGGTCGCACACGTCAACATCAAAATCCACGTGAATTGGTCCGCCGGCTGACCCAGCTATTTCCAATGCTTGAGCAATCACGCCTTGCGCACTGCGATTGCGTAACTCATTGCGTGGAATAACTGTGATTCCGTATTCCCTTGCCCTCTGAGCGTACTTGGGGGAATTTGAAAAATCCGCGATACCGATTTGGACAATGTTCGCGCCGCTTAGCCCAGCTTTCACTAGTCGTTGAACCGGGGAACCATTTGATTCACCGTCGCGCACATCGTGGTGCGCGTCAAAGGTAATCAGACCTGCACTGTTGATCTGATTGCCCCACATTCCAGTGGCAACCGAATAGGTGACGGAGTTGTCCCCTCCAATTGCGATCAGAAATTTGTCGGTGAGTTCCTTGAGTTTTTCATGGACCCGTTGCTCACCCTGCGCATGATCGGGTTCGTTCACATTTCCCGCATCAAAAACCGCGAGCTCACGGAGATCCTGATTGTGGCTCGTACAGTAGGTTGAAAAGCGCATGAAAGCCTCACGCACCGCTTGCGGAGTTGTATCAGCGCGAGTCGGACTGATCGAAGTTTTATGGGCAGGAATACCCAAAAGCGCAACCATCGCAGTGGGATCGTCAGCGAAAAGTTCGGCAGCGCCGGGCCAGTTTGGGTCTAGGTTCATCTCACATCCTTTGATCCGCCGGGCAAACGTCCACCGAGTCGCTTTGTTAGTTCGCGTGCGGAGTCTTGCACAGCTTCAACGAGAGTTTGTGAATGAGAGTCGTCAATCGTGGCGTTTCGGTACACAAGGTTAATCGCGGCAACTGGTTCACGCAGATGATCAAAGACGGCGGCGGCGACGGAGGAATGCCCTCGGGTAACCAACCCTGACTCACGTGAGAAACCTTGCTTCCGCTCCCTCGCTAGCAAATCCTTCAATTGTGAGTGGTTCTGTGGACCTTTACCTGTCCGATTTATAAATGCATCTGAATTAGGAAACAACGCACGAATTTGAGCCGCTGACAAATGGGAAAGCATTGCCCGACCCGATGCCGTTAGCGAAGCCGGAAGTCTCACCCCGATTTCCGAAACAACCGTAATCGGTCCACCTGTACTTTCTTTTAGTAAGTAATAGGTGTCGCTCCCCCGCAGGATTCCTAAATGGCCAACCAGTGGAGCAATGCCGGCAACTCGTTTCATCAAGGAAACCAGAATTGGGCGGGCGCGTTCTTCAAGTGGTTCGTGTCGCATGTACGCAGAGCCGACTTCAAATGCACTCACCCCTAAGCCCCATAGTGCATTTTCTGTCTGTGAATTTTCCACATTATTAACTGCGATAGGGGTGACAAATCCTTTTGACTGCATCGCAGCGAGGAGGTGATAAAGCGAGGATTTAGGTATCCCAAGATCGCGACTGAGGGTTCTCGCGGGGATCGGACTGGCGCTGCGTGCCAGCATCAGCAGTACCTCCAATGTGCGATTGGCAGCAGGCACTTGGCTCATGGTGGCAGTCTCGCATTTGAGACTTGTAAAGTCCATTGGGCCTTTACGCCGAAGTTTATTGCTGCACACTTGACCCATGACCACCGAAAATTTGATCACGCCAAACTATGACCCCACCCGCGAGATTCACGCGACTCGAGGCTCCATCCGCACGGCACCGGGCTGGGGACAGGAAGCAGCAATGCGCATGTTGCAAAACAACCTTGATCCCGCGGTTGCCGAATACCCGGAAAAGTTGGTTGTGTACGGAGGCACAGGTAAGGCTGCCCGCGACTGGCGCAGCTACGACGCCATGATTCGAAGCCTGCAAACACTGAAAAACGACGAAACCATGTTGGTGCAATCCGGACGACCCGTCGGAATCATGCAAACCCATGAGTGGGCACCCCGTGTCCTGATCGCCAATTCAAACTTGGTCGGTGACTGGGCGAATTGGCCCGAGTTTCGCCGATTGGAGCATCTTGGGCTAACCATGTACGGCCAGATGACAGCTGGTTCTTGGATCTACATCGGGACACAAGGGATCCTGCAGGGCACCTATGAAACATTCGCAGCTGTTGCCCAGAAGAAGTTTGGTGGCACATTGGCCGGGACTTTGACCTTGACCGCGGGTTGCGGTGGCATGGGTGGCGCACAACCACTGGCTGTCACCATGAATGAAGGTGTTTGCCTTGTCGTCGACATCGATCCAAGCCGCTTGCACCGTCGCGTTGTTGACCGCTATCTCGACGTTGTTGCCGACGACATTGAGCACGCACTCAAACTCGTACTTGACGCCAAGAAAAACCGTACTGCGCTTTCGGTTGGTTTGGTCGGCAATGCTGCAACACTGTTTCCGGAGTTACTTCGTCGCGGTGTTCCTGTTGACATTGTCACCGATCAGACCTCCGCCCATGACCCACTGAGTTACATCCCCGAAGATATTGATTTCGGTGATGCACACGAATACGCAGACAAGAAACCCGATGAATTTACCGAACGCGCACAACTCGCAATGGCCAAGCACGTTGAAGCGATGGTTGGATTCATGGATGGTGGAGCAGAAGTATTTGACTACGGCAACTCAATCAGAGATGAAGCCCGAAAAGGTGGCTTCAACCGAGCTTTCGCGTTCCCAGGATTCATCCCTGCCTACATTCGTCCACTTTTCTGCGAAGGCAAAGGCCCGTTCCGCTGGGTTGCACTTTCCGGTGACGAAAAAGACATTTACAAAACGGATCAGGCAATCTTGGAACTTTTTCCAGAAAACGATCATCTTCGCCGTTGGATCACAATGGCCCAAGAACGGGTCGCCTTCCAAGGCCTTCCCGCTCGCATTTGCTGGCTGGGTTACGGCGAACGCGATAAAGCCGGCGCCAAGTTCAATGACATGGTTGCCAGTGGTGAACTCTCCGCACCGATCGTGATTGGTCGCGATCATCTTGACTGCGGGAGTGTCGCCTCCCCTTACCGCGAAACCGAGTCAATGCTCGACGGCTCTGATGCAATCGCGGACTGGCCGCTGCTTAACGCAATGGTCAATGTCGCATCGGGGGCTTCCTGGGTCTCTATTCACCACGGCGGTGGTGTCGGTATTGGTCGATCTATTCACGCTGGCCAGGTCACGGTGGCTGACGGTACCGAACTCGCCGGTGAAAAGATCAGGCGCGTGTTAACCAATGATCCCGGTATGGGCGTAATTCGCCATGTTGATGCCGGTTACGACATTGCCTGCGAAGTTGCCGAAGAAAAAGGTGTTCGCATTCCGATGACCGAAGGTGAAGGCCCGCTCGCGTGTTGACTCTTGTTCGCAACATTGGTGAATTGATTACCAATGAAGGATCTGACCCGTATCGAAAGAGCGGCTGTGCATTCACTTTTTCGGAAGGACTCATTAACTGGGTGGGGCCGGAGGCTGATGCGCCAGATAATTGCGGTCACATAATTGATGCTGCGGGCTGCGCTGTTCTTCCCGGTTTCGTGGACTCCCACTCACATCTCATTTTTGCCGGTGACCGCTCGGCTGAATTCGCTGCGCGAATGAATGGGGAGCCCTATGCAGCAGGTGGGATTCACTCAACCGTTGCGGCAACGCGGGCCGCAACCGACTCCGAACTGCGGTCAAACTGCGCATCACTCGTTGACGAGTTTCATGCCAGTGGAATCACCACCTGTGAAATCAAGTCAGGGTACGGGCTTGACGTGGAAAACGAAATTCGCAGCCTGCGCATTGCCCGTGAGTTCACTCCGGAAACTACATTCCTGGGTGCACATGTCATTCCTCGCGAGTTTGCTTGCGATCCCAAGGCTTACGTTGACCTTGTCTGCGGCGAAATGCTTACTGCCGCACTCCCCTACTCCCGTTGGATTGACGTTTTCTGTGACAGGGGTGCATTTAATCCCGATCAGGCTCGCAGAATCCTTCGTGCCGGTGCCGAGGCTGGACTGCTCGTAAAATTACATGCGAACCAAATCGAATCTATTGGTGGAATCGATGTTGCCTGCGAACTGGGCGCCATATCCGTTGATCACTTAACACACATTTCTGATTCAGAACTAAAAAATCTCGCTGGTGCAGGAATAGTTGCAACACTACTGCCGGGCGTTGAGTTCTCAACCCGTTCTGACTACCCCGATGCTAGGAGATTTTATGAAGCCGGGGTTGAGGTGGCACTTGCAACCGATTGCAATCCCGGCAGCTCATTCACCACTTCGATGCAACTAGTGATCGCCCTTGCCGTTCGTGAAATGCACATGAGTGTCGACCAAGCGATACGAGCAGCCACACTGGGTGGTGCTCACGCACTTGCGCGCACCGACATAGCCGTGATCGCCCCTGGGATGAAAGCTGACTTCATGGTCCTTAGCGCACCGTCAATTGATTTCCTCGCGTATCGTCCGGGTGTGCCGCAAATAGCCCACACCTACTTGGCCGGAAAGGCACTGACCACATGACACAGACCGTGATTTTAGGAACCAATCCGCCCAGCCTCGATGAAGTAATTGCCGTCGCTCGTGGCAATGCTCAGATCCAAATCAGTCCCCAAGCACTTGAGGCAATGGCGGTCACCCGTGCATACGTGGACACACTTGCCCACCAAGAAACACCTGTTTACGGCATATCAACCGGGTTCGGCGCACTGGCCACCCGGCATATTCCACAAGAAAGTCGAGTCCTGTTGCAGAAATCACTCATTCGGAGCCACGCAGCGGGCTCAGGCAATGAAGTTGAGCGTGAGGTTGTCCGAGCAACAATGTTTCTTCGACTCAAGACACTTGCATCGGGCCGCACCGGTGTCCGGCCAGAAGTTGCCGAAACCTATGCAGCGATTCTCAATGCTGGGATCACCCCGATCGTCTACGAGTTCGGTTCACTGGGTTGTAGCGGTGACCTAGCGCCTCTGGCTCACTGCGCGTTGGTAGCCATGGGTGAAGGGGAAGCACGAAATGCCGACGGTGATTTGGCCGATGTCGCATCACTATTGAGTGCAGCAGGGATTTCACCCCTCGAACTGAAAGAAAAGGAAGGCCTTGCCCTCATCAATGGGACCGACGGCATGCTCGGCATGTTGATCATGTCCATCGCAGATCTTGAAGGTTTATGTGATGCAGCGGACCTTGGAGCGGCCATGAGCGTTGAGGCGCTCATGGGAACAGATCAAGTTTTTCGCCCTGAATTACATCAACCACTGCGACCACATACTGGGCAAGCAGTGAGTGCGGCAAACATGTTTGCAGCCCTTGCGGGATCGGCGATAGTAGAGAGTCACCAACTAAACGATGACCGGGTCCAAGATGCATACAGCCTGCGGTGCGCACCCCAAGTCACCGGCGCGGTTCGCGACACGATCACGCACGCTAAAAATGTTGCTCAGAATGAATTGGCGGCGAGTATCGACAACCCGGTGATTCTTCCCTCGGGTGAAGTGACGAGTAACGGAAACTTTCACGGAGCTCCAGTCGCCTATGTCCTTGATTTCCTGGCAATTGCCGCCGCCGATCTTGGTTCAATCTGCGAACGTCGCACTGACCGGATTCTGGACAAGAATCGAAATCACGGACTGCCACCATTTTTGGCGCACGACCCCGGGGTTGATTCAGGCCTCATGATCGCTCAATACACCCAGGCTGGTTTGGTGAGTGACTGCAAGCGCCTTGCCGTACCGGCCAGCGTTGACTCAATCCCCAGTTCTGCAATGCAAGAGGATCACGTGTCCATGGGATGGCACGCGGGACGCAAATTGCGTAGTGCTGTTTCCAATCTCACCACGATTATTGCTATCGAGTTCATGGCGGCAAGTCGAGGACTTGAACTCCGCGCACCCCTTATGCCCGCTCCGGTAACCCGAGAGGTGCTAAACGAACTACGAAAAACAACATCCGGTGCTGGACCTGATCAGTTTCTCGCACCCGAGATTCAAGCAACCCGGAAATTCATTGTGTCAAGGTTTCTCACTTCGACATTGAATTAGTTGAGGTCGCCGGGAAAATCCCCGACGACCTCAACTGACAATAAAATCAATTTACACGGGCAGCGTGAATCTCTGCCTCCGCAACAACTTTCTGTAATTGGGTCCCGGCGGCTGTCAGCTTGCCATTCCATTCATTCGCCCGAACACACCACATCACAGCCTCCTGCGCCTCTTCTAATTCCTTGCGGGGCTGAGTGGGGCCGGAGTCCCCTAATCGACTCAACACTCGATCCGCTGCAGCAACCCAAAGTTCTGCAAGTTGCAGGTGCTCAATTTCCTTTGCAAGTTGTCGGATTTCAGCCCCAGGATGCACCTGAGTCGGTTCGACACCTTTGACCAGCTCTTCGGCGCGATCAACGGCCTGCAAAAGTTCGTCTCGCATCACCGTATGAATTTGGGATTTTCGAATTGCAGTTCGCAAATTTTCGCACGCCTGCTTGGCGTTATTCCGAGCCGCAAAGAAGCGATCCTCGCTCCGATTGCCCTTGTACTTTGCCTCAATTCGGCTGGTACGACTGGTTGTTGTATTGCTCATGGCAGTTCCTTCCCAGTAGGTGCTCACACACATTCGTTACATGTATCCATTGTGCACCCGATGCCGACTTTTTTCATGCTTTACGGCATAGCGGAAAGTCCACCATCCACGATTAGCTCTTGACCGGTCATGAAGCTTGAGGCGTCACTGGCAAGGAAAAGTGCAGCGGCGGAGATTTCCTCCGCTCGGCCCCAACGACCCATGGGGACGCGAGAGAGGGTTCCCGCCTCGGCTTCCTTGGTCTCCCGAAGGAAATCAGTGAGATCTGTCTCAATCCACCCGGGAACCAAGGAATTGACCCGCACACCTTGGCTGGCAAGCTCAAGCGCCAAACTACGGCTGAAACTGATTACAGCGGCTTTGGCTGCACCGTAATGGGACATGAAAGGTGATCCCCGAAGGCCTGCAACCGAAGACACGTTGATTACTGATCCATTTCCCGAGTTGACCAATCGGGGAATTACCCCCTGGGTCAGGGCAACCAGTGAATCAAGATTGAGATTCATGGTCTTGCGCCAGCCCGAAAGGCGCATTTTCTCGGTACTTGACATAAAAGAGTTACCGCCGGCGTTATTTACCAATATGTTGAGTTCATCGAAGTCCAAAGCGGTGCAGATCGCCTGCGCCGCGTCCTCCGCGGAAAGGTCCGCGGAAATCACTTGTGCGGTACGACCCAGTCCCCTAATCTCCTGGGCAAGGTCTTCCAGTTTCTGCGCATCGCGGGCCACGAGGGCTACATCGGCGCCCTCTTGGGCAAAACTCAGGGCAATGGCCCGACCAATTCCGCGCGATGCACCCGTAATAAGTGCGGTTTTCCCGGCAAGAACCTGTTCGGACATAAGTATTCTCATTTCACTTGGTAAATAATGTAAACATAGTTTAGCGGCTCATTAGCCTGGCTTTTCAGCATTGAATGAAAATTGAATGAAAACTGCGCATTGCAGATTTCTCTCAACGTGGATGTTCACCGTCGATGTGTTGCGCACGGTCGCACAGTAAATGGAACTCGGGGTCCCAAGTCGTGTCTGCTCCAGCCACCAAGGATCAGGGAGTGACGAGCACCTTTACATGCGCGCTGCGATTCTCGGCCAGCACCTCGAAGCCCCCTGAGATTACATCCTCCAACCCAATGCGAGTGGAGATGATCTCCTCGGCTCCGATGATCCGCCCATCGCCCATTGCGGCAATTGCCTCGGGGAAGTCGGGCTTATTGTATCCCTTGCTACCAACAATCGTGAGCTCCTTGAGCAGCATCTGCATATAGTCACAAGGCGCTGGGGCAAGCCAGACGGCCAGACTGACAATCGTGCCGCCCATGCGGACCGCACCGATAGCTGTGGCCATAGACTCATCGGCCCCCGAGGTCTCGAAGACAACGTCCACTCCCCGACCGTTGGTCATTTCCATAACGGCGGCTACGACATCGGTTGAACTGGAGTCAATGACGGCCTGGGCACCGAGTCGGGCGGCGGTGTCAGCGCGAGCACCGGGACGCCTGACGCTCACTGCGGTGAATGCTGACCCGAAGGCCTGCGCACATATCAATGTTGTGAGACCAATCGGTCCAGCACCGATGACGAGCGCAGTCTGACCCTTTCCGAAATTGCCTTTGCGCATGCCATGCCACGCGACCGTGATTGGCTCGACCAGTGCGCCCACCTCGGACGACACGGAGTCGGGCATTTTATGAACGGTGTAGGCCGGAACGAGCGCTTGCTCGGCAAACCCACCCCCAACATTGTGGACGCCGACAACCGTGAGGTCCGGGCACACGTGATAGTCGCCTGTGACGCAAAACTCGCACGTCTGGCAATACATGAAAGGCTCGACGGCAACGCGTTCGCCGACCTTCACATGATCGACACCTTCGCCCACCGCGGAGACCGTCCCGGCGAACTCATGTCCGAGAATTACTGGAGGCGAGTATCCCGACACGGTATTTGCCTCGAACTCGTGGAGATCCGAACCGCAAATCCCGCACCATTCCACGTCGATCTTCACGGTGCCGGGCACGACCGTGGGCTCGGCCACGTCTTCTAAACGAAAGTCTCCACGGCCATTGCTGCCACGGCCGTAATACATGAGTGCCTTCATGGATTCCTCGTTTCGTTTAAAAGAACGCAGCGTCAAGCACGCTGCCCTCGATGGTGTGGTCAAAATAGGAACGTTAACGGAAGTTGCCGGCTCCTGTCAGGCCATTTGCATCACTCGGAGTGCAGCGTTGAAGCCGACCAAAATTACCCCGAATTGACCAGCCACATTGATGGTTCTGCGTACTTTTTGCTGCACCGCTAAGTTATATCCCATGCCTTCTTCTACGCCTTCTTCTACAACGGTCCCTTTCCGTGTTGGTCTACTTGCCTACGGCGCGATCGGTCATGAGCACAATCTTGCGGTGGCAGCCACCCCTGGACTTGAACTTCGAGCGGTAGCCGACCTGAATCCAGATCGGGTCGCAGCAGCCCTGGAACTTGCGCCCGATGCTGCCACCTATTCAGATTCAATGGAAATGCTTGACAGTGGACTCATTGACATTGTGGTCATCTCAACCCCGCCTAATAGCCACTATTCATGGGCCAAGGAATCCCTCAATCGTGGGTTGCACGTGATTCTGGAAAAGCCAATGGCGTTGACTGCCGAGCAGTGTGATGAACTCATTGCATTAGCCATTGAGAAAGAACTCGTTTTGGTTGTATATCAAAACCGTCGGTTCGACCCTGACTTTGTCACAATGCGTCGTCTCATTCAAGAAGGAGCGATCGGTGAGGTTTTTTCCTATGAATCCTTTGTCGGCGGATATTCGCGGCCTTGTGATTACTGGCATTCAATGTCAGATGTTTCTGGTGGAGCGATCTTTGACTGGGGATCGCACTATCTTGACCAAATATTGAACCTCTTCCCCGAAAAAGTTGCCCATGTAAGCGGCCACAATCACAAGCGTCACTGGGACCATGTGACGAACGCCGATCACGCGGAGGTAGCAATAACGTTCACTGATGGTCGCACAGCAAGCTTTGTCAATTCAGATTTGGCCGCGGAGCGCAAGCCGAAGTTCTACGCCCTCGGAACAACGGGAGCAATCATTGGCGAGTGGGATCCGAACGCTGAACCAGCGGTAGCTGATTTGCCCGCCAAGATAATCATGGTTGATTCAACAGGGGCAAGAACCAGCGTGGAACTTGATGTTGTGCAGCCCTTCGAGTTCCATCGAGAACTTGCCGCACTTTTGCACGACGGTGCGCTCATGCAGGTGCGGGCAATCGACTCACGTGATGTCGTTGCCTTGATGGAGGCCGCAGAGACTTCCGCTGCTCATAACGGGATGCCCGAGTCCCCTGTTCTGCTCAATAACTAGTCCGACAGACTAGAGGCATGCCTACACACGAAACTGTTAATTGGGGATTTATCGGCGCCGGAGGTCTTGCAACGGGAACCACCGCAAAGTCGCTGCACAACTCGAAGAATGCGACCCTTTATGCCGCAGCCGCACGCGATAAAAATCGGGCCCAGGCCTTGTCACCAAAAGTTGCTTACGACTCATATGAAAAACTTATTCAGGATCCACAAGTTGACGCGGTTTACATCTCACTAAATAACGATGCCCACCTGCCGTGGATCATCAAATCACTCGACGCTGGAAAACATGTTCTCTGCGAAAAGCCCATGGTGATGAATGCCGGTGACACGATCACGGCCTACGCGCATGCACAAGACAAAGGCTTATCCCTCGTTGAAGCCGTGTGGTCACTGTGGCATCCGCGGACCCAACGACTCCAAGAACTAGTCTCGAGTAATGCCATTGGCTCACCCACAAACTACTTGGGTACTTTCACATTTGACGGAGTAGCGCAAGGCAATTACCGCCTCGATCCAGCGAAAGGTGGTGGCGCACTCTATGACGTTGGAATCTACCCACTGCATGCACTTGTCGCGCTTCTCTCCGAAGCCACCAACTACACGGTGACCTTGGCACATGATGAAAAAATCGGCGAGCAGGTCGACATGACAATGAAAGCGCAATTTAATTTTAACAATACAGATTGCAAAGGCTCTGGTGCAATCGTTGCGTCTTTTGCCATGCACCCGTCCCAACGTTTCGTGCTCAAGGGAACCGAGGGTGAGATCACCCTGCCCGGTGATCAAGCTTTCACCAGCCACAATCAGGTGAGCGAACTCACCATTACTTCGGAGGGAAATACGAGTACTGAAACGTTTGCAGCCGTGGACCCGTATCAATTGATGTTTGAAAACATGAGTGATCAGATCAGCGGAAACGGCGGTTGGCTTCCCAATCCGTGGCAATCGGTGCAGGTTGCGAAGATTGTTGATCAGACCTTCAAGTTGGCTCAGGCTTCCGCCGAACTACCCTGATCACAATTGCAACTGTGATCAGTAGTTCCACCCCCGCAATAGATGCTCCAACCACTCCAGAGATCCCTAACACAGACGTAATCACGGCTGTGTTAGCGATGAGAACCATTCCGCCAACTGCCACACCCAGCGGGGCCGTCGGAGCCCTTCTCGTAAAACGAGCAGCAAACGGGGCCACGATTACTCCACCGATTATTAGTCCCACAACAGCTAGCCAGGGAACGCCCGAGTCAGTAGCGCCCACCAGGAATCCCAAAGAGGCTGAAACCGCCACCAAGAACTCGGCGGCACTGACCGTTCCCACAATTCGGTGCGGCTCATGACGTGTAACAGTCATCAAAGAAGGGGTAGCGACAGGACCCCAACCTCCACCACCTGTTGCATCAACAAACCCACCGAAAAGACCGATGGGCCACAGATTTCGCGTTCGAAGGCGCACCGCGGGTATCAGTGATTTACCGAATCCAAATCGCGCGATAATGCTGATTCCAAGGATGAACAGGATTGCGGCCATCCAGATTCGAGCGTTATCCAGAGCTATATTTGTGAGAACAACAGCACCAATAAACGCACCAAATGCCCCCGGTAAGCCCACAGCGATCAGCACCCGCCAGTCAACATTTCCCTCACGCCAGTGACTCACCCCAGAGGCAAAGCAGGTTGCGACTTTTGCAGCATGTGTTCCTGCGGAAGCAGCCACCGCGCTGTATCCCAAGACGGTGAGCAGAGTCGCTGAAATGACTCCAAAGCCCATCCCGAGTGTTCCGTCAACAAATTGGGCCACACCGCCAACGAATGCAAAAACGGAGACAGCGAGGAAGTCCATTGCGCCAACTTACGCGGTCAGAAGTACAAGCGATCCCATGCGCCACGAAAGTTGGCTCGAATACTTTCATCAAAAACGGGATCAAAATGCTGTGACTCCCCAGTGTCACCTTTATTCCACGTTGGAAGTTCACCCAAAAGCACCCAGGCTGCTTGGCGGGCTGCCCCGTCAGCGACGTATTCACCTGCCGGTGGAACTTCAATCGGGGCCTTAAACATGGTTGCTGCCACCTGGCCGACAGCCGGGTTGGCGGCCGCTCCGCCAATGAGCAGGACGCGATTAACCGCGGCGCCTGCCCGAGTCAATGCGTCAACAGCATCCGCTAAACCACCAAACATTCCCTCGATCGCACTTCTCGCCATATTCTCAGGAGTCATGTTTTCGCGAGTCATGCCATGCAGTGATCCACGAGCATCAGGCAAATTTGGCGTTCGCTCACCATCCAGATAAGGGATGAAAGTCAACCCGCCAGAACCAGGGACCGCACTGAGTGCGAGTTTGGCGAACTCATCAAAATCGACATTGAGCATTGCCGCGGTTGCGGTTAAAATTCGAGCCGCGTTCAGTGTGCAGACAAGAGGCAGAAAATTTCCTGTGGCGTCAGCAAAACCAGCAACGAATCCCGATGGGTCGTGGGTCGGTGTGCTTGATCCAGCGAATGCGGTACCAGAAGTTCCCAGTGAAACAACTACGTCCCCCGGTTTCACACCGAGTGCCAATGCCGCTCCCATATTGTCCCCTGTTCCAGGACCGATCATGACGTCTTCGCGGCCAATCCCAATTGCGGTGCCGACCGACTCACTTGGACCCGCAACTCGCGGAAGTGCAAGCTCATGGCCGATTGCGAGTTCAACCAAGTCCTGCCGATACGCGCCGGTCAAGGGCGACCAATAACCGGTTCCGCTGGCATCACCTCGATCCGTTGTTGGTTCGCCGGACTTGCCTGCGAGCAGCCACGTCAAATAGTCATGTGGCAAAACAACACTGTGGGTTCGCTCTGCATTTTCCGGTTCATGTTGGGCCATCCATCGAAGTTTCGAGACTGTGAAAGCCGCCACCGGAACACTGCCAACCGCCTGCGACCAAGCAGACGGACCACCAAGATCTTGGATCAAGTCTTCTGCCGCTTGCGCAGATCGAGTGTCATTCCACAACAGCGCATCACGCACAACTTCTTGCTGGGAATCTAACGCCACCATGCCGTGTTGTTGACCAGCAATACTGATTGCCGACACGTCTTCGAGAACCTGCGGCACAATGGAATTAAAGGCCTCCCACCATGCATGTGGGTTGACTTCGGTTCCCTCGGGGTGCGGGGCCCGAGCCTCTCGCACCAACTCTCCCGTTTCAGCGTCGCGCACAACAACTTTGACCGACTGAGTTGAGGAATCGATCCCGGCAACAAGTTTGCCGCTAAGTGACATGTAATTTTCCAAGGTCCATGGACGCAGCCTAGGGTGTACCAAGCTCCAATGTGAAACCCGACAGAGCAGATGCAGCAGGGGGGTGCGCACCAGAGTCTCCGCCGGGTTTCACCACTGACTATGCCAGAAAATTTGGGTTGAATTTGGGGTTGATAAGGCATAACACAGACCTGGACTGGTCAATTAACTAACTCTCTTTACTACCAGCGCGGTAATGATTTCCCTGGATTAAGAATCCCCTGTGGATCCCACGCGGACTTGATTCTGGCATGTAGACCAATGGCAACCTCATCCAATTCACGAGCGAGCGCTTCCCTCTTGAGATTACCCACTCCATGTTCACCGGTAACGGTTCCATCCAAGGCCAGTGCGACCTCCAAAATGTCATCGAAAGCCAGCAATCCTCGGGCAGCAGCCTGTTGATCCCCTCGTTCAGTGACGATTGTCGGATGCAGGTTTCCATCACCTGCATGGCCAAAAGTACAAATGGTTACATCACGGTGTGCAGCAATGTCTTGGATTCGCACCATGGCCTCTGCAAGATTAGACCGAGGTACCGCAATGTCGTCAAGCAACCAATCACCTTGAGCTTCAATAGCGAGAATGGCCATTCGTCTGGCACCGAGAAGCATTTCGGATTCGGCTTCATCTTCAGATCGGTGGGCAAGGCTCGCGCCGTTCTGTTCGCAAATCTGCAGGAGTCGATCCGCATCGGCTAGTGAACTACCGAGCCCGGAATCGGTTTGGGCAACGAGAAGTGCCCCCGCACTTGTGTCTAGACCCATGGGCCGCCAATTTTCTACAACCTGAAGGGTCTGCTGATCCATGAGCTCGAGCATGCTCGGTGTGAGTTCGGACATAATGGCCGATGAAGCTCGCCCAGCATCAGCTACGTTGTCAAACACTGCGATAGCCGTAGTCGCAGGAGCAGGCATTGGGCGCAGACGCAGTCTTGCCATCGTGACAATTCCCAGAGTGCCACCCGAACCGACCATCAGTCCCGCTAAGTCGTACCCCGCAACACCTTTAATGGTCCGTCGGCCCAGACGGGTTATCTGGCCGTCAGCCATAACAACTTCAAGACCCAAAACCGCATCTCTGGTGACTCCGTATTTCACACAACACAACCCCCCTGCATTAGTGTTGACATTGCCACCGATTGAGCAGAAATCCTTACTTGCAGGGTCTGGTGCGTACCACATTCCAGAGCGTGCCACGTACTCACGCAATTCCGTATTCAGAATTCCTGGCTGCGTTTCTACGTATCCGTCATCTACATTCACGGCAATAACATCATTCATTCGCTCAACACAGAGCACGAGTGAACCATCAATTGCGTTACTACCACCGCTAAGCCCTGAACCAGCACCGCGAGGAATGACAGGAACCCTGTACTTGTGTGCCGCGGACATGATCGCGGACACCTCGTCGGTGGAGCGAGGAAACACCACCGCGAATGGTTCACCGGCAGCCGAACCCGTCGAACGATCACGGGAATAGGAACGCAGAATGTCAGGATCGGTCACAATATCTCGGTCATGTAGTGCCGCCTCGCAGGCCGCCAACACGGAATCTTCAGGAGTCACAGCGCACACCATAACGCCACTACATAATAAAACTACTCTCGCTCTGAACCTGCAACCGCTCCTTCTGGCATTTCACTTGTTGTCCGGGTAATCATCCAAATAACGACTGCAACCACTGAACCCGCGAGTGGGGCCAAAATGAACAGCCAGACTTGCGACATGGCCGTTCCGCCTTCGAAAAGTGCTGGACCAAGTGAACGAGCTGGGTTCACCGATGTTCCCGTCAGTGGAATACCGACAAGGTGAACTAGTGTCAAAGTCAAACCGATTGCAATTCCGGCAAAACCAGGTGCCGCTACTCGCTCTGTCACCAGAAGGATCACGAGAACAAATGCAGCAGTAAGGACTGCCTCAAGAACGAAAGCTCCTGTCATGTTGATCGCGCCGTTGTCATAAGAGTTGGTGCCTAAAGCACCCGTGTAGTCGGTAACGCCGAATGAGTCAACAAATAGTTTGAGAAGTGCACCTGCAGCGATCGCGCCGAGGAATTGCACGACCCAGTACCCGATTGCTTCAGATGCTGGCAGTCGGCGACCCAGCAACATTGCCAAAGTAACCGCGGGGTTGACGTGTGCGCCACTGACCGGGCCAAAGGCATAGGCAACACCCAACAGAACGAGACCGAAAGCGAGTGCAACACCCACCACACCAGATCCTGGACCTTTTCCGTCGACTCCGACAACTGCGGCGATACCGAATACGGCTGTGCCCACGGCGAGAAATACCAGAAGGAACGTGCCAACGAACTCGGCTGCCAATGCGCGTGAATATCTACTCTGCATATTTTTCCTCTCCTCGAAGCGCGTGATCCAAATGGTAGAGATCGACCACCTATTCACAAGGGGACACACCGGGGAGACCGAGCCTTGACCGGCCAAATTCAGACTCTGGTGAGATAGAGCCATGGGAGAACTGCTGCTTAACGTGATTCCGCTCGGAATTGGAGCTGCATTCACACCCTCACTTTTTGCTATCCAACTCCTCATCGTGGCCAACGACCCGTGGAAGCTTCGGGCTCTAGCGGCATTCCTTGGCGCCGCGAGTGCATTCGGGATCGCCGTAACAATTCTCCTATTGGGGTTCGCCCAACTGAACACATCAACAGGTACCCCCGATGTCCTCGACGGTCTCCTTCGAATACTGGCAGCAATTGCCTTAGGAGGCCTCACTATCTATTTCTTTCTACCCCACCCAGGACTAGAAAAACGCGTTGCAGCAGGCATCGAGAAACAAGTGGCGAAGTCGTCATCAATTGAATTCTTTGGAATAACATTTCTGTTGAGCATCAAAGACTTTTCTTCATTTGTCCTGATCGTCCCCGCTATGCACGACATTGGCGTTGCAAATATTTCGTGGCCACTCAAACTGGGCGTCACTGCATTGGTTTTCATTCTTGCACTCTCGCCTCTATTGCTCCCCCCGCTCATGCGGACTGGGCTTGGTTCACCCGGAAAAGAATTATTAAAAAAGATCTATACATTTACGATGAACCATCAATTCACGATCATGGGATCGATCTTCTCCCTCTTAACCGTTTACCTACTAGTATCTGGCCTCAATTCGCTCTAATCGATGGAGAATCCTTGGCGAGATCGCCACTGTTGACCACGACAAGGTGTTAGTGATCGGCGCGCTTCGAACCACCGCGGTAACCCTGGGCCTGGCCATTGCCGCTTGGGCTTTAGGTGCACCACAAAACGCTATTCCACTAGCAGTCTCCGCACTCTTTGTAGGATTAGCCGAAGCAGGGCTACCGGTTGGACACCGGTGGCGGATCATGCTGTGGACAACAACGTGGCTCATGTTCACCGCAGCGCTGGGCTATCTCGTTGCACCTAATATTTTTCTGACGGTTCTTGTATCCGCATGTGTTGCCTTAGTTGCTGGCTGGGTGGGGGTTGCCGGCCCTCGCGCCGCATTGATTGGCACGCTTTCTCTCGTCATTTTCACCATTACGGCTGGCCTACCCGAGGTGATCACCCTTTCAATGGATTTTGTTGCCCTCATGGGTCTCGGTGGCCTAGCGCAGACATTCGCGCTCGTGCTCACGGTATTGCTGCGAAACCCAAAAGCGCTGCGTGTCCCACCTGAAGCCATGGATTCACTGCTGTGTCGACTTCAATCTTCGAGCGATCAGCGCGACCGATATACCCGCCACGCCCTTCGTCTTGCCTTGGCCATTGCTGTGGCAACCATGATCTCCGAGTACTTCTCCGTTCCGCACCAGTACTGGATTCCGATGACCGTTGCCTGGATCGCAAGGCCAGATTCAGGCGGAACCGTAGTGCGAGTCGCCCAACGTGTAGGTGGCACCATTTTTGGGGTCAGCCTCTTAGTTGCTTGGGGAATTTGGCTCCCCAAACCCCAGTGGGCACTGATTATTGCAATTGGAATTGGGGCCTACTTGACCTTCGCCTTTATTTGGGCGAATTACACCATCGCAGTATTTGGAATCACTATCTTTATTATTTCAATCTTTGCTCTGGCCGGTGATCTCCTCGAGAAATCCGTCTTTTTCCGTGTCGGC
>Ga0208544_10000805_pt1 | contig 22914 bp, 27 predicted proteins | sample DEB08_DNA_9_FD_184526 | JGI IMG/M metagenome (GOLD analysis project Ga0208544, IMG submission 184526) | Aqueous microbial communities from the Delaware River and Bay under freshwater to marine salinity gradient to study organic matter... | ecosystem: Environmental > Aquatic > Marine > Coastal ... | reverse complement strand
GGTACGCTGCGACAAGCCAGTTTTCAGCCCATACCCATACCGGCGGCGAAGAATTTATCGTGCTTGACGGCGTCTTTCAGGACGAACATGGCGACTACCCCGAGGGAACATATGTCCGGAACCCTCCAACAACCGCGCATACGCCGGGATCAGAACCGGGCTGCACCATATTTGTGAAGCTTTGGCAGTTCGACATGGAAGATCGCAACCAGTTCCGCAAAACCATGGCAGATGAATTGGCCGCGCCCGTTGGCGGTGTTGCTTTGGCTGAATTGCATCGTGATGCGCGCGAGGTTGTAACCTACAGCGAAATGGACCCAGGCGCGGCGCTTGTGAATTCCAACGTCGGAGGAATTGAGATGCTTGTCATCGCGGGGTCTGCCGTTGAAGGCGGCGAGACGCTTGGGAAAGGCGCGTGGCTTCGATTGCCCGAGGGACAGTCTTTGAATATTGTAGCGGGCAACGACGGTGCAAAAGTGTGGATCAAAACTGGCCACCTTCGGCACGCTAAGGCCCCGACAATCTGATGGTCGCGCAAAAGCAGTTGGTACTTGTTGCCGGAGCGGGGGCTGGATTGGGTCAATCGCTTCTTTCGCGCTTTGAGGCGGGCGGGTTCCAGCCCGTGGGTCTGGGGCGCACACGTCCCGATGACACGATCGGCGACTTCCACACGCTTGATCTGACAGACGCGGTGTTAGTACCTTCAAAGATTGCCGAAATCATCGAGGCTTATGGCCCGCCAAGGGTCGTCATCCACAATACCTCTGAACTGGTGATCGCGCCTTTTTCTGCCACGTCCTTGGGCGATTACCAGCGCACCTGGGCTTCAATGGTTCAGACCGCGGTGCTTTTGGCCCAAGCGACCATGAAACCTATGGTCCAAAACGACGGCGGTACGTTTATCGTCTCGGGGGCAACAGCCTCTTTGCGCGGAGGGGCCAAATTCTCGGCCTTCGCCAGCGCCAAGTTTGCATTGCGAGGGCTGACCCAATCGCTTGCGCGTGAATTCCACCCTGCCGGCGTCCATGTTTGCCACGCCATTCTTGACGGTATTATCGACACGGATCGCTCCCGTGATCTTCATAGCCTTGATCCCGGCAGGATGATGAAACCCGAGGATATCGCGGAAGTGTATTGGCAGCTATCGCATCAGCCGCAGTCAATCTGGACGCATGAGCTTGATCTGCGTCCAGCCTCTGAAAGCTTCTGAATGCGGACTTTGATTATCGGGGGAGGCCTGTCCGGCCTCGCGCTTGCGTCCGCCTTAGAGGCGGACGGTCATGACTATATCCTTGTCGAGGCGCGCGATCGTTTTGGCGGCCGTATCATGACCGAGCGTTATGGCTCCGGGTACTACGACATGGGCCCGGCGTGGTTTTGGCCCGGACAACCGCGTATTGCGGCCCTGATTGCTAAATTGGAATTAGAGAAGTTCGACCAATACTCTAAAGGTATTCAGATGGTTGAAGATGAACGGGGCCACGTTCATCGCGGGCGTGGCTTCGCTTCGATGGAAGGGTCCTGGCGTCTGAAGGGTGGGTTGGACCAGCTAACGCATTGCTTGGCTGAACGATTGCCTGCGATGCGCAAACGCCTGAATGCACACGTCGCCAAGCTTGCCAAAACAGACGACGCCATCACAGCAAAACTCATCGATAGCGATACTGTGAGCGCAGATCGTGTCGTCCTAGCACTGCCGCCGCGCGTCGCCGCGCGGATTGATTTTGTCCCGTCCTTACCCAGCGATGCGATGCACGCAATGCAAGGTATCGCAACCTGGATGGCCGGTCATGCCAAGGCACTTGCTGTTTACGACCGGCCGATCTGGCGCGAGGCCGGACTGTCGGGTGACGCCGTAAGCCATATCGGGCCGATGGTAGAAGTTCACGATGCGTCCCCTGCCGAGGGCGGACCTTTTGCGCTTTTTGGGTTTGTTGGCGTGCCACCCGAAGGGCGCGCCGATGCGCAAGTTCTGCGCCAGAACATTCTTGCACAGTTGGGCCATCTTTTCGGACCAGAGGCGTCCGAGCCCCAAAAGCTCTACCTTAAAGACTGGGCGTTTGATCCACACACTGCGACCGATGCCGATGCGAGGCCGCTTTATGCTCATCCGACATATGGGATGCCCCGCGCCATGACAGGTTTGTGGGACGGCAAGCTTCACTTCGCCGGAACTGAAGTTGCTCCGCAGTTTGGTGGTTACATCGAAGGTGCTTTGGAAGCTGCAGAGAACGCATTAAAAATATAAAATATCTAGGAACCGATCTGCGACCATGCCAACCGATACCAAAACCGCATTGCTGATGACCGCCGAACGGGCTGCGCGAACGCGTGGGTTCGACGGGTTTAGCTATGCGGATCTCGCCGAAAGTGTGGGCATTCGCAAAGCAAGCGTCCACCACCATTTCCCGACGAAGGCCGCACTGTCGGTCGCTCTTATGCATCGCTACCAAGCCGATAAGGAAGCCGCTTGCGCCAGAGTTGATGCGGCTGAACCAACGGGTGGTGCGCGCCTTCTGGCACTTATCAACCTCTATCACGAGGCTTTAGATGGTGGCAAAAGCCTTTGCCTTTGTGTGTCGTTTTCCACGAGCCGCGAAAGCCTTCCTTCCGAAGTCACCACGCAAATAGGTCGCTTTCGGATGATGATGATCGGTTGGTTGGAAGCCACGTTTGCAGTGGGCAGATGTGACGGCACAATTGCCGGCGTTGAAGACCCCGCAGCAGAAGCCGCGGCGACCTTGCCGCTTCTGGAAGGCGCGCAACTTGCTGCGCGCGCGGCGGAAAACCCGGCCATATTTGAATGCGGACTAAAGCTTCTTCGCCAGCGTTTAACCTAGGCGGTCCCGGCATATCTCGCGGCGTGCGCAAACTTGTCGATCTGATCTCCGGTGATGATGAACGGCGGGGCGATCAGAATGTGGTCCCCGAATTGCCCGTCAATTGTGCCGTTCATCGAGTAGCAGATCAGCTCATTGGCGAAGGCCGCCTTTTTGAGCCGTGCCGCAACCTGTTTGGCGGGGTCAAGCGGGGCCTTGGTCTCGCGCTCCGCCACCAGTTCGATCCCCCCTCAACATTCCGCGTCCACGAATATCGCCCACATGAGCGTGCTGGCCAAACGCGCCTAGTGCGAAACTGTCATATCGGCGGGCAAGCTATTTTCCAGAACGCGGGTCGCGTTCGGAAGGTCGTTGTGCAGGGCCTTTGCGCGGGCTTCCGATTTGGGAAAGCCGAAGTTAAGCCAACGCTGAATCAACCGGTTTTCAAGCTCTTGTTCGCCAACGGCCAGCATCACAGAAAACGCCCAGTGTTCGCGCAAGTCGCACCACCCCGGTTCGTTCAGCAGGAGGTAATTTCCCTCGACGACGACGGTGGTCATATCTGCCGTTACAATAGAGCTTGATCCGATCGACGCGTCCCGCGCGCGATCAAACGCTGGCGCGATGACTTCGTCCTCGACGCCCAGACGGGTCAACAAGGACGCAAACCCACCCAGATCAAAAGTGTCCGGCGCGCCCTTCCGGTCACGCAATCCGCGCGCATCAAGCACTGAATTGTCCAGATGAAAGCCATCCATCGCGACAAGCCCCGTCGCCATCCCGCGCGCGTTCAGCACCTTTTGAAGCGCAATGGCGACGGTCGTTTTCCCCGAAGCAGGCGGCCCGGCGATTGCGATCAGGTTTCGTAATTTCGGATCGGGCAAAGCCTCGACGCGGTCCGCAATTCGGGTGGCAATATCTGATGGCGAAGTCATTGAGTTGCTATGCGGCCAGCGTTTGATCCGGTTCTTTCGCACCGGTCATATAGGCCACGGCATCCGACATCGAATGATCCTTCGGGTCGATGACACAAAGACGCTTGCCCAACCGGTGAACGTGAATGCGGTCTGCAACCTCGAACACATGCGGCATGTTGTGGCTGATCAGGATGATCGGGATGCCACGCGATTTCACATCCTGAATAAGCTCAAGAACCCGGCGGCTTTCCTTGACGCCGAGTGCCGCTGTGGGTTCGTCCAGAATAATGACTTTGGACCCGAACGCCGCGGCGCGTGCCACTGCCACGCCCTGACGCTGGCCGCCGGAAAGAGTCTCTACCGCTTGATTGATGTTTTGAATGGTCATCAGCCCCAGTTCGGAAAGCTTATCGCGGGCGAATTTCTCCATCGCAGGCCGGTCAAGCTGGCGCATGACCTTGCCCATGAATCCGGATTTCCGGATTTCGCGGCCCATGAAGATGTTGTCCGCAATTGACAGGGCAGGGGACATCGCAAGCGTCTGATAGACCGTCTCGATCCCGTGTTCACGTGCCTGAATGGGCGTTGTGAACTGGATCTTTTTGCCTTCAAGCCAGACATCCCCGGCGTCGGCGATAACCGCCCCCGATACCGCTTTGATCAAGGTTGATTTGCCAGCCCCGTTGTCACCGATCACGGCGAGGATTTCGCCCGGATACAGATCGAAGTCACAATGGTCGAGAGCTGTGACCTTGCCATAGCGCTTAACCAGATTTCGTCCTTTGAGAATAGGTTCCATTATGCCGATACCTTTCTGATCCACTGGTCAACCGCGACAGCGGCGATGATGAGAAGCCCGATAAGAAGGAACGTCCACTGTGCGTCCGCGCCCAGCAGGCGCAAGCCAAGCGTGAAGACGCCCACGATCAGCGCTCCGAAAAGCGATCCCAGGATCGATCCGCGCCCCCCAAACAGCGAGATGCCTCCGATCACCACGGCAGTGATACTTTCGATATTGGCCAACTGACCTGAGGTGGGTGAGATTGATCCGATGCGTCCGACCATGGCCCATCCGGCGAAGGCACAGATAAGACCTGATAGGACGTAGACTGAAATAAGCGTGCGCTTGACGTTTACGCCAGATAATTCTGCGGCTTCCGGGTCATCCCCGACAGCATAGACGTGTCGCCCCCAGGCCGTGTGTTTAAGCGAATAGGATAGGGTGAATATCAGTACCAACATGAAGATCACGCCGACCGTTAAGGTCGCACCGCCGATCTCAAACTTAGTTCCGAAAACCTGCAAAAGGGGCGCGTTCGCCTCGATGTCCTGGCTGCGGATCGTCTGGTTCGCTGAATACAGGAAATTTGAGGCCAGAACGATCTGCCACATTCCAAGCGTCACGATGAAGGGCGGCAATTTCATATGCGCGATCAGCCAACCGTTGATTGCTCCGCACAGCGCGCCAACGGTCAGCCCGGCGGCAATAGACACTTCGACCGGCAAGCCGTAGCGGAATGTGAACTGGCCCATGACGACGGACGACAGCACCATAATAGCTCCGACGCTTAGGTCGATGCCTGCGGTCAGGATAACAAGGCTTTGCGCTGCAGCCACGATGCCAACGATCTGAACCTGCTGCAAAATCAATGTCATCGCAAAGGGCGAGAAGAAGCGTTCACCCACCAGAAGGCCAAACACCGCGATCGACGCGACCAGAACGATAAGCGGTACAGCGGCCGGGTTGCTGTGCAGAAGGTGCTGAAGCTGTCCAATCAGCCCTTTTCGCGTGTCCTCAAACTCGACAACAGCTTCTTGGCTGCTGGTGATAGACTTTTCATAGTCGTCGGCGGACGAATTTTGAGACATGAGCATTTCTCCCCCAGAACGGCGAACCGTCAGGCCATTTTTTTTGCGATAATGTCAGTTTTTATCTGGTCTGTCTTGATCCGGTGTAGGAGGGCGCACAAAGCGCGCCCTCCCCAATGGCGAATTAACCCCAGCAGAGGCGAAGGCCTTCTTCAGACGAGATCGAAGGTACGCCTTCGACCGGGCTGTCCGTCACAAGCGCAACGCCTGTGTCAAAGAAGTCTTTGCCCGGTGTCAGCTCTGGCTTGATGCCTTCATCGGCCCACTTTTTGATGGCTTCTACGCCAAGTGCCGCCATCAGCAGCGGATACTGCTGCGAAGTCGCACCGATCACACCGTCCGCGACGTTCTGAACGCCTGGACAGCCGCCGTCGACGGATACAACGATCACGTCATCGGTTTTGCCGAAGTCTTTCAGCGTCTCATATGCACCGGCCGCAGCAGGTTCATTGATGGTGTAAAGAACGTTGATGCCATCATCCATGACCAGAAGGTTTTCCATTGACTTGCGTCCGCCTTCTTCATTGGCGTTGGTGACTTCATTGTTGATGATGCGGGCGTCTGTCTCGTCGCCCCATTTCGCAGGGTCAGCGAGGTCAATGCCAAAGCCCTGAAGGAAGCCCTGATTGCGCAGAACGCCAACGGTAGGCTGCGACACGTTGATGTTCATCATGCCGATTTTTGCAGTGGCGGTATCAGCAACCTGGCCCGCGGCCCATTTTCCGATCAGCTCGCCTGCAAGGAAATTGTCGGTTGCGAATGTCGCGTCAGCCGCATCAATTGGAGTAAGCGGCGTATCAAGTGCGATAACGACCAGACCTGCATCACGCGCCTGCTGAACGGCGGGTACGATGGAAGACGTGTCAGAGGCCGTGATCAGGATGCCTTTAGCGCCATCAAGAATGCAGGTTTCGATCGCCTGAACCTGTGTCTCGTGGTCGCCGTCAATCTTACCTGCAAACGACTTAAGCGTCATGCCCAGCTCTTCAGCTTTGGCTTCGGCGCCCTCTTTCATCTTCACGAAGAAAGGGTTCGTGTCGGTTTTTGTGATCAGACAAACCGTGGTCGAGTGGCCGGCGGCCATTGCGCCGCCTGCGGCAGCGAAGGTGGCAAGTGCCGTACCCAAAAGTAGTTTTTTCATGTTTCCTCCCAAAGGTTTTTATCCTCCGACTCGCGCCGGGATGTCGATACGTAACTTGGATTCACGAGCATCGTCAATAAATAAATAAAAGTGATTTATAAATTGACTTGAGCCACGCATTCGACAAAGGTTTCGTCAGGGAGAACCAACGTTGGCTGGCAGCGACATCCATATTCTTGACCCCGAAGGGGGCGCCAATCAGTCTGGTTTGCGCGATCAGAATGCGCGCGTTGTTTTGTCTTTCATTCGCCGCCACGGCGCGATGCCAAGTGCCGAGATCGCCAGACGCTCGGGGCTGTCGGCGCAGACCGTTTCAAATATCACACGCGCCCTTGAAGCCGACGGCCTGCTTCGTCGCGGCAAAGCGATCAAGGGAAAAGTCGGCAAGCCTTCCGTTCCAGTGGCGCTTAATCCAAGAGGTGTGCATGCGCTTGGCCTCAACATCGGTCGGCGTTCTGCCGAGCTGGTGCTTGTCGACTTCAATGGCACGCCGCTTGAAACGATGACAACGGCTTATGCCTATCCGACCACCGAAGATGTGTTCCGCTTCCTGACCGACGGTATAGTGCGTGTCTTCGAAAAACACCCGAAAGCGCGCCACAGTGTGTCCGCCATCGGCGTCGCCCGCCCAAGCAAACTTTGGGAGTGGCTTGAGGTTGTGAACGCACCGGCGGACGCCATGCAGACGTGGCAGGATATCGATATACGCGCCGCGATCGCAGAAAGAACCGGCTTCGAAGTGTTCATCGAAAACGACGCGACCTCGGCTTGCGTGGCCGAACATCTTCTTGGACGTGGCAACGAATTTTTGGACTTCGCCTATATATTCATTGGCGCATTCGTCGGCGGAGGCTTGGTCTTTAACGGCAAAGTATTTTCAGGGCGCACCGGCAACGCTGCGGCTCTTGGTCCGATGCCGGTGCCAGACGGCAATGGGGGCGCGACCGAGTTGTTGAATGTGGCCTCGCTTCATGTTCTTGAAAGGTCGCTCATCGAAGCGGGCATTGATCCGTTGCTTTTGCGAAATTACATCGATGATTGGGGGCGCTATGAAGAATACGTCGCGCCCTGGATCGAAAGCACTAGTCGAAGCCTTGCGATTGCTGCAGCGTCAATCAGTTCGATTGTCGAGGTTGAGGCAATACTGATCGATGGAGCTATGCCTGCACCGGTCTGCGCGCGGCTGACAGCGGCCACGCAGAAAGCGTCGGCAGATCTTGATATTACGCTGATAGAACGCCCGCGGATCGAACAGGCCCGTGTTGGCAGAGGCGCGCGGTCTCTGGGCGCGGCCCTTCTTCCGATCCACGCCCGGTACTTTTTGGCTTAGCCGATGCAAACGCGGCGGATTACTTCTTTGGCCGTTCCAGCAGTTCGACCACAAGCGGATTTGGAAACCGACGCTTCAGCGTGACGGCAAAGAACGTCTCGCTGATGCCGGGCAAGCGGTCCGTCTCGATCAGCCGACCACTGCTCAACTCGTCTTGCATAACAATCGGCGGCAACACAGCAAGCCCGACACCGTCGCGCGCCAAGAGGCGCATCATCGCCATATCATCGACCTCGGCAGCAATTTGCGGCCGCACTCCAAGCCAGACCAAAGGCACAAGCCGTTCTGCAAGCCGTCAGTCGCGCTGACTGGTCAAACGCCGCGTTCCCCTGGCTGTCGGTGCGTGAATGCTTTGTCGGGATTGCTCCTGCGACGGTTATGGCGGTCAGTTTTTCCGGCGAATGGGCGTACGAAATCCACGTTCCGAGCGCCTCGCTTTACGCCGCCTACACCGCTCTGCGAGACGCCGGCGCATCTCATGGCTTTAAGTTATTTGGCGCGCTTGCAGTGGAGTCTATGCGGCTTGAAAAGGGCTACCTGCACTGGAAAACGGATATTCTGACTGAATTTGATCCCTTTGAAGCGGGTCTTCAACGGTTCGTCAAAATCGATAAACCCGCGTTCGTCGACCAGGCGGCGCTCGCGAAGCGCGCTGGTCGCGGACCGAGGAAAAAGCTGGTGACCTTGACACTTCACGCAAAAGACGCACCCGCCCACGGCGGCGCCTCGGCGATGGACGGCTCGGGTATCGTGGGAACGGTCACGTCAGCCGGGTGGGGCCACCGAACCAACCAGAACATCTCCTATGCGTTTGTCGATCCGGACTGCGCACAACCGGGGCAGCCTCTAAGCGTGGATGTCTTGGGATCACCCGTTGCCGCGAGGGTCGTTAAGTGTTCCATCCCGGACGATCACATAGACCCTCGCCGCTCTGCGTTTTTCATGGCAAGATCGGTTTTAGGTGACATCCGGGAGGGCGTTTAATGCTGATCCATCTTCATAGCCAGGCGACGACGACACCCAAAGTGCGGGCGGAAATTCAAGCGAGTGACGAGCCTGCTTGGGTTCTGGCGGAGCGGTACGGCACAACCGAACAGACAGTGTGGAAGTGGCGCAAGCGCGATAGTGTAAATGACCGCAGCCACACAGCGCACCGGCTGCAAACAACGCTCACGCCTGCGCAAGAGGCCGTTGCAGTGGCCCTGCGCAAGACGCTGCTAGTCTCGCTGGATGACCTGCTGGCGGTGGTGCGGGAATTCCTGAACCCGGATGTGTCGCGCTCAGGGCTGGATCGGTGTCTGCGGCGGCATGGCGTGGGCAATCTGCGCGATTTGAAAGCAAAGGTGGCACGGCCCAAGCACAGCGGGTTCAAGGCATACGAACCCGGGTATATCCACATCGACGTGAAGTATCTGCCGCAAATGGCTGATCAAACTTCCCGCCGGTATCTGTTTGTTGCAATTGATCGGGCTACACGCTGGGTTTTTATCCGCATCTACAGCAGCAAGACAGCGGCCAACGCGCGCCGTTTTCTGCGTGATCTAGAGCGGGCTTGCCCACTGCGCATCCGAACCATCCTGACCGACAACGTCCTATATCCGGAATGATTGGCTAATTTGGCATCAGGTTACAGCCGTATCGAGGCGTCTCGATACGTTTGAAGCATGTATCAGTTTGGCGTTTTGGTCAACGAACAGTCTCTCCCATAACAAACACAGAGTACGCTTTTGCGGCTCTCACCGTCCTTAAGACGAGATCTTTGGGTCGTTGAGCAGAAGGCCTAAACATTATCTACGAGGTCAGAAGCTGCCTCTACGGCCCTTACAGAGAAAGGTCCTACTGCTGTCGATCACCCCTCAAAGAAGGGGCGATATGGTTCGCCGTGCTTGATGATCCCATGAACAGTTCGGGCCATCTTGGCAGCGATTGCGGTATACGCCTTTCGGCGCAAATGAGTGTTGTGACGGTCCTTGGAGATGTAGCGCTCGAACTTGTCGCGGAAGCTGTTAGTGCGCTGCAGAATAGCGACTTGGCCAGCCATCCAAAGGGTGCGACGTAGACGGGCATTGCCGTATTTTGACAATTTGGTTTGGCCGCGGAATGTGCCGGACTGGATGGTTGCAAGGTCCATGCCGCAGAACTTCAAAAACTGCCGATGATGTCCAAAGCGACGTAAGTCACCGGCCTCTGCTAAAATTGTCAGCGCATTGATGGGGCCAATCCCAGGTACCGATGTCAGCAGCTGATAATCGGGTAGGTCCTTGAGAAGCGCGACGGCGCGATCTTCGATTTGATTGCGTTGCGCGATGAGGCTGCGACCTTCCGCGATAACCAAGCGGAACATACTGATCGCGTCAGAATCTGGGGCTACCGGCAGCGCCACAGATGTTTTAGCCGTCTCGTAGATATCTGTAAGCAAACGTTCTTTTGCGACCTTGCGGCCCACAACGTCCCAAGCGTCAGCGGTGAATGCGTCCTTGCTCATGGCTGAGATAAAGTGTGGTGACGGGTAACGTTCCAAAAAGGCGAAGAACCAATCGCTGCGTGAGCTGCGATGGAAACGGTCCGCTTCGGGAAAGTACAATGGCAGGTAGTGCGTGAGCACCCGATGCCACAGTTCGGTCTTCGACTTGGAAACGACATCGTGGGTCTTAGACAGTTCCTGGATGTCATTCGTCCCACACACCAGCGGGTCGTGGTAAAACTGCTCATTCCCAATCTCCATCATGTGAAGAATGACCTGAGCGTCCTTGGGATCATTCTTATCCCAGCTGTTGTGGAGGGCTTCCCGGGTTCGCGCCAAAGCTACCGAAGACACAAGCTTCATCTCAAAACCTGCTGCGGCAAGGTGATAGGCCAAGGCTCGATGGTAGTTGCCGGTTGCCTCAAACGCTACGCGAACAGGACAGCCATAATCCGAAAGCGTTGCTATCAAACGATTGAAGTCCTCAAGCTGATTTAAAACGGTCAAACGCCGCCGCCGTTTTTTGCCTGGAACGGAGATCAAAACTTCGTGGCGCGCTTTTGAGATGTCGATGGCAACCAAAACGGGCTTGGTTCGTGTAATATTGGTATCGGTCATAGTCGGTCTCCATTTACGGTGTGGTTTGTGCAAAACCACTGTAGGGACCTGAGACCCGGCTATGACCACCTGCTGCGCTATTTGAGGGCTGCGCACGTGGTCATAGCCTCTAAATCAGCGCCGTTCCGAAGGTGTTACGGAAAAGAGTTCACCGACCGTCTCTTTGGCCTGCGCAAGCGCGCACAAAGCGGGAAACATGACTTCGACAAGCTTTGCGCGGTTCTGGATATCGACCACCGCCTGACACCGCCGATGTCGCCGCAAACCAACGGAATGGTCGAGCGATTTAACGGCCGGATTGAGGACGTGCTGCAAAGCCACCACTTCCGATCTGGCGAGGAATTGGAAGCCACGCTGCACCGATATGTCTGGCTTTACAACCATCAGCTTCCGCAATCAGCCTTGGGTAGCAAGACGCCCTTGCAAGCCATGAAGGACTGGCACAAACTTAAACCCAGTCTGTTCAAGAAACAGCCATACTACCGTCCGGGATGTGACAGTTAAGCGCGGCTTCTACGATCCCGAAATGGCGCAAGTGAGCTGCTGCCCAAACATGCGACGAATCGCAGATTTTCAGGCAACTTGACGCTTTCGGGCGTTCAGGCACGCGTGATACCAGTTGTCGCATGCAAAAAAACCTTAATTTCCAGTAGTTGCGTTGGAATGAAGCTCTTGCATCTCCCGCGATAAATGCGTGAATACATAAATGCTCTTTAACGATCAAAAAACTGAGAAACTCACTCACACGCAGTGTGCATCCTGCCCGGTGCGCCACCGCGCCGTTTGCTCACGGGCGAACGATCAAGAATTGAATTTGCTGGATTCTGTCAAGTTCTACAAAACCTACCAAGCCGGTCAGACCATCGCGCTGCGTGGTGATCCGCTTGAAGTACTGTCATCGTTGGTCAGCGGCACCGCCACCCTATCACAGTCGATGGAAGACGGTCGCACACAAGTTGTTGGCCTTTTGTTACCGTCTGACTTCATCGGCCGCCCGGGTCGTGACACCGTGGCGCACGATGTAACAGCCGTCACTGAGGTCACGCTCTGCTGCTTTCGCCGCAAGGCATTTGAAGACCTAATGGTGAAAATGCCGCATGTTTCGGTGCGGCTTCTTGAGATGGCGCTGGATGAACTTGATGCTGCGCGCGACTGGATGCTGCTATTGGGGCGCAAAACTGCACGCGAGAAGATTGCAAGCTTCCTGCTTTTGATTGCGCAACGCTCACGGCCGATTTCCGACAAGCCTTCGGGACTGGATATATGCATTGAACTGCCGTTGTCCCGCGAAACCATAGCGACTTACCTTGGCCTGACCATCGAGACCGTTAGCCGCCAGTTCACCGCCTTGCGCAAAGACGGTGTTATCGCTCTGGACGGGACCCGCACCGTGAGCGTTCCCGATTTTGCCGCACTGTCCGACGAAGTAGACAACAGCGAATAAGCTCTATTTGACCTCGGTCAAGGCGCCCTGTGACGGAGCGCGACATGCTGTTTGCGATTGCCGCGAACAGGCGAGCTTCCATGTACAAAAATATTGCCGTTCCCGTATCTTTTGATCAAGATCGTGATGTCGCAAGCGCTGTAGACGTTGCGAAGTGCCTGGCCGATACGGGTGCCAGAATTACCTTCCTCCATGTCATGGAAATCGTCCCGGCTTATGTCGTTGACATTATTCCTCAGCAGACATTCTCCGCACGAACACAAGAGATCGATCGCCGTCTCAAAGAACTGACCGACGGTATCGAGAACGCAAGCGCTGCCGTTATCGATGGCGCGGCCGGACGCACAATCACCAAATGGGCGTCCGATAATGGCGCCGACTGCATCGTGATTGCCTCGCACCGCCCTGTGATGTCGGACATATTGCTTGGCTCGACGGCCGCTTGGGTGGTCCGGCACGCCGATTGTGCAGTTCATGTGGTGCGATAGTTCCGCAGTTTGATCGAGATCAAAGCGGGCAGGGTCCTGCCTGTCTATCCCACAATGGCGAACAGATCTGCGCTGCATGCGGCGCGAAATCCGGGACATGACTATGCTGAATATTTTCAAGCTTATTATTCTGGGGCTTATCGCCCTGGTCGCGGCTTTGGCTGCAAACTGGGGTCACGACCTTGCCTATCAGGTCCATGCTGTCCTCATCATGCTGATCTCTGCCGGGCTCTTTATCTCGATCCTGCGGAAGTTTGACGACCCATCCCCCGCCGTTGACGAGACGGGATATATGGATGGCGTAATCCGCGCGGGCGTGATTGCGACGGGATTTTGGGGCTGCGTCGGGTTTCTTGTCGGCGTCATCATCGCCTTCCAGCTGGCCTTCCCGGTTTTGAATTTTGAATGGGCCCAGCCCTATCTGAACTTTGGGCGCATGCGCCCCCTCCACACAAGTGCGGTAATTTTTGCCTTTGGTGGCAACGCGTTGATCATGTCGTCTTTTTATATCGTACAACGCACATGTGGTGCGCGGCTTTGGGGCGGTAATCTTTCATGGTTCGTTTTCTGGGGCTATCAGCTGTTCATCGTGCTTGCGGCAACCGGGTATCTTCTCGGGTCGACGCAATCAAAAGAATACGCCGAACCTGAATGGTATGTGGATATCTGGCTGACAATCGTCTGGGTGTCCTTCCTTCTGGTCTTCCTGGGCACTCTCTTCAGACGCCGCGAAAAGCATATCTATGTCGCCAACTGGTTCCTTTTGTCTTTCATCGTCACCGTGGCGATGCTGCATCTGATCAATAACATCTCAATCCCGGTCTCGATCTGGGGTTCAAAATCTGTCCAGTTGTTCTCGGGTGTGCAGGACGCGATGACCCAGTGGTGGTACGGCCACAACGCGGTGGGCTTCTTCCTGACCGCCGGTTTCCTTGGCATGATGTACTATTTCGTGCCCAAGCAGGCCGGTCGTCCGGTCTTCAGCTACAAGCTGTCGATCATTCACTTCTGGGCGCTGATCTTCCTGTATATCTGGGCCGGTCCGCACCATCTTCACTACACAGCGCTGCCAGATTGGGCGTCGACACTGGGCATGGTCTTTTCGATCATCCTGTGGATGCCAAGCTGGGGCGGCATGATCAACGGTCTGATGACCCTGCAAGGCGCATGGGACAAGCTGCGGACCGATCCGATCATCCGGATGATGGTGATCAGCCTCGCGTTCTACGGCATGTCGACCTTTGAGGGTCCGATGATGTCGATCCGGGCGGTCAACTCGCTTAGCCACTATACCGACTGGACTATCGGTCACGTTCACTCTGGCGCCCTTGGCTGGAACGGCATGATCACCTTTGGTGCACTCTACTTCCTTACACCCAAGCTTTGGGGCCGGGCACAGATGTACTCGATGTCGGCGATCAACTGGCACTTCTGGCTCGCTACAATCGGTATCGTTCTTTACGCGGCCTCGATGTGGGTGACCGGTATCATGGAAGGCCTGATGTGGCGCGAAGTTGATGCGCAAGGCTTCCTTGTGAACTCGTTCGCCGACACGGTCAGCGCCAAGTTCCCGATGTATGTGGTCCGTGGATTGGGGGGCGTGATGTATCTCGCCGGTGCCTTGATCATGGTCTGGAATATGTGGATGACGATCCGAGGAGGCGCCCGCGTCTCCGCGCCGGTCGGCGTCCCAGCAGAGTAAAGGAGCGAACACTATGTCCATACTCAGCAAACACGCCATCATTGAGAGAAGCCCGATGCTTCTGCTGGTTGGCTCTCTTTTGGTCGTCTCCGTTGGCGGAATTGTAGAAATTGCACCCCTGTTCTATCTTCAGAACACCATCGAGGACGTGGAGGGCATGCGGCCTTATACACCGCTCGAACTGGCGGGGCGCGATGTCTACATCCGCGAGGGCTGCTATGTCTGTCACAGCCAGATGATCCGTCCGATGCGCGACGAGGTGGAACGTTACGGACACTACTCGCTGGCGGCCGAAAGCAAATACGACCACCCGCATCAGTGGGGCTCCAAGCGCACAGGGCCTGATCTGGCGCGTGTGGGGGGGCGCTATTCGGATGCTTGGCACGTGGATCACTTCACGCACCCACAATCCGTCGTCCCCGAAAGTGTCATGCCAAGATATGGGTTCCTTCTCGACACTAAAATCGAGGGCGAACATATCGAAGACCTTCTAAACACCCATCGCTTCGTCGGCGTTCCCTACTCCGACGAGATGATCGCTGAGGCAAAGGCTGACTTTCGCGTGCAGGCCAACCCCGACGGGGACTGGGATGCACTGGTCGAACGTTATCCGGGTGCGGTTGTGTCCAACTTCGATGGTCAGGATGACCTGACCGAGATGGATGCGTTGATCGCTTACATGCAAATGCTTGGCACGCTGGTCGATTTTTCGACCTTTACGCCAGATGCAAGCCGCTAAGGGAGGAACAGACAATGGATACCTATTCTTTCTTGCGTGAACTTGCCGACAGCTGGGTCCTTCTGGCGATGTGCGTGTTTTACTTTGGGGCTATTATCTGGGCGTTCCGTCCGGGAAGTCGCGCCCTTCATGCCGATATTTCGGACATTCCGTTTCGGAATGAAACGCTGCCAATTGAGCTTCACGACACGGCCGATACGGACCGTAAAGGCGGCTCCAAATCCGCTCCAACTAAGCCGGAGGCGCGCTGATGTCTGACAATCCACACCACGACGACGTCACAGGCGTCGATACTACGGGCCACGAATGGGACGGCATCAAGGAGTTGAACAATCCTCTGCCGCGCTGGTGGCTCTGGTGCTTTTACATCACCATTGTCTGGGGCATCGGCTATTCCATCGCCTATCCGGCATGGCCAATGGTTCAGGGAGCGACAGCCGGTTTACTTGGGTACTCAACGCGGGCCGAAGTTGCCGCAGACATTGCAGAGGTTGATGCACAAAACGCAGCCGTTTCGGAGCGCTTGGCAACCGCCGACCTTTCGACGCTTGAGCAAACAGATCCGGCCCACCTGTTTGGTGTCGCCGGTGGTGCCGCCGTCTTCCGTGCCAACTGTTCGCAGTGTCACGGGGCAGGGGCTGCGGGCGCTATTGGGTATCCGAACCTTCTGGATGATGCCTGGCTTTGGGGCGGATCGCTTGAGGCAATCGAATACACCGTGCGTCACGGCATCCGCAACGAGGCCGATTATGACGCGCGCTGGTCCGAAATGCCGGCCTTTGACGAAGTTCTCACCGAAGAGGAAATCACTTCGACGGCCGAATACGTGCTCTCACTGTCGGGCACAGATCACGACGCAACACTCGCCACGGCTGGCGGCGAGATATTCGCCGCAGAATGTTCGTCCTGTCACGGAGACGGCGGCATGGGCGACCCCGAACTTGGCGCGCCTAATCTGTCGGATGCAATCTGGCTTTATGGCGGGTCGCGCGAGACCGTGATGCAAACCATCAAATACGCGCGCTTTGGCGTCATGCCGCCTTGGGGCGAGCGTCTAAGTGACGCCGAGGTCAAAGCCGTCACGCTTTACGTCCACCAGCTTGGTGGCGGCGAGTAAGTCGCTTTAGCGACAAAAGAACACCAAGCCGCATGCAAATGTGACTTGGTTGCCCCTGATCCCAGACCTGTTCGCACAATTTTGGGATCGGGGCACGTTTTTTGCGGTGGTTGACACAGGTCAAGGTGGGCGACGGATCCGATCGCTAAGTAGGATGTGCGAACAGGAAAGTTATTGAACATGAGCGCGTCCGACGAACAGCCGCTTTATGCGCCGCAAGAGCCTATCTTCCCCCGTCGTGTGACCGGAAAATTTCGCACGCTGAAGTGGTGGATCATGGGTGTCACTCTGGCGATCTACTACATCACGCCATGGCTGCGGTGGGACCGCGGGCCAAACCTTCCCGATCAGGCCGTTCTGATGGATATGGTTGGGCGGCGCTTCTATTTCTTCTGGATCGAGATCTGGCCGCATGAGTTCTACTTCGTTGCGGGCCTTCTTATCATGGCTGGCCTCGGGCTCTTTTTGTTCACATCGGCATTGGGCCGGGTCTGGTGCGGTTATACCTGCCCGCAAACGGTCTGGACCGATCTTTTTGTCCTTGTTGAAAGATGGATTGAAGGTGATCGAAACGCGCGCGTGCGTCTTTGGAACGCGGACTGGACGGCGAAAAAGGTCCGCTTACGCATGACCAAATGGACGGTCTGGCTTTTGATCGCTGTGGCAACTGGTGGCGCTTGGGTCTTTTACTTTGCCGACGCGCCCACTCTGGCCGCAAATCTGGTAACGTTCGATGCGCCCTTTATCGCCTATTCCACAATCGCTGTACTGACGGCTACGACCTTTATCTTCGGCGGATTCATGCGCGAGCAGGTCTGCATCTATATGTGTCCGTGGCCGCGCATTCAGGCCGCGATGATGGATGACGACACGCTGACAGTTGCCTATCGCGACTGGCGTGGAGAACCCCGCGGCAAGCACCGCAAAGCCGAGGGTGCCGAGTTGTTGGGCGACTGCATCGATTGCAGCGCCTGTGTGAATGTCTGCCCGATGGGCATCGACATCCGCGACGGCCAGCAGATGGAATGTATTACCTGCGCGTTGTGCATCGATGCCTGTGACGAGGTCATGGATAAGATCGGCGCGGAGCGCGGACTTATCGATTATCTGGCGCTTGCCGACGAGCCACGCGAGCGTTCAGGCGATCCACCGCGCCCGATCTGGCAGCACGTCTTCCGCCTGCGCACTATGATCTACACTGCAATCTGGAGCGTTATCGGCATCGGCCTTGTCTGGGCGTTGTTTGTCCGCTCGGATATTTCGCTCACAGTCGAGCCTGTGCGCAATCCGCAATTCGTGACCCTGTCTGACGGTTCGATCCGCAACGCCTATACGTTGCGCATCCGCAACCTTACGGGCGCTGACCGGGAATTCCGGGTATCGCTGAACTCGGACGATATCCTGCGGATCGGCCTCGAGGCCGACAGCCGCCTGCCCAACCACGTGGTCGTGCCTGCTAATGAAACGCTAAGCGTGCGCACTTATGTCACCGCACGCTCCCAAGATCCGGCCGCAAGCCGCGATCGCACCGACTTCAGCCTCTGGATTGAAGCAGTTGATTCCGATGCGCGCGCAGGCGAGAAAACAGTCTTCAACGGAAAGGGATCGTAATGCCTGCAAGAACTCTGACCGGCTATCACGTCTTCGCCATTTTTGCCGCCGCCTTTTCGGTTATCTTAGCGGTCAACCTGACGCTTGCGTTCATGGCTGTGAACACCTTCCCCGGCCTTGAAACCAAAAACTCTTACGTCGCAAGTCAGACCTTTGATGCGGACCGCGACGCACAACTTGCGCTGGGCTGGACCGTCTCGGCGGATATAGAGGGCACCGATCTGGTGCTGTCGATCCTTGACGACATCGGCCCCGTTGTGCCGACCATCGTGTCGGCAACGCTTGGCCGCGCCACGCACGTTGGAGACGACCAGACGCCTGCATTTACCCATAACGGCGAAGCATTCGTCGCTCCAGTCGGTACCCTTTTGCGGGGCAACTGGAACCTGCGCCTTGTTGCGCGTGCGGCAGATGGCACGCTCTTTCGGCAGCGCATTGTGATGTGGATTGGTTTGTGATCGCAGCCTGTCCAGCCTGCTCTGCTTCGCCTGCCAACTATGCCGAGCCGGGCGATACAGGTGCGCCGACCCATCAGCTTTACCTGCCGACAATCCACTGCGCGGGGTGTATCCAAACCGTTGAAAGCACTCTGCGTGCACTCCCCGGTATCGAAGCCGCGCGCGTCAACCTGTCCTTGCGCCGTGTCGCTGTTACCGCCCCCTTCAACGCCGACCCCACTCCTTGGATCGACGCTTTGGCTGGCGCCGGGATCGAAGCCCACGAAGCCGATCTGGCAGATACCTCTGACTCCCGAGACCGCGATATCTTGATGCGCCTTGGCGTCGCTGGCTTTGCGATGATGAACGTCATGCTTTTGTCGGTTGCTATCTGGTCGGGTGCCACGGATGCCACACGCGATCTGTTCCACTGGATCAGCGGCGCAATTGCGATCCCTGCAGCGATGTTCTCGGCGCAACCATTCTTCAAGAATGCCTGGACCGCACTTGGCGCGCGCCGCGTTAACATGGACGTCCCGATCTCGCTGGCGATCCTTTTGGCACTTGGGATGTCGGTCTATGAAACAAGCGCTGGAGGCGAACACGCCTATTTCGACGCGGCCCTGTCGCTGACGTTCTTCCTTCTGGCAGGGCGGGTCCTTGACCAACGCATGCGCACGGCTGCGCGCTCGGCAGCGCAAGATTTGGCGGCACTTGAACCTCGCCGCGCCATTGTTTTACGGGGCGAAAATCGCGAAAGCACCGCGGTGTCGGACCTTGCCATCGGGGATGAGATATGGCTTGCCGCGGGAGGCCGCGTTCCTGTCGAAGCGCGCCTTACCGCAGGGAGTGTCCAGGTTGACCGCAGCCTTCTTACCGGCGAAAGCGATCCAATTCGCATCGACCTCGGGGACACTCTTTACTCCGGCGACGTGACCCTGACCGGGCCGATCACCGCAACTGTAACGACGGTGGGCGAAGACACGATGCTGCGCTCCATCATGCAGCTTGTGGCGCGCGCCGAGAGTGCCAAAAGCCGCTATTCTGGTCTCGCTGACCGTGCCGCACGCGCTTATGTGCCTATCGTTCACCTGACAGCCTTTGCGGCATTCGCGGGCTGGCTGATCATGACAGGTGATGTGCGCTATGCGCTGAACGTCGCCGTTGCGACCTTGATCATCACCTGCCCCTGCGCGCTTGGCCTTGCCGTTCCTGCCGTCGCGGCCGCTGCGACTGGCGGGCTGTTTCGGCGCGGGCTGTTGGTGAAATCCGACACCGCCCTTGAACGCCTTGCCAGCATAGACACCGTAGTCTTCGACAAGACCGGCACGCTCACCCGGCCAACACTGACTGCGCCTGACACGCTTGGCCGCGACGCCTGCGCCGTCCTGAAAGCGTTGGCGATGCAGTCCGACCACCCGTTGTCAAAAAGCCTTGTGAAAACGCTTGGCGACATTGCACCTGCCAGGCTTGGCAATATTACCGAGATCGCAGGCACCGGCGTGCAGGCCACATACAATGGTGAAACCGTGCGCCTTGGCCGGGGCGACTGGATCGGCACGGACGACGCGACCGCATTCCAGTTTGGGGATTCTTGGCCACTGCATGTGACCGAACATCTCCTGCCGGGCGCGCGTGGAGGCATCGAACAGTTGGAAGAAATGGGGCTGTCGCTGCACGTCTTGACCGGGGACAACGCCACAAAGGCCGACGCCTTGGGCCGCGAGCTTGGTCTGACCACTGTAATTGCTGACGTCGGTCCGAAGGAAAAACTCTCCTACATCGAAGGCCTCCAGGCGAAAGGCCATCACGTGCTGATGGTCGGCGACGGCTTGAATGATGTCGCAGCTCTTACGGCTGCCGACGCCGCGATCTCGCCGGGCACCGCGCTTGAAGCAAGCCGTTCTGCCGCTGACGTTGTCCTTGTGTCCGGTCAGATCGAATTGGTGTCTGAGGCCATAACCACGGCCAAACTTGCGCACCGTCTGATCCTGCAAAACTTCGGCCTTGCTGCAGCTTACAACATGGTCGCAATACCTCTGGCGGTCTGCGGCTTCGCCTCACCCTTGATGGCAGCCCTTGCAATGTCGACCAGTTCGATCACTGTGACCCTCAATGCTCTCCGTGCGAGGTAACTATGAACATTCTCGTCATACTCGTCCCCTGTTCGCTGCTTTTGGGCCTTGGCGCCTTGGCCGCTTTTGTATGGACGATACGCAACAACCAATACGACGATATGGAAGGCGACGCGCATCGCATCCTTCTGGACGATACATACGATATGGCGCCCCCAGCCGCGTCGAAGCCGCAGAAATAGCCTAATTGGCCCGGTTTCTCATCCTTCAATAATACCCCCCGCTTTGCCCCAAGGTCGTTCGCGTTTGCGAAAGAGTGAAACAGTGGCGCGTGTTTGATCGGAAGTGCGCGACAATGGAATTGCACTTCTACCGCCTGAAAAATATCATGAATTCAATGAGTTAAAAGACATCTGGCAACGAGTGACCGAAAGTCACGCGTTTACGCTTCGACAAAGCAGTCTTTCGCGGTCTTCACCATTTTCCTGCCACATTTCTGTCTAGGGTCAGTCTTGATTTACTGAGTTTCGGTTTCAATCTGACAACGCCCATAGTCGCCTTGTTCTGACAGAAACCAACAATCCGAGTGCCGTTCGACAACGAAAACAACCGATGCGGGCCACAGATTGGTCGCGAAAACGGGAAAGGATTGACATGAATACGACTGCATATTTTGACGCATCAACCGTTGACACACCGGCAGGCCTCGCCGCCACAATTTCCGCATCTGACGTCACGGGCATCCCAAGCGAAGGCACTGGCCTTCTGGGCGCCGCTAAGCAGCTCGTCCAGTGGTTCCTTGGAAATCGTCATTGTCGTCATGCTCCTTTAGTTTGGAAGCATGGGCCAATTTAGTCATACACAGAAGGTCGTACACTCTCGGATCACATGGTCCGGGACGGACTTCAGGTATCGCGCCCCTCAAGGCTGCTTTCCAGCCGATCAATCGAATTGGCCAGACCCTCGCGATTGGGATGCAGGCGCTCAACCTCGCGCCAAGCGGCCAGCGCACCCTCGGGTTGCCCGATCTCTTCAAAGATAATCGCAAGGCCCGACATCGCTCCAAAATGGTGGGGATTTAACGCAAGCGTGCGGCGAATGTCTTCTAAGGCCAACCCGTATTTCTGGTTCTGAAAATAGGCTGTGGCCCGTGCATTATATCCTTCCGCAAAATCCGGCGCGTGGTCGATCAGGGCGGAAAAGTGGAACAGGGCTGACGTCATGTCACCGTCAGCCATCGCAGCCATGCCGCGATCAAGCAGAAGGTCCATCGCATCAGACCCTGATTGGGACCAAATGGATTGAATACGCCCCTCTATCTGAACGGCAGCCGACGCATCAGCCGTCTTCAAACCCTCAAGCAATGCCTCGATCTCGTTGTCTTGCGCCGCCGCGGACGTCAGGAAAACCTGACTTGCACATAGTGCCGCAACGGCACATTTGAGATATGAAGAGAAAAACCGCATGACAGAATGAAGTTTAGCGTGTGGGGCTGCAATTGCCAGCCCTGCCGCGTCACGAAACCGGGAGAAGACCATGAGTGATATGATTGAACAGGCCGTCGCCAAACTAAACGAAAAACTGGACGCAAGCGGCTTTGACGGCACCGCGAAATTCGTCGTGGAAGACGAAGGCGAGATTTTGATGGACGCCGACGGAGCCCGTGCGGAGGATGGTGACGCAGATGTGACCATGACGGCTGACGTAGAAACCTTCAAATCGATCCTTTCCGGCGAGCTGAACCCAACCGCCGCCTTCATGTCGGGTCGCCTAAAAGTTGATGGCGATATGGGGGCTGCTATGCGTCTTGGGGCGGTGCTGTCCTGATAAGCGCGGCACCTTTCGATACCGCCCTGTCCAAGGGCCCAGCCGCCGAGGCGTTCTGGACGCAGGCGGCGGATGGCACGCGCTTGCGTGTCGGCCATTGGTCAGCAGACGCGCCCAAGGGCAGCATTCTGCTGTTCTCGGGTCGCTCGGAATACCTTGAGAAATACGGTCACGTCGCGCGGGATTTAACCGGTGCCGGCTATTCGGTCCTGTCGATTGATTGGCGCGGGCAGGGGTTCTCTGACCGTGTCACATCCGACGCACGTCTTGGCCACGTCGCCGACTTCGCTGACTATCAGCTTGATGTCGCGGCTCT
>Ga0208544_10000803_pt1 | contig 22949 bp, 16 predicted proteins | sample DEB08_DNA_9_FD_184526 | JGI IMG/M metagenome (GOLD analysis project Ga0208544, IMG submission 184526) | Aqueous microbial communities from the Delaware River and Bay under freshwater to marine salinity gradient to study organic matter... | ecosystem: Environmental > Aquatic > Marine > Coastal ... | reverse complement strand
CAATTGACTATCTTATATTTTACCTTCTCTTTTGAAGATTTGCCAGTTTCCTTCTTTATCTTTGACATGGGTCAGGTTTTTGTTGTTGCTTTAGTTGTAGTAAACCAAAGATACAACGCCTGACCCACTTTGTTTATCCCCTATTCGTGCAACAAGGCCATAGAGTTAGTTAAGGACGCTGTACCTGTTTTTGGAAAAAATGGTGGAATGTGGATAGGTTACACTCTATCCGAAAAAGGATTAGAATGTGGAAAAAATGCAAGTCTGTTGGAAAAAATGTTGTCAGGACTTGTTGAAAAACCTTTAAACGAGGTTTCAAAATCTGTTTATGATTTGATTGAAGACTGTAAAATCAAAAATATAAATCCAAATTACAAAGACGATTTTATTAGAACACTTGAAGAAATAGCAATTTGTTTTCAAAATGAGTGTTACATCGCAACGATAACTCTTTGTGGAAAAATATTAGAAATTTGTTTGACTGATATTTTGCAAAGAAACAACATAGACACAACGAACATAAAAATGATTGGAAACTTGATAAAAAAAGTGAAGGAAAGTGTGCCAAACCAATATATTGACCCTTCGTTAGAGAGTTTATCAAATATTATTTCTAAAAGCAGGAATACGGCGGTTCATTTTAATGAAGCAATACCCATTCCGTCAAGAGATCAAGTTATAATGGTGATTTTTGCAACAAGGGACGTGGTAAATAGAAATCTATCACATTGAAAACCAATAAAAACAGCCACCAACAAAAAAGGATCAAAGCGAGACAAAGCGCCGCGACGTCCGTAGCCATGCACCGCCGGTGGAACAATTCCGCCCATCTACCCGCAGCCATGGGCATTGATTCGCTGCTACCTGGCTTAGCTTAGCCGATGGCTCGTGCACGTATTTGCTGGTGGGGTGGTCTGAAAACGAGGAACGATGCCCAGGGCTAAGCAAAAATGGCCCATCAGGCCCTATCCGCCAAAAGCTGGGCCAAGGAGCCTAAAAAACCAGTGTAGAAATACCGAAAAAAGCCTTACTTTAGTCGGTAAATAAAACCCTTCTCTGACATTTTTTGTGGTCAAGCTAAAGTAAAGATGAAAAGCGACTGGTAAGGAGCGTCATATTACCTTCGGTGCTACTTCGTGGTTACTTTCGATTGACCTCCAACACAAAAAATGTCAGGGAATCAATTAAACGAGCACAATGCGCTTTTCCACTATAGCTGTTATCGGAAACCTTGATCAGGGGTGGTAGATGTTCAACTGATCGGTCTGCGCCAGTGAGGATCGGAGGAGGCGTTGGTTGGAGGGTGGGGCGCAGACAGGCCTTTGAGTTGTGTGCAAAAAAAAATAACACATACACTCAATTCCTTTACAAAAATCAAAATTTACTTATTACCTTTCAACAATAATATTTTTTGATTAGAAATACGATCAACTTAAAATGAACGTAGAAACAATCCATTATGAGGAGCCATCTAAAGAAATTGTTAATGCCAAGGATTTACTAAGTGTTTTATCCCTTCTAAGTAAATTTTTAAAATATTTACCTAATTCGTATTAAAACAATAGCTATTCTATGGAGGAAAATCCTAAACAGAAGAAAAAAAATGATTCCAAGGCAGATCCTCCTAAGAATGACCCTATAGAATCGTTAAAGGAAGCTTTTACTGAGTCAGAGAAGTCAATTGAAGGTGAAACTCAAATAGATGAATCAGTTGAGACAACACTTGAAGATACTTCTCTTGAGGCTGTTAAAAGCCAAGTGAAACTATTTGGATATGACGTTCCAGTCAAAGTAGTACAGAATATAATTTTATTCTCTGCATTCGCTTTAGTCTTGTTGCTTTTCTATAATAGCTACGAAACTAGAAATCATAAAAAGAAAGAAGCCAAATTTTTAGATAGAATTGAAGAAATCAAAAGAGATTCAGCATTGAATCAAAGTGAAAAAGCAGCTCTAAAGATAAGAGTTGAAAATAATGTAGTAGATTTATTTGATAGCATACTAATTGAAAACGGCAGTAATTTGGAAGGCAGGCTGGATGAATTATTGTCGAATGAAGTCATTAGTGCAGAAATGGAAAAAGTCTATAACAGTTTACTCCTGAGAAATAACTTGTCAGATGACGAATATATTAGAGTAATTAGAAATGGGGTGAGCCGGGATATATCAATCTCTACCAAAGAGATGGTGTCAATGCTGTATATTCTGATCACAAAAGGTAATTTAAATAAAGAGAGGTTCAATATTGTGTATTCTAAAGGTGAAGATGGAAACCCAGTTCTTTTACTTGATACGCATAAGGGGAATATTTGGCAGTTAACGAATGGAGAGTTTAAACAAGTTGGCGTTGAAAACCTTGATAAGGTTCAGAATGATGATGAAATCCTAGAAGTAATACAGGATTTTGTGAAATCAACAAGAGGATCAATTATTGATATGCGTAATTAAATTAGTTAAAAGTAGAATAAAAATGCGCACAATCGAGTAGGGTAAGAAAGGCCAGATGACCTTTCTTATCCCTCTCACAACTTGTGCCGCCTTAGCGGTACCACTTAGCGTACGGGCCTTCCCGCAGAAAGTGCGGGACAGGCTGAACTAAGCGGTTCGTGAATCATGGAAAATTTGTTCGTAATACTTGGTAAAGGATTGGTAACCCCTGGTTACTTACTGGTCGTCGATCACTTGATCCCCAAGGTGCCCCCCCGAGCACCGCCAAGGCTTATCCGCAGATCGGATCTCCAGCAGCTAAGACCTACAACACCGACTTTGTGAGCATCACAGAGCTGGGAGCGTTATGCGCTAGATGAAACCAAGTAGTGTGCCACCAAAATGATGACCGGAAAAATCCCAAAAAATCCTATATTTAGCCTAACATTGAGTGGGCAGGAAGCCTGAAAAGGACATGCGGAAAAAATAGAAAGCCCATAGTAAAAGCGGGCGGCTTCGTTCAACTGCCCTGCATCCACCATTCCGGCTTGAGGCCGGAATGGTGGATGCAGGGCTTATCGTTCTTGCTAACTAAGAAAAATAAAATAAATGGTGAAAATTGGAAAAGAATTTGAAGACAAACTAAAAGAGATATTCTTTTATGTTGCAAGATATGGAGTTGTAACAGAATTGTCACTCAATGAGAAACTAGAAGATTTTAATTACGATAGATTTATTACTTTATGCAATGAAGGATTCAAAATTGGACAGAATTTAGTTCTTCAGGAACTTATAAAATTAGAAGCGGAGAGAAAAATAATTGAAGAAAAGATAAAACAAAAAAGGAAAGAGATAAGAAATAATGAAAGAAAAGAAATGGAGAAAGTACTTCATGTCCACAAGTACAAAGAAGAACTAATTAAAAACCTTGTTTATACTATTGCTTGGCAACAGTTCAACGGGAAAAGAGAAATTCTTGCTCGGTTTTATACACAAGAAATGGGGAGCAATCAATTAACAGGCAAAGGGTTTGAAGCAATTTTATTAGCTGCAAATGATATAAATAAAGACCCTGAAAAATTTGCATTAATTTCAGACTTAACTAACAATATCCAAATTGGAGATTTGCTTGTTATTACACCTGAGGGACATGAAGTAATTGAGGTGAAAACAGGAGAAAAAAATGCAGCTGCCCTAAGATTAATGGAATTCTATAAAGTTAATAGAATCGAAATAACAGAGGCAAGAATAGCTAAAAATTTTGACAAGAATTTTGCGGATCAAATTTTGCGAATGCAAAAACAAAATATAAAATCTGACAGGCTTAAAAAAATAGTTGAAGAAGATAAAGGAGAACATCCTAAATTTGAGAATACAAGAGTGGAATTAATTGATAGCCCAATTAAAGATGAAACCTTTCATGAAGAGATTGGAGGATTATTGAAACAACTGAAAGAAAAAGATTGGGCTTATACAAATGTTTGGGGTGTTATAAATATTGGTGCGTATAAGAATGACTGGAGATTTAGAGGGATGGCTAGTTTAACGGAGATTAATAAAAATTTTCCTGTATTCGACATAGTATCGCTAGGTGTTAATGTCTCCGAACCAATTTTCGCAAAACCAATGTATTGGGGAGATGAGAATATTATTGATATTGCACTTGGGAAGATAAAAGTATTTGTTGGAATCAATTTCGACCAATTCATAAAGTTTTCAAATGATCTTGGATTACCATTAAGGTGGTCAACAAGAAAAGAACTGAGCAGGTTATATGACTCATCAGGAGGGCTTGATAATAAAGAGATTTTCTCTCATTATAATAAAGGGTTAGTTATTCAAGATCATGAAACAAAGGGAGATATTCAATTTGTCGGAATGGGAATGTTGTTTAGAATGATATATGACCATATTAGTCCACTTACATTAATACAAAATAGAGCAATTGGATTCAATGAATTAAAGAAAATGAAAGCTAGCGAGAACAATGCATAGCTGTCCATGCTCCTATCGTCGTACGGTAGCTATGGCAGCAATTAAAGCGCTTATAGGTTCCTCAAGAAAAAACTAACCAGCAGATTACACCGCGCTCTTTGCAGCCTGCGGCTACCAAGTCCTATCCCTGCGCAGCTGTGATGCAAAAGCAGGGCACAACTCCCCAGCTACCAATTAGAATGGGATGGGACAAACCTAATGGCCCTATTGACGGTATGTGAAAAAATAAAATACTTAGGGATTGTCTGGTATCTTGAAAATACTTATGTTTACTTTGTTATGCTGATTGGGTAAGGATGAGACCTATAGCTGAGATAGTCGTTGCGGGTATTTGGAAGTTAGCGGTAATTTTAAAACGATAAACACAAACGAATTCGATATATGAATTGGGTAGCAATTTTCAACAGACTTTTTGAAATAATTAACTCACAAGGTGACACCTATTATGGTGGGGTAAGGTTTCTTAACACAGTGAGAGAAGTAAATTATGCTGTCCCAAACTATCAAACATATATAGACCAAAGAAGAGAACAAAATAAAAGCACGAGCAGGCGAGACTATTATTTTGACATTTTTATGGAGCAACCTGAAAATGATAGAAGACAAATAGTTACTGCAATCCTTGACACTATTGGACATTTAGAACCAGAAAAAAGCGAAGCAATTAAGCAACTGATAGGACAAGAAGCTCAAATTCAAGGACCACAAGCTCAAATTCCAGAAGATATATGGAATTCTGACAGGTTGATAGAATACTTGGAGAGAATGGACGCTTCAATAAGCGAAGGAGATTTTGGTCATACATTGACACTTTCATATACTTGTTTAGAAGGGTTTTATAAGTCATTTATCCGTGAAAAAATTCCAACACAAATCGCATTGACAGAATTGACACCAATGGCAGTTCAAATAAGAAATTATATAAAAGCTCAACTTGATGCTAACAGAATTGAATATCCTGACCAAGTGCTTACATTAATTTCGACCGTTACAAATGCAGTTTGTAATGCAAGAAATAATTTCAGTGACTCTCACAGCGGAAATCGTGCAGAAAAATGGGTCGCGGTTTATCTTCGAGACAATGTAAATTCAATAATAAAAATGATTTTAAACTTTATTTAATTCTTCAAATATGTATTGCATAGAATGCGGAGCACAAATCCCAGACAACTCAAAGTTCTGTTCTCATTGTGGCAAAAAGCAGACAGAGGCAGAACCAACGCTTAAAGAAAAAATTGCTGAAGTAATAATCGAAAAGGAAATTACTCGACAAGTAATAGAAGCTCATAAATCTTCAATAGACTATCAATTTCTAAAAAAAGCAATAGGTTGGTATTTAGCTTGGGTTTTGCTTCATTTAGGGTTACTTCTAATTGCCGCTGACAGCATAATTGGCAAAGGTTACAGAAATGACAGATTTTGGCCTTTTAGTGAAGGAAGCGAAGCTAGAAATTATGACATTCGGGAGTTTTTAGTTTATACAATATTTCCTCTTACAATATTGTTCATTTGGAGTATGATAAGAACGCAGACTGACGAAAATAGCCAAACAATAGGCGAAGAGAACAAGTAGAAAAACTACCGCTAATAAATAAGGCTTCAATCGGCACGCAGTGCCAAGATTGAAACCTATGTTGAACGAGGTCGTTGCCAGACGTAATGACTGTACCACATCAAAATACAGTACGGGTTATTTTGTGGATAGCGTGGATGCCAGGACAAGTTGTGAGTTAGCGCGCCTGCATCCGTTGGGGATATATCTGGAGCCAGGGTGTGTTTAAAGGTTTAAAAAATAGTGCTTTAGAACACATCTTCCGCACCCCCCCCTCCCCAAAATAGAGAATTAAGAAAAAAGGCTTAAAATTGTGAGATGGAAACATCAAGCTATTCAAGTGAGACACTGGATCACTTAGGCCTGATCGCGGACATACACCGGGAGATCGGGATCAGCGAACTGCTCGACAGCTGCTGCCCCTCGGATAGTCCGGATTAAATAGTGAGCACGGGTATAGCGCTTGAGGCGGCAAAGACGGATCCTCAGCAGGCACGGGACTGGGGGATTATTGAGTGAGGGGGGGCTGCTAAAATAAGGCTAGCGGAAGGTTAGATGCAATTATACTAATAAGGTTTAGATTAGAATAAGTGGCTGGAGGGCGGATGGCGGTTGGCGGCCTGCGCTGCAGCCATTAATGGGTGAAAGAAAAAATGACGAGGGGGGTGTCTGGTATTATGGAAATGTTTATATTTACTTAGTTATGCTGACGGATAAGGATGAGACCTGTAGCTAAAATAGACGCAACTCTGACTAAGTAAAAGGTGTAATGCGGGTTTTACTTAGTCACTATTGCGTCAATGCATGAGTTCTGTCCAATTAGAAAAAAACCAAAAACGAAGAAAACCCAACCCGCAAAAACAAAGAGTGCTATCGCACACATTGTTTTTCTTGCCAGCCCGGACAAACCCCACCCACCACCCAGGGCTAATAAACATACTCATATTATGAGATATTTAAATTTAATGACTACCTTTCGAATTCATAACCAATAATTCAAAATGAATAGAATTAAAGCGGTTTTGAAAGAAAAAGGACTAACTCAAATTTGGTTAGCTAAAAAATTGGGTAAGAGTTATAACATGGTGAATTCTTATGCGAAGAATCGAAGGCAACCAAGTATTGAAATTCTTTTTGGGATAGCTGAAATATTAAACATGGAAGCAAAAGACTTATTAGTGGATATGAAAAGATTGAAATCATAATGAAACTACAATTTAAAGAACAAGACTTTCAAGTTAAAGCAGTCAAGGCTGTTGTAGATGTTTTTGCTGGACAACCAAAAAAGACCAATAAGTTTACCCTGGAGCGTAGCAAAGAGTTGATGCGTAAAGCCAAGCAAGCTGCGCTGGGTACTGGAACATTAGCTTTCGAAAATGAGATCCTTGAAGATATTGGCTATAGAAATAGTAGCATCAAAGTCGCGGATAGCCAGCTAGAAAAAAACATCAGGTCCATTCAGCAGCAAAATGATATTAAAGAGATTGCTGCTATCGAAAAACCCCGTGGCATCGATATCGGCTTAAACCTGACTATTGAAATGGAAACGGGTACCGGAAAAACCTATACCTACATCCGGACCATGTACGAGCTCCATAAAAACTACGGTTGGAGCAAATTTATGGTCATTGTTCCTAGTATCGCTATTCGAGAAGGCGTTTTTAAATCTTTCGAAGTCACCCAGGATCATTTCCAGGAGTTGTATGGCCATAAGATCAATCCCTTTATTTACAACTCTAAGCGGCCTCAGGACATTGAAAGTTTTGCTTCTGATAGCCGCATCAGTGTGATGATCATCAATACGCAGGCTTTTGCCGCCAAGGGGAAAGATGCGAGAAGAATTTTTCAGGAATTGGATCAGTTTGGCAGCAGAAAACCTATCGAGATTATCTCCCAAACTAATCCGATTATTATCATTGACGAACCTCAGTCCGTGGAAGGTGCTGCGACCATGCAAAGCATGCAGGATTTTAAGCCGCTCTTTACGCTGCGCTATTCGGCCACCCACAAAAACGAATACAACAAAGTCTATCGCCTCGACGCGCTGGATGCCTACAACAGAAAGCTAGTCAAAAAAATACAGGTCAAAGGCATTTCCCTCAAAGGCTCTACTGGAACTTCTGGCTATTTGTACCTGGAACATATCAGCCTGAGTACCACCAAGCCGCCTTACGCCGTCGTGGAATTTGAACAACGTAGCAAAGCCGGTGCCGTAAAAAAAGTCAGGCAGAAATTAAGCGAAGGCGCTAGCCTCTTCGAGTTGTCTGGAAATATGCCTGCTTATAAAAATCAGGTCATCACCGAAATCAATGGCTACCTCAATAAGATTGTCGTCGCCGGAAAAGATATTTACCCTGGGGATATTTTTAACCACGAGGATGAAAAATCCTTTAGGCGGGTACAGATCAGGGAATGTATCCTGTCGCATCTCCAAAAAGAAAAGGAACTATTCTCCAAAGGGATTAAGGTGCTTTCCCTGTTTTTTATTGACTCCGTGGATAAGTACCGCATTTATGATGATGCGGGCGAAGAAGTACTCGGCGAATATGCCGCTATCTTCGAAGAGGAATACAACAAAGTCCGTAGCGAATTCCTGGACCTGTTTAAGGAAGAATACAATGACTACCTCCACAAAGCCGACCCCGCTAATATCCATAAAGGCTATATGCCCGATGATTATGGCGGCTACCTGAGCCGGGACGAAGCAGCAGACGTGCATCAAGGTTATTTTTCGATTGACAAAAAGAACAAACTCATTGATCCTTCCGTCAAACGTGGAACAGAAGATTCTGACGACATTTCCGCTTATGATCTCATCATGAAGGACAAGGAACGCTTGCTGAGTTTTGAAGAACCTACGCGTTTTATTTTTTCGCACTCGGCCCTAAAAGAAGGTTGGGATAACCCGAATGTCTTTCAGATTTGTGCCCTCAAAAATGCCGAAAGTGGCAGCCTCACCAGACGGCGGCAAGAGGTTGGCCGGGGTATGCGCCTTTGTGTCAACAAAACAGGGCATCGGCTGGATTTTGATATGGTCGGCGAGCAGGTGCAGGAGATCAACAAACTGACCATCATCGCTTCTGAAAGCTATGAGTCTTTCGCCAAAGGCCTGCAAAAAGAAATTGCTGCCACCCTCAAAGACCGTCCGCAAAAAGCAGAAGTCGAATTCTTTGTCGGTAGAATGCTCACCAACGAAAAAGGCGAACAGCATCGCATCACGGAAACGGAAGCGAAGCAGCTTAATAAGCTTTTGTATAAGAACGACCTCATTGACGAGGCCGATAAGGTGACGCCCGAAGGGAAGGAGTTGATCGCGCTGGATGCCATGCCAGTGCCAGACACTTTACTGCCTTTTAAAACAGAAGTCACCCAGCTATTGAAGTCGGTCTATACCGGCGAGTCCTTCAAACCGGTAGACGAACGCCAAACCATTGTGCTGCGTACCAATGCCAATTTTAAGAAAAAAGAATTTCAGGCGCTTTGGGATAAAATCAATTTCAAATCAATCTACGAAGTTCAGTTTGATACCCCCAAACTTATCGAGCAAAGCCGCACCCTTATCAATGCCCAGCTCCACATCGCGGATCGGGTCTACGAAGTACGTACGGGCGTGCTCACGGAAGGGACGCAGGCAGAAATGAAACAAGGTTCGCTCTTTCAGGAAGATCGGGCAGAATACAGTAAATTGAAAACCAACCGCTATACGGATACGGTCTATGATATCGTGGGAGAAATCGAAACCAAAACGAATCTCACGCGTAGAACCATTGTTGATATCCTCAAGGCCATCAAAGCAGAGAAGTTTCTGCTGCTGCAAAAGAATCCGGAGGAGTTTATCACTAAATGCGCTAAGCTCATCAGCGAAGCCATGGCAGGCTTGGTCATCAATAACATCGTTTACCACAAAACGGAGGAGCGACACGATGCGAAGACTATTTTTACGAATGACAAAAATGCCCTGCGGAATACGGAACTGCTGAAAAAACATATCTACGATTTTTTGACCACTGATTCTTCCATCGAGCAGCAATTTGTAGCGGCCATGGAAACGGCCGTAGAAATTGTCGTTTATGCCAAGCTGCCGCGTAGCTTTAGTATCCCGACACCGGTAGGTAACTTTAGCCCCGACTGGGCCATCGTCTTTGATAAAGATAAAGTCCGGCACATCTATTTCGTCGTAGAAACTAAAGGAAGTACCTCCGATCAGGATCTAAGAGAAATCGAAAAACTGAAAATCCATTGTGCCTCCGAGCACTTTGCTGCCATCAGTGGCCAGGAAGTGACCTTTGGTAGAGCCAACAATTATGAAACCCTGATGGAAATTGTCCAACTCAAATAAGCCATACGCCATGAGCAATAAAGATAACTCCAGCATAGATAAACTCGACATGCAAAGCCCTGATCTCGTTTCGCAAAACATTGAGAAAATAGCCACCCTCTTTCCCAACTGCGTCACCGAAGGCCCAGAGGGAAAAGTCATCGACTTTGACCTGCTTAAACAAGAGCTCTCCAGCGACATCGTAGAAGGAAACAAAGAACGCTACCGACTGGAATGGCCCGGTAAAAAGGAAGCCATCGTTACGGCCAATATACCGACGACCAAAACACTGCGCCCGATACGGGAAGACTCCGTAGATTTTGATACCACCGAAAACATCTACATCGAAGGCGATAACCTCGAAGTGCTCAAAATACTCCAGGAAAGCTACCTCGGGAAAATCAAAATGATTTATATCGATCCGCCTTACAATACGGGGAAGGACTTTGTGTATAAAGATAACTTTCGGCAAGATACTGACGAATACAAAGCAGATAGTGGACAAGTTGATGAAGACAACCAACGCCTTTTTCAAAATCCGGAGACTTCTGGTCGCTATCATTCGGATTGGTTGAGTATGATGTATCCGCGCTTGAAGCTGGCCAGGAACTTATTGACGGAGGATGGGGTGATTTTATTAAACATGGATGAACATGAAATTATAAATTCAGCTAAAATATTAGAGGAAATTTTTAGTGAATATAATGACCTGGGGACTATTATTTGGGATAAAAGAAATCCTAAGGGTGATGCCAAAGGAATTGCATACCAACACGAGAATATATTATGTTTCGCAAAGAATAAAGATTTGTTTTTATCAAACAACAAATTAGTACGTCCTAAGAAAAATGCAAAAGCTATTCTCTCAAAAGCTGCAAAAATATTTTCAAAATTAAACTCTACTTATAAGTTAGAGCAAGTTAACACTGATTTTAATCTATGGATGAAAGAACAAGTCGGCTTTTCAGGTGGAGAAAAAGCATATAATAGAATTGATGAAAAAGGTCAAGTATTTCAATCAGTGTCAATGGCTTGGCCGAATAAGAAAAAAGCTCCTGATGATTATTTCATCCCTCTAGTTCATCCAATTACAAATAAACTCTGCGTTATACCTCCAAGAGGCTGGAGGAATCCGAGTAAAACAATGAAAGACTTATTAGAAAAAGACTTGATTTTATTTGGAAAAGATGAGAATACTCAACCAAGAAGAAAATATTTATTATCCGAGAATATGTACGAAAATTTATCCTCGCTATTATATTATGGAGGTAGTGATACAAGTTTATTAGAAGAATTAGGTATTCCGTTTGATACTCCTAAAGTTGTTGATGTCAGTAAAGAACATATTCAATCTTTCTCAAAAGAGGAGGATGTAATTTTAGACTTCTTTTCTGGCTCTGCCACCACCGCCCACGCTGTTCTACAATTAAACGCCGAAGACAGCGGCCACCGCAAATACATCCAAGTCCAGCTCCCCGAAGCTACCGACGAAAAAAGCGAAGCTTACAAAGCAGGCTATAAAAACATCTGCGAAATCGGCAAAGAACGTATCCGCCGTGCCGCCAAAAAGATCAAAGAAGAAACCGGAGCCGATATCGACTACGGCTTCCGCGTCTATCGCTTGGATGAGAGCAATATGCAAGATGTGTACTATGCACCACAAGACTACCAGCAAGCACAACTAGAGGCCTTTGCCGATAATGTCAAGCCCGACCGGAGCGCCGATGATCTGCTGACGCAAGTATTACTAGACTGGGGCCTACCCTTGTCGCTAAAGATTGAGCAAGTGGAGATCGCTGGTAAGCCGGTATTCAAAGTAGCGGAAAACTCCCTCTTTGCTTGCTTTGCCCAGGGTATCGACGAAGCCTTTGCCAAGGAGATGGCCAAGGAGCAGCCTTTGCGGATGGTCTTTAAAGACAGCAGTTTTAAGGATGATACGGCCAAGACCAACGTCAAGCAATTATTAAAACAGCTCAGTCCGGACACCGAGATGCGAGTATTGTAAAACAGGAGGATGGAGTTAATCGACAATATCAACAAGCGTTTGGGCGAAGACCTCAAGCAAACTATCCGAACAGATGCGCAACTCAGTATTGCGGCATCCAGTTTTTCTATTTATTCCTTTGAAGCCTTACGCAAAGAGTTGTCGAAGATCAAAGAACTCCGTTTTATTTTTAGTGCGCCAACGCTGATCGAAGAGAAGTTTGAAAAGCAGATGCGCAAATTCTATATACCGCATATTTATCACGAAGCGGATTTATGTGGCGGTGATTTTGAACTCCGGCTGATGAACCAACTCAAGCAGCGCGCCATCGCCAAGGAGTGTGCCAAATGGGTGGCGGAGAAGGTGACTTTTAAAACCAATAAGCAGAGCTCGCAACCTTTAAATGGACTCGTTCATGTCAGAAATAGCGAGCAGGAGCAATATGGTTATGCTGGCGTCAATGGATTTACGACTGCTGATCTCGGTCTGACGCCTAGGCAAGGTTTCCCGACCCTGATCCAGAAAACAGACTACCCGAATAGTACCGCCTACCTGGACTGGTTTAATCAGGTGTGGCGTAACGAAGAAGCCTTGGTGGATGTAACGGAGAAAGTCAAGAGCTACTTTGAGAACGCCTACAAAGAAAACAGCCCGGAGTATATTTACTTCCTTACGCTATACAACATTTTCAATGAATTTTTGGAAGACCTCTCGCTGGACAATCTACCCAACGAGCAGATCGGTTTTGAGCGTTCGGTGGTTTGGAGTATGCTTTATAATTTCCAGAAAGATGCCGTCATTGGAGCCATCAACAAATTGGAACGCTACAAAGGCTGTATTCTGGCGGATAGCGTTGGGTTGGGGAAAACCTTTTCGGCATTAGGTGTGATCAAGTATTACGAACTGCGGAATAAAGACGTGCTGGTTTTATGTCCCAAAAAACTGGAAGACAACTGGAATACCTATCGCTACAATGACAAGACCAATGTACTGGCGGGCGATCGTTTTCGCTATGATGTACTTTTCCATACGGACTTGTCGCGCGACTCCGGCAGTAGCAATGGCCGACAATTGGAGTCGGTCAACTGGGGTAATTATGGATTGATCGTCATTGATGAATCGCATAACTTTAGAAATAATAATACCGTGGTTGGTAAGGAAAACCGCTATCAGAAGTTATTGCGAAAAGTTATTCAGGAAGGCATTGAAACGAAGGTGTTGATGTTGTCTGCTACGCCGGTCAATAACCGCTTCAATGACCTGAAGAACCAACTGGCCCTGGCGTACGAAGGCGACCCCGAAACCCTGGATGAAAAGTTGGAGACCAAGACGGGGATCGACAGTATTTTTAAATCTGCCCAGAAAGCCTTCAATGTCTGGAGTAAGCTGGCGGTGAGTAGCCGCACGACCGATCGTTTATTGGATATGCTGGACTTTGATTTTTTTGAGATCCTGGATTCCCTTACGATTGCTCGTTCGCGCAAGCACATCACGACGTACTACGACACCAAGGATATTGGGAAATTTCCGGAGCGGAATAAACCCTTATCGGTTCGTAGCAAGCTTACGATAGATGACTCGGTGACGTACGCGGAGATTGCTGAAAAGCTTTTCTTGCTGAATTTGTCGGTTTATACGCCACTGAATTATTTACTGGAAAGCAAAAAGAAATACTATGCGGACTTATACGATTTGCCCGTCAGGGAAGGTACTGGTACGCTAAAGCAAGTAGACAAGGAGAAGGGGTTGCGGGTATTGGTCAGCATCAACTTATTGAAGCGGATAGAAAGCAGCGTATATTCTTTCAGGAAAACGGTAGAAGGCTTAGTTCACCAGATTCAACTGGCCTTAGAAGCTATCGGAAAAGGAGCAAAAGCGGATTATGAGGGAATAGAGTCAAGGCTTAACGATGAAGATTTTGACTGGGAAGCTGGCTGGGGAGACCAAGAGGCCGTGATTGGTAATAAAGTCAAAGTCCACATTGCGGATATGGATATTACCAAATGGCAAGAGGATCTGGAAGAAGACTTATTTGTACTAGAGCAGATCTTGTCGGATATACAACCAATACACGGGGAGACAGATAATAAATTGCAGGATTTGATTCAGCTGATGGATGATAAAATTGGGCAACCATTAAATGGCGAAAACAAGAAGGTCATTGTCTTTACAGCCTTTTCGGATACGGCGGATTACCTGTACGAGCAATTAGAACAGTTGGTACAAGATAAATACGGATTATATACCGCTTTGATAACGGGGTCAAGAAAAGTGTGTAACACAAAAGAGATCAGTACCACGCTTAATTCATTGCTCACCTGTTTTTCACCTATCTCAAAGGGCAAGGACAAGGTATTTCCCAATATCTCTGTTGGCTTGGATGTATTGGTGGCCACGGATTGCATTTCGGAAGGACAGAATCTACAAGACTGCGACTATTTGATCAATTACGATATCCATTGGAATCCGGTCCGGATTATTCAGCGTTTTGGGCGAATCGACCGAATCGGCTCGATCAATGAAGTGATACAGTTGGTCAATTTCTGGCCAGACATCACTTTGGATAGCTATATCAATTTGAAGCAGCGAGTAGAAGACAGAATGCTGATTGGCAATATGGCGAGTACGGGTGATGACAATATTTTGAACCAGGATGAAAGTGATTTGGATTATCGAAAGGCCCAACTGGAAAGGTTGCAAAATGAGGTCATTGACCTGGAAGACCTGCGGGAAGGCGTAAGTATTACGGACTTGGGACTTAATGACTTTCGAGTAGACTTAGCGAATTTCTTTAAAGAATATGGTGAATTAAAAAACATCCCAGAGGGTTTACATGCGGTAGTCGAAGCCACAGAAAGACTTCCTTCAGGAGTAATCTATGTTTTAAAGAACATCAACTCGACCGTTAATATTAATAAGCTGAATCGCCTGCATCCTTATTATTTAGTCTACATTGACAGGGAAGGTAACTATGTGCAAAAACACGTAGATTCCAAAAAGATACTAGATGTTTTCAGGACTTTATGCCGTGGTGAAAAAGCCCCTATCGAAGCGCTTTGTCATCAGTTGAATCAGGAGACGGATGATTATCATGATATGAAGTTCTATTCTGATTTATTAAAGCAAAGCATTAGTTCTGTTTTGGAAACAGAAGAAGAGAAGGCAATCACTAGCCTATTTACCAGCGGTGGCACCACGGCACTCACGGAGCAAATCAAAGGCATCGAAGATTTCAAACTAGTGTCTTTTCTAATCATCAGATAATGCCAGTATTTCAGCTACCCAAAGAAACGGCGTACGGCAGGGTCATTCCCAAGAATGCTTTTGACGAATACACAAATTCGAAACAAAAGAAAGAGCTATCCACTTTTGTGAAGCGAATAAGCTGGACGCATAAACTATCAACGGAGACTACTAATTTACCTTCTTCAGCAATTAAAGAGATCCAGGTCATCTACGTAGAACTAAAAATGAAGAGTGACCTCAATAAGATACTGGAGATCATTGACCGCTCCATACCGTATCATATTATTTTTGTCCTTTCCTTCGAAGAAGAATTAAAGTTTTCAACGGCCGCCAAGCACCTTCACGCTACCAAATTAAACCAATCTGTTATAGATTGCACTTTCAGTTCGGAGTGGTATGGAAAGGAGGAGCATACGATCGAACTTGTTCTAAAAGAATCGCTGGAACAGGCCTTCATCTCTTTTTGCGATCAAATTACGGGGCGACAAACAAAGACGAATCGTTACGCTGACTTTGTTGCAAGAGAAGTTAAGATCAAAGAAATAGCCGTCAAGATAAAAGCCTTAGAAGCCAAGGTGAAATCGGAGCAGCAATTCAACAAGAAGATTCAGTTGAATATGGAGTTGAATCGAGTAACTAAAGAATTGCAACTACTTTTAAATTAAATCAATGCAATTTGTAGCACATTGTCGTCCTCGTTCCTGCGGGCGCCAAAGAGCTACAAAGCCACCCCACGAAAAACCGAGATATGAATAAACTGAATGAATTGAAAAAAAGAGAACTGGACAGAATCGAGTAGGGTAAGAAAGGCCAGATGACCTTTCTTATCCCTCTCACAACTTGTGCCGCCCCAGCGGTACCACTTAGCGTACGGGCCTTCCCGCAGAAAGTGCGGGACAGGCTGTACTAAGCGGTTCGTGAATCATGGAAAATTTGTTCGTAATACTTGGTAAAGGATTGGTAATCCCGTTTAGCGAGGCGTTCCGCCGTTACCGTGGTACGCATCATAGGTGATTGGGCGATAGCCCAGCCTCCCATTCGAGAGCGTGACCAGGAGTAGGCGATTCCTGCTTCTATTCCGAGCTGACGGAATGCGCGCATTCGGCGGTTGGGTTTCTTCCAGGCCTTCCAGATGCAGTAGCGCAGTCGATTCCTGATCCAGGCGTCGAGTTCGCGCAATTTGCCCCAGATTTTGCCCCTGTGAAAATAACCCACCCAGCCATACATCAGGGAGTTGAGACGCTCAATGCGTTCGTAAGCGTCCGACCAACTACATGTTTTCCGCTCTCGCTTTGGCCCACTGAACAGGCAACAAGTCTTCCAATCGGTTGACGGAATGGTTGCCGATGCGGATAAGTACATCGCGCATCCATTCACTTGGGTTAACATCATTGGCCTTGCAGGAGGCAAAGAAGCTGTACATCATGGCGGCTCGCTCGGCTCCTTGGTTGGAACCAGCGAAAAGGTAATTTTTCCGGCCCAGGGCCAAGGGGCGGATGGTGTTTTCGATCAAGTTATTATCCACATGCAATCGACCATCCAGGAATAGGGTCTTGAGATGAGACCATTGATTTTGCAGGTAAGTCATGGCCATGCCCATTGGGCTTTTGGGCGTAACATATACGGCCTGTTCATCGACCCAGTCCTTGAGTTTCTGATAAAGAGGGGCGATGTGTTCGAGGCGGTAAGCTTTACGCTGCTCGGGGTTCATGTTGGCCGTTTTGCTATCGTGCCCGTAGATTTTCTTGAATATGGCCAATGCGTGTTCGGCGCGCTGAGGGTCGCTGTTGCGAGCATCGAAGAACTTGCGTCGTACATGCGCCAGGCACCCGAGGCGATCAACACCCTCACGGGCTGCGACACCATTATAACTAGCATAACCGTCGGTCTGTAAATAGCGACCTGTGAAGTTACTCAATACACGGTTTGCAGCCTGCTTGCTACGGCTTTCGTCATATTCAAACAAGACCCTGCCGCTGATGGGGTCGACCACGACCCACATCCAGCCCAACTGTTGTTTGCTGCCTTTATCTTTAACGTCTTTGGCTTTTTTAGGTTTACCGTCTTTGTCTTTGGGGATTAGGGTAAGGACTTTGATTTTCGACTCGTCGGCCATGAGGTAATCGGCCTTGAAGATGGACTGGCAATGCACCTCATAAAGTGGTTCGAGCAAGGTGCAAACGGCAATAAACCAGCTGTTGATCGTCGATTTGTGGATTTTCCACTGATAATCGCGCGCAATGCGTTGGATTTGCCGGTAAAAGGGCAGGTGATCCACGAACTTGGACACCATGATCCAAGCCAGCAGCGTAGCCCCTGCAATACTCTTAGGAATCGGCCGACTGGGCAGCTCCCGGATGTGAACTTTGGTGTCACCGTAATCATCTTGGCGAGCGTATTTTGGACGAATGATGACCTTGCGCACCAGACTAGCAGGGGTATACTCGACCCACTCGCTGCGCTCTTCGCCAATCTTGACCATACCCGTAGTGTCCTCTTCTGGCTCGATAGTGACTTTGTCAATAGGAAAATGATCGGGGATGGGGGTGCGCCCTGGATGTGGCTTGGCCTGTGGCTTGTTGCGCTCGTAGGTGATGATTTCCTTGACGGGCTCGGCTTCAACTTGTTCGGTATCAACTTGTTCGGTCTGCTGCTCGGCAAGTAACTCCGCAAACATATTGAGTTGTTCGCTAGAGATATCCTGGGGGACAAAGCGTTCGCTCCAGCTGTTCCAGACGGAATTGCAACTGGGCAATCACAGCTTTTTGAGCCTCGTTTTCAGCTAAAACAGCTTGATATTTTGCTATGGATATTGCTCCTTTCACGTCTACAAAATACGTAAAATTACAGGGTTTTTCTGCATCAAAATGCGACTAATTTTAAAAAAATTACCCCGCTTTTCGATACCTTTTCCGTCTCTTGATGGACTTGATATCGATACCTTCCAGTACCATGACCAAGTCAGACCAGAGCAGTTCTGCCGCCCCCTTTTTAGCGGCTGCAGGTAGCTCGAAAGTCCCTTGCTCCAGCTGTTTGTAGTACAAGGCAAAACCCGTGGTGTCCCACATCAACAGCTTGATCCGGTCGCGCCGCCGGTTGAGGAAAATAAACACATCGCCGCTCATCAAGTCGTGGTCGATATGCTGGCGCACCAAGCCGCTCAGCCCCGCAAAGCCTTTACGCATATCCGTAGGGGAGCCGTACAGAAAATACCGCTGTTGGCGGGAAAAACTAAACATTAGCCAGGGCTTTTGCCACTTGGGCCAAAGTAGAAATGCAAGCGCTGCGTAAAACCACCTCTCCTCCCGGCAAGCAGACGATCAACTCGTGATCGGCAACGGGCTGTAGCTGCTGAAATCCTTCAGCAATTTTTTCGGCGGGAGTCTCCACCCGCCGTTGCCAATAATAAAAGGTCGCCGCATTGATGTTGCGGGCTTCACAAAAGGCCTTCTTGGTCAGGCCAGACGCCTGCTGCTCTTCCAGGATGCCAGCCCAGTAACGCTGGCGAATCGAATTTTCCATATCTTTGATTTTGACACAAAGATTGGGCGGATATATTCAGTGGGCAAGACGGGGTTGCTCGGACGTTTACAGTGCGCTAGCAAGCTACCGACTAAGTGTTAATGTCTATGGCTACGTGCAGATTGGCGGAGACGAAGTGCATGGCTACGATCCGTCTTGCTTTGGTCCTTTTTTGTTGGCGGAAGTTTTCTTCTCAATATGATAATTTCCAACATCTCTGTAAAGCTTTAAAACAAATATTCATGTCAACTTCAAATTGATTTCTAGATATATTATCTCCAATATGTTTGCTCAACTGAATTTTCTTTTTTCCTGTAAACGTTTTATTTCCGGTTTTATTAACAGCATCTAATTCAGCCTGCGTTTTTCGCCAATTGTTATATGTCGGATCAATTTGATCTGGGTAATATTGTTCTAAATCTCGAACTTCTAAATTAAAGAGTTGATCGTTTTTTACCAGATCTTTGTAATTCTGCTTAAATTGATTTACTCCACCTTCTGTTTGTACACTCGGCATATCAATTAATAGCACAACCTTCTCTCTATATATACTCATATTCAGTGGTATGAATAATTTCTCAATTGCATTTATAGTTCGTTCGGCTTGATCTATGTCCCCAGTAGCTTTAACAATCTGTATTTTTGGCATACTTGGATAAAACCTCCTAATTACACGGGTAAAAAATTCCCATTCACTTTGCCCTTCGACTATAAAAAAATTCTGAGGAAGTAATAAATCTGCTGGACTTCCTCCCAATAAATCAAACACAATAGCTGGTTTATCTAAATCATCCGTGAAAGAAATAATTGTTTCTCCTTCATTTTTTTCTACTTTAAATATTGTTTGCCCTTGATAATTATCAGCAACAAATACGGATGAATGTGTATTTATGAAAACCTGATCATTATTAACTGATAGCTTATGCAAAACATCCTTGAGGTTTCTCTGAGCAGTTGGATGGAGATGTAATTCTGCTTCATCAATAAAAAATAAAAACGTTTTTCCTTCGTCGTTATTTTGTTTTCTAAAGTCGGCATATGCTTGAATTATAGCAAGCATTAATGCCCTTTGCATTCCATCTCCCTTCTCCTCTGCCAATGTTTCAATTCCATCATTTACTGTTGTATCAAAATTTTTCAACAACTCGTCAAAAACGGGAGCTGTTACCTCAAATTTTACTTTTGTACAATCAGGAAATTGCTGCTCCAAATATATTTTAACTTGATTGCCTATATTGTCAAACTCGGTTCGAATCGCAGATTCTTCACTTTCAAATAATGCTGTAAACTTTTCATGAAATTCGATGTATTGCTGATTTCCTTGTAAAATTGCTTCTAGGACTCCTGAAAGCATGATTCCTATTGGAGTGGATTTAGAATACTTTGCTACAGAGTCGTAATATTGCTTAGTATTTACATATTCAAACTTTGGCAGGAAATCATTTAAGGCAGGGTCGAAACCAGTTCCGGGAATGACTTCTACTCCGTTAATTATCATTACTCTTTTTTTAGAATTGCTACTATCACGTCTAAATATAACAGAGTCATTACCATCAAGCGCGTTTTCAATTTTTGTCTTATTGGCTTGATTCTTCATTACAGCCGCACCTTGTAGTGCACCGCTAAATTCAATCTCTACAAGAATTTCATTTTGTGGTAATCTCCTGTATTTTAGCTCGTTAACATTTTCTCCCCTTCCTTGTCCTTTGAAAAAGAAGTCTATCGCTTCAAAAAAATTAGTCTTCCCGCAATTATTCTGGCCAACAAATATATTGAAATCACTCAACGTGAACTCAGATTCTTTTATAGATCTGAAGTTTTCAATTCTAATTTTTTCAATTTTCATATATGTGTTTAGTTTTTGTTTCTACCAAATCTCACACACCACAACAACCAACCAAAACCCACAAAGCCCCTTTCACTTAGCCATTGCATGTATCTCAACCAGGTGTTCCATCCTTACACATCAGCATAAGAATATCTCACCACCACCCAAGCAGCAGCCACCACATAATGTGTTCGATTAAAAAAAATGCGATTAGAATAGCCTGCCGCAGCAGTAGGGTAGATCAGCCAGCGCGTGAATTAATTTTTTTACAATATTAACTACTTAAATCTATACATGCAAGGGGGGCAGTCAGAAAAGACAACTCCCCGACCTTTTCCGCTATTCGTAAACGTTGTCTACGAATAAATATCAACAGCAGGCTGTGACTGCGGTGCCAGCCGGCTAGCCGAACTACTCTAACCCCGGATCATCTCAGTCTGCGACCAAGATACACGATGCTTATCTCGAGCGTATAGGATCGCGGATGCAATCCGCGACCATCTGGGAAGATGGGTTGTCCGTAGATTTAGAACGGCTTACCTCCCCGCAGAAGGCTATTCAGGATGTAACGCGTTATCGGTTGTATATCCTGCCAGCAAGCATCCCCCTGAGCCTTGGTTTAACCTGTCTCCATGACCCCGTAGAAGGTAACCCTGCTCACGCCTTAATCACCGGCGATATGTCGAAACCCATAGCCCGGAAATTAGCCAGGGCGGCGCAAAGGATGATTTATCCGTAAATACCATGCCACTGGTAAAGCGGACGCAGCGTTAAGCCGGGGTACCGCCTTGACTCTTTTTGTTACTTTCTTGTATCAGACAAAAAGTAAGGCGCTTAATTGGTATGCGCACCTTTGTAGCGTCTTTCTTCAATTACCCCTAGTCAAAAATTCAATGGATGAAACTGAACTTGATATTTCAGCAAGCTTAGCCTTGGTGTCGCTCACGTAATTGTATTTGTTGAAAAAGTAAGCGATTCCAATTGGAAAAAAAATCGTATATCCAATGATATATAAGATGGTTTTCGCCGAAAAAGGATTGTCGTAGTCTTTAAATGTGAGCTCAGGCAATGATTTAATCTTGTCGATTAAAAGTGGGTTGTCGTATTCCGGTTGCGCTTCAAGTTGAAACCTGATTTCGTCATAAAATTTGATGAAATCATTCAACTTTTGGTAAAACATGCCATTGCTGAACACGCCATCTTCTTTCCTGATTTCGTTGCTTTGGACATGCAAACTGTTTAATTGTCTGGAAAAGTCCATTTTTGCTTAATTTTAATGGTTGATAATCTATTTCTTTCGCTAGTTAGCCAGTTATTCTACAACTTACCAAGCAACCACTCCCGCTCCGACAAAATTTTCTCCTGAGCTATCGCGGTGCGCAATTTCTGCCGTTCGGCGGAATCATTGGGGAAAACGGCAATTAATTTACGGATAAAAGTGATGATGTTCTGAAAATTCTCGCGGTGATAATCGCTTACTTCTCGGCGGCGAATAAAGGAGCGAAAACTCTCTAAATGAAATTCGAGCAGGCTTATTTCATCAATTTCGTAGTAGATCTTAAGTTGCAAAGTTTTGATAATGAGCTGGTTTACGAGGTCTTTCGGGTGGGCTTGCTCCTTCAGGAGGCCGCTTGCACGAGAGGTGGGAAACGTGTAAACGTTGGATAAGTGTAAAGGAGAGGTGTAAAAGTGTAAAAGTTGGGCAAGTGTAAAAGTTAGGGCTGAAATTGGAATATTAACGGTCCAAAAGTCCTCCCCCTTTATCCCTCCCGCTTCGAAAGCGGGACAAGCTCTCCGAAGGGGGACTTTTGACCTTGCTTCGTCTTTGGGCAGATCGATTTTTCAGCGTGCTGGCGCGTGACAATTCGCTACAATTAATAACCGCCGCTATTCGTAGACTGTGTCTACGAATAAATATCAACAGCAGGCTGTGACTGCGGTGCCAGCCGCCTAGCCGAACTACCCTAACCCCGGATCATCTCAGTCTGCGACCGAGATACACGATGCTTATCTCGAGCGTATAGGGTCGCGGATGCCATCCGCGACCATCCGAGGTAATGATAGAACAAAATTTATC
>Ga0208544_10000796_pt1 | contig 23046 bp, 21 predicted proteins | sample DEB08_DNA_9_FD_184526 | JGI IMG/M metagenome (GOLD analysis project Ga0208544, IMG submission 184526) | Aqueous microbial communities from the Delaware River and Bay under freshwater to marine salinity gradient to study organic matter... | ecosystem: Environmental > Aquatic > Marine > Coastal ... | reverse complement strand
ATCATAATCTCTGTCTGCTCATTGTATGGGAAATCATTCAAGTTACTTGGATTTTATTCCCCTAAATTTAACCTGTTTTCACCCTTGTTCCCAATTAATATCGGGAAGTTATTTTTTGCTGGCCCCTTAGCGTTCTAAGAAACGCGCTCATGCCTTCCAAAAACCCACACGACGACCTTTTCAAGGCCACCTTCTCTATTACCTCCGAAGTAGAGGCCTTTCTGCATACTTATCTACCGGCATGGCTCGTCTCAGGCCTTAATTTCAAAACCCTAAAACCAGCAACGACCAGCTATATTAGCGAGGGGCTAAAGCAATTCTTCTCCGACATTGTCTACTCTTGTCATTGGAAAACGGATGATTCCCGCCATCCATCCACCGTGCGTGTCACCTTGCTCTTGGAGCACAAAAGTTATCAGCCCGACAATATTTTCATTCAGTTGTTGCGTTACCTGACCGAAACCTACCAACACCAATACCAGGAAAAACAACCTTTGCAATTAGTGATTCCCATCGTGGTGTACCACGGAGAACAGCGCTGGAAACACCGAACATTTGACGATTTTTTCCAGCTACCAGATTCGCGATTGCGGGAATACCTGCCCTTGTTTAAGTACGACTTAGTTGATTTGAATGTGGTATCCGAAGACCTTATCATACAACAGCAGGGATATTATTTAAAAAGTACGATGTTGCTTTTTAAGCATAAAGGGGACAAAAATGCCATTGTGGAACTTTCCCAAGAAATCTTTATATTTGTAGAGAACAAGGCACTAACGCAAGAACAAAAAATATTTTTCCTCCGGCAACTGGTAACCTACATTTTTCGGGCTTTTAGTTTCAGTAAAGAAGAATTGAATCAACTCACCAAACAACTACCAACCATGACACAGCAAATAACCGACAACCTCTGGGATCGGCTGCTGGCAGAAGGCAAAGCAGAAGGCAAAGCAGAAGGCAAAGCAGAAGGCAAGGAAGAAGGCCAGCTAATTGGTGAAATGATCACCGGGTTGGAAGAACATGTCTATCTTTTGTCCAAAATGGCTGCTAAAACCATGCCGCCAGCACTGATGGAAGAGTTCTCGGGGCTGAGTCAGGATTTTGTCCTGGCTTTTCAGGAAGCTTATTCCGCGGAAAAAGCTAACCTCTTGTTACATAAAATAACCGAGGTCCGACAGCTATCCGATCTTGCAGCTATCCGTTTGTACCTCGCTCAGGCACTGCAAGTCTTTGGGATGCCCGACGACACGGTGCAGGCTTATTTTAAGGACTAACTTATATTGTTGCCTGACGCTTAAAACAACCGGCTTTTGCAAGGCACTACCGATAAGTTCCTTCGTCAGGAGCTGGCCAAAACGGCACTCTTGCTGGACACCGAAGGGCAGTAGCCCCGACGAGCAACTCATCCTCTTCCTACAGCCTCAGGACGAACACTTCCGCACCACCTGCCTGCCTCAATTACAGGCCTGAGCACGCCAGGAAAACCTGCTCCTGGTGGAACAGGATGTGCGTCAGGGCGTTCCTGCTGAAATCACGGCTACCCCGACCATTGTTTTTCAAAATACCCGGGGGCGGGCCATCTACGCCAGTCGCTATACCGAACTGAACACGATCAAGAACTTTGTCCGCACCAGTCGCCTGCGCGCACAGGCTCCGGTGCCTTTATGTATGGACCAGGTGCTTCGCAATAGAGCGGTTCGGATGTAGCACAAGACTATAGTTCGGAAGACCAAAGCAGTGATGGTACTCCCCAGGAGCTCTATCTATTCTATCACCAGGTGAGGTATTGTGGCCAGGTTCCAGTCGATGACCAGGCCCTGGGCCAGGCGGCGGGCAACAGCCGCGCCATAGAGGTGTTCACAGAGGTAGAGGGCGGCCTCGAAAGACCGGGCTCCGCCAGCAGAAGTAATGTACTTCCCGTCATGGACAAACAGGACGCCCTCGCGGATGTCGAGGTTGGGAAAGCGGTGCCGCATGGCCGCCACGTCGCTGGGAAAAGTGGTACAGACTTTATCGTTGAGCAAACCAGCCTGCGCCAGCACAAAAGCGCCGTCGCAATGGCTGGTCACAAACTGTGCCTTAGCCGCTGCTTCTTGAACAAAGCTGATCATGGCGGCATCTTCCAGATCGGAATCCAGGTGGTGCTCGGCACTGGGGATCACCAGGATGTCGATGGGTGGCAGGCTATCGGTAAGGTAGTTGTAGTCGGGTAAGACGCGTAAGCCTTCAAAAGTGGTCACAGGGTTCAGGCTATTGGCCACGAGGAAGGTATTCATCCCTTTGATGCTATCGCGGAAGACCGTGTGCTGAAAGATATCATAAGGCGCTGTGAGTTCCGTATTGTAGACGCCGTCCATGACCAGAAATGCCACATTGTACCGGTCAGGATCGAGTTCGGGTAGCATTCGCGGCACCTCCACATCAGGTGTCGGCGTAGGCGTACAACTGGCCAGAAACAGCAGCAGGGGTAACAAAAAGAAGCTGGCAGTTGGTTTTTGTTGCATAGGACGCAAAATTAGGGAGGGAGGGAGCTTAATCCTGCAATTTAGCGCCGTAGCTCAGGTCCCCCGCATCACCAAGGCCAGGAACGATATAGCTTTTAGCGGTAAGCTCTTCGTCCAGGGCCGCGATCCAGATATGGGCGTGGGGAAAATGCCGTTCCAGGTATTCGAGTCCTTGCCGGGCGGCGATGGCCGTCACAAAATGGAGGGCTTTGGGCTGCCCGTGTTTCAGGAGTTCCTCGGTAGCCAGCACCATACTGGCCCCCGTAGCCAACATGGGGTCGCAGACGATCAGCACCATATCGTCCAGGCTGGGGCAGCTGAGGTATTCCACCTCAATCTCGAAAGAACCATCTTTGTGGTGTTTGCGGAAAGCAGAAACAAAGGCATTTCCGGCATCGTCAAAAACATTGAGCATACCCTGGTGGAGGGGCAGGCCCGCCCGCAGGATGGTAGCCAGCACCAATTCATCGGCGGGGACATCGGTAGGTGCCAGCCCCAGCGGTGTTTCGATTTGTTCGGTGGCGTAATCCAATTCCTTACTCAGCTCATAGGCCAAACATTCGCCCAGGCGTTCCATATTCCTGCGAAAGCGCAGGCGATCCTGCTGGATATGCAAGTCGCGCAATTCCGCTACGTAGCGATTGACAATAGAAGGCGAAGAACTCAGTAGATGGATCATAAGCAGTGAGGTGTTGGAGTCTGTAATCGTCGAAAACCAAAGATAAGGAACCCGTTCTTAACGTGCCGTGGTTTTTTGGGTCTGCCAGGTTCGCAGTCCTAAATCTTGCGTTCCAACAAATCCTGCAGGGCTGGCACCAATTCAGGATATTCAAAAACAAACCCACTGGCTTCGAGTTTCTGGGCTGATACCCGGGCACTATCCAGTACCGTATGGGACATCTCGCCCAGCGCGAATTGTAGTGCCAGGGCTGGGGCGGGCAACAGCACGGCCGGTTTGCCCGTTGCCGTGATCAGGGCCTGAGCCAGGGTCTTGTTGCGGGCGGGATGGGGTGAAACGCCGTTATAACACCCGCGGAAAGTGTCGTCGGCCACCCCGCGTACAAAGATCCGGCACAAGTCGTCAATATGAATCCAGGCGTACCACTGCTGCCCGTCGCCAAAATAAGTCGAGGTCAGCACCTGCAAAGGGAGCAACATTTTGGGTAATGCGCCTCCCTGGGTCGACAATACAATGCCCGTACGAACGAGGAGAGTCGGCAGGTTGAGCTCAGCCGTGAGTTCTGCGATCGCCGCCTCCCAAAGCTGTACACTTTCCGAGAGGAAGCCCTTACCGGGCGCGGCCGTCTCGGGCAACCAATCGTCGCCCCGGTTGCCGTAATAACCAATGGCGCTGCCCGCCAAATAGGCTTTCACCTCGGGGCCGTAAGCGGCTATCCCTTTCTTCAACAGGCGGGTACTCGCTGTGCGGCTTTCGATAATCAGTCGCTTGCGGCTACTGGTCCAGCGCGCATCGGCAATTCCTGCTCCGGCCAGGTTGATGACGTGGGTAACCCCCTCAAAGGCTGTCGCGTCGTAAGTCCCTTTGTCTACATCCCAAACATATGTTGGATAAGGAGACGCGGGTTTTACTGCGCGGCTAAAATGGCGAACCTCGTAGCCTGCCGCTTTCAGCAAAAAACTCAACCGCTCGCCAATAAGTCCACTTCCTCCCGCAATAAGTACAATTGCCATACTTTGTTTTCTTGATTCTCTGACATTTTTTGTACTGGAAGTCAATCGAAAGCAACCACGAAGTCGCACCGAAGGTAATATGACGCTCCTTACCAGTCGCTTTTCATCTTTACTTTAGCTTGACCACAAAAAATGTCAGAGAAGGGTTTTCTTTTCAAAACACTTTTAAAGGACTCCTGTTCACCGCTTCACCCAGCCAATTCATCCTGGCAAACGTAGGTTTAATACAAATGTCATTCTCAACCAAGAAAAAGTTTGTAATTTCGGGGCGAATCACAACTATCCAAAATGAAAAAAATGTTTTATCTGCTGAGCATTATTGCTTTAGCCAGCACCTGCCTTATCACCAGTTGTACCACTGAACCTTCCAATACGGAAAACACCGATGACCTGACTGGTGTGGTCTTTAAAAATACCGACAACACCGTTTACGTACGCCTGGCAGCTGAACCCGACCGGCTCAATCCACTGCTGTCGACCAGCGGCTACAGCCGGCCCGTGTGGGAACAACTGTTCCTACCCCTACTCGATATCGATCCCAAAACGCTGGATTTTGTTCCCTTCCTGGTCAAAGCCCGCCCAGTAATTGCAGAAATAACCGAAGGCCCCAACGCCGGCGGAGTTACCTACACGTATGAACTTCGGGGCGATGCCCGCTGGAGCGACGGCCAACCGGTAACCGTGGCGGACATTGTCTTCACCTTTAAAATCATCTTCAACGCCAACATTGCCGAAACGGCGCCGCAGCGGGTACCCTACAACGCGTTGGTCGATATCCAGGCTGATCCCAACCAGAAACAGCGATTTACGGTGGTCACCAAAGAAAAATACATCCTCGGGGAAGCGGCCTACAACAGTATCAATATCTTCCCGGCACATGTTTTTGACCCCTCAGGGTTGATGAAAAACTACGCCCTGGCCGATTTGATCGCCAACGGTGAAGTGCTGGCGAAAGAACTGCCACTCCAACAATTTGCGGAGCAATTTGTCAGCGCCCCCTACTCCCGTGACCCCGCCAAACTTATTGGCACCGGGCCTTACCGACTGGGCCAGTGGGAAGAAGGGCGGTACATCACCATGTCGCGCGATCACCAGTGGTGGGCCGACGCAAGCAAAGGTGGACACCCCTATTTGCACGCTTATCCCGACAGCCTGGTCTTTCGTATTATTCCAGACCAGACGACTGCCATTGCCGCCATCAAAGACGAGTTGGTGGATGTAGCTACCGAAATTGACGCGCAGGACTTTGTCGCGCTACGGGAAAACGATTTTGCCAAGGCGCATTTCAACTTCTTCACGCCCAATATCCTGGGCTTTTTCTTTATTGCCATCAACACCAAGAACCCGCGGCTGACGGACAAGCACGTCCGGCGGGCCCTGGCCCACCTGGTTGACGTGCAGGTGGTGATCGACCGGGTTTACGGTGGTTTTGCCACTCCGCTGCCCGGCCCCGTTTCTCCTTCTAAACCTTATTTCGCCAAAGACCTGCCCCTGATCGCCTTCAATATTGAGGAAGCCAAAAAGCTGCTCGCTGACGCGGGCTGGGCGGACGCCAACGGCGATGGGATCCTCGACAAAACCATCGATGGGCAACGGGTAGCCTTTACCCTCGAGTACCTCGTCACACCGGGATCCAAGTTTGCCAATACCCTGGCTGAACTGTTCAAGGACAACGCGGCCCAGGTTGGTATTGCAGTTACGATCGTGCCCCGTGAGTTCCGCACCATGCTGGGCGAAGACGTAGCCAATCGCACCTTCCAACTGTACGCTGCCGGCGCCAGTGCTGATCCTTTACTCGATGATTTCAAACAATTGTGGCATACTTCCAGCAACACCCCCAGTGGCAGCAATCGCGTACAGTTTGGCAATGCCCAGACCGATGCGCTGATCGATGAGATCCGCGTGACCCTGGACGAAGACAAACGCAATGCTATGTACCGGGAATTCCAGCAGCTCCTCTATGATGAGCAACCTATGATCTTCCTGTTTGCCCCCCAGAACCGCATCGCGATCAGTAAGCGTTTCCTCGCCGAGGGCATGGAACTTCGCCCTGGCTTCCAGGTGCGGAATTTCGTCTTGCGCAAATTGCAATAACAAACCAACATCCACTTCATAATAACAAGTCGTCCTTTAATGAGAAAACTGATATTGTTGTGCAGCTCCGTGCTATTTTTGGCAGCCGGCTATAGCCAAACAGACACCACCATCTACAAAGTGGTGGAAGAAATGCCGCGTTTCCCGGCCTGCGAAGCCCTGGACACCACCCTGGAAGCCAAACTCCAATGTGCCAATCTGGCGATGTTGCAATACGTCTACCAGCGGATCATTTATCCCCAGGAAGCCATCAACGAAAACATCCAGGGTACGGCCGTGATTACGTTCGTCATCGAACAAGACGGCAGTATCAGCCAACCGCAGATCGTACGCGACCTGGGGGGTGGAACGGGGCTGGCAGCCCTCGGCGTGGTACTCCGAATGCAGGAAGAAGAAATCAAATGGGTACCTGGGCGGCGCGGTGGCCAACCGGTACGGGTGCAGTTTAATCTGCCCGTACGGTTTAAACTCGAGGACCCCTCCCCCTTTGTGCTGGTGGGCCGCGATACCGTTTACACCACCTACGATACCGCCCTGGATTTCCTGGGCGGCGCCGAAGCCTTACAGGCCTATCTGGACACGGCGCTAAACTACCCGGAGGCAGGTAACGCCAACTGCCAAATGGGGCAGATCGACATCCAGGTGCTGGTCGAAAAAACAGGCAATGTCCGCGTCCTGGACATTACGGACTTCAGCGACCTCGGTTTCGACTTCTGGTACGCAGCCATTGACGCGGCCACTGCTACCTACGGCAAGTGGAAACCAGCCGTCTTTCAGGGACGCCCCGTCAATGCGGCCTTCGACCTCAGCTTGTCCTTTATGCCTACCGCCGAAAGCTGCACCGCCGAAATCGACCGCTACGTGGCGGCCCGGGAAACGGCTAACGCTGGTGCTACGCTCTTCAATGAGGGGCAGATTGAAACTGGCCTGGCACAACTTACCGAAGCAGTAGAAGCTTTTCCCGGTGATGCCCAATTGTTGATCATGCGCGGACAAGCCTACCTGAACAACAACCAGTTTCCCGAAGCCTGCGCCGACTTGAGCCAGGCCCGACGCATTGCACTGATTCCATGGTTTGACTCTGTTTTGCCACTGATTTGTAAGTAAGGACAGGAAGGGGAAAGGAATAAAGGGGTAAAGGGGTAAAAGTGTAAAAGTGTAAAGGGGGGGGATTAAAATCTTTCAGTATGGAAATTGTATTCACTGGACAAGCCGAGTTGTTGGCCGCTTTGGAGGAGAGCAACCACGAAACGTTGGCATTTTTCGATCTGCCCCCCGCAGCGCTGGCGCTGAGTTATGCGCCTGGCAAGTGGACTATTCGCCAGTTGTTGCACCACCTGGCCGACGCCGAGACGGTACTCTACGAACGAATCCGCCGCGGAATTGCCTCCCCGGGGCAAGTCGTCTGGGGGTTTGACCCCGATGCCTGGGCCGACAAGCTAAACTATGCTACCCGTGATCTCGCCTCGGATCGGGCTATCTACGCCGCCATTCGGCGAGGGATTGTGCTGTTGGCACAAACGCATTATGAACCACACGGACACCAGCAATACGTGCACAACGAAACAGGGCTGCGCACCGTCAAACAAGAATTTGACAAGGTAGCCTGGCACAACATGCACCACTTACAACAACTGCGGCAAGCTTTGAAGCAGCAGCAATAATCCGTTCCTGAAAAGCTATGTCCAATTCTTCACCCACCTTCCGTCTGGCCACCGCAAACGACCTCCCCGCCATCGTCGATATCCTGAACCAGGCCATTCGGGCGGGAGGCAAGGCTGCCTACACCGAAGAAATAGACCTGGCAGAACGCACCGCCTGGTTGGGCCAGCACCCCGCCGACCGCTGGCCAGTTTACGTGGTAAAGCAGGAAGATGAGATCGCGGGCTGGTGCTGTTTCAGCCCCTACCGGCCTGCGCGCAAAGCTTTGGCCACCTTAGCGGAAATCACCTATTACTTACACCCCCGTTGGCAAGGCCAGGGGTTGGGTGGACAAATCGTTGACTTCCTGGTTCAACAAGGTCCAACACTCGGATACCGCAACCTTTTTGCCGTCATTATGGACACCAACGAAGCCAGCTACCGCCTCCTGGAGAAAAAAGGCTTTCAACGCTGGGGCCACCTGCCGGAAGTCGCCATCCTGAACGGGCAGGTGTGCGGGCAGGTGTACTACGGTCGAGCCCTGGCAACGCTTAAATGATCCTGCTAAAAACGGTTGTCACGCCGTTAGAAATCATCTTCAAAACCACCGATTCGGAAAGTAAGAATACCAATAGGACTGCTAAAATCCTCGTTGGCCAGTTCCGGGAGGCGGGTGACGCCGTTCACCCAGCGGTAACCACCGGTAAGGCCCATCTTTAGCCATTCCGTGAGGTTGATCTCCACCCCTAATTCCGGGGTCAGCACGAACACCCGGTCGGTAAAGACACTCTCCTTGTCCTGACGGAGACGGGCCTTGCCCCAACCGATTTTGGTGCTGCCATAAAAGTGAATGAGTTTATTCGAATGGGGAGCCACCCCTAACCACAACCCACCGTGGCCAAATTTGATGTCGTAGTCACCGGGCTTTTCTCCCCCGGTAATGGTGTGTACCGGGTAACTCGTCCCCATGCCGTAGCCACCAATAAAAAGGGGCGACATAACCAACGCCCCACCGCCACCCACATCGGCACCGACCTCTCCGTTAATGGAACCCGTTTCGATGATGACGCTACCAAAAGCACCCGTCACATCCAGGTTATTGAACAGGGTCTCATCCTGAGCGGAGAGCTGTAACAAGGCAAAAAAACTGCCCGCGAGAAGTACTATTTTACGCATAACTGATGGTTTAAGAAGTGAAGTAAGTCCATATGGCCTCCTATTGAACAGATGCGCAAAAACACCAGTCTCCCCTACGTGGTTGGTTCAAGAATTTTAGCTCACTTTTTCTTCCAAAGCATGGTACAGTTTAACGATGTCCTGGATGGTAACCGGTTGCTGAATTTCCAGCACCGTTTTGCTGTAATGATACCCGTTGGACTTGAGCAAAAAGAATGTTACCCGCGCGGTAGGGCACGCCGGACGAGGTTGTAAACGAATACGTACCCGATCGTTATAGACTTCGATCCTGCCCTGAGAGAGGCGGCGGGTTTTCATGAGCGAAGGGTTGACAGCAGTATTTTTTTTTGACCTACCTATCCCTGTTCAATTAGGTACAAATGATGGATTCCGCATCATTTGTCTAATTGAAAACAGTTATAACAAAGCCTTCCTTAAGGGGGCTTAAAAGTAAGATCAGTCTGCGACTGAGGTGTGGCTAATTATTTACGTAATGGTACCGGGACAACAATAAATTTACCTGCTCAAATTATTAGCGAAGGAATAAGCAATTAATAATGAGCGGTTTCGAACTAATCATTTGAGTCAAAAAATGTAAATTTATTATTGCCCAAATACTATGGTGTTTTTAAGAGGACGCGTTTTTACAATCAAGACAACCGGAGGTGGCGCGAAAAAATTCCCGGAAGGTGATTTTTTATCTCAACAGGCCCTTCTCTTTTTGAATACCACGCCAACCAGGTAACATATCGGGTGTCAGCTGCGTTAAAAGACGGTTTTCCTGCGCTGATCATTTTTGTTTTAACTTGACCTTTATCACAAAATTTGTCTGAAAATAACGTAACTTTAATTTATCCTGAAATTTCAAAAATCTAAATCATGCGAATTAGTAAAATTTTTGTTTCCTTTTTGACGTGCCTCTTGCTGTGCCTGACGATCAGTGCTCAAACGGGTGACCGGGTTAAAAATCGTGCCGAAAATCGCGCCAATCAGCGCGTCGACCAGAAAGTAGATCAGGCGGTAGACCGGACCGTTGATAAGATCGAAGGTTTGTTTCGCAAAAAGAAAAACACGGAAGACCCTAACCAGGAAGAAGTCCCTGGCGAAGCAGATAACACCAGCGAAGCTGAAACGGCAGAAATGCCCGGTGGCGGCATCTTTGGTGGTGCAAATACCAATGGCAAATTCGAGCCCTACGAAAACCCCGTGCCGATGAGTTTCTCCATGGATGTCACCAGTACCAATAGCCGGGGGAAGGAAGACCAGGCCATCATTCACCTCACCTTAGACACCCGGGCTACAGGTATGGTCATGGAATCGGAAGATGGCAACGCCCGGGTGCTGTTTGATAACCAGGACGGTTTCATGACCGTCATCTCCGAAAGCAAGGGCGAACTCCAGGGTTTCCGAATGCGCCAGCCACAGATGGACTACACCAAAGCGATACCGGAAGAAGGCGAATATACGATAACTGCCACGGGCAACTCACGTGTCATTGACGGATACAACTGCCAGGAGTATCTCATTGAAAGCGAAGACGGTACCACCCACTCCTGGGTAACCACCGAACTGGACGTGGATATGGCTGCTATGGCACGGGCCATGACCGCCCAGGCCCGCCAGACCAAAAAATCGGGTGGACAGCAGTTCTACAACATCGAAGGATTCCCTATTGAATCGACCACCGTATCAAAAAATGGGAAAGAGACCACCGTCAGCCACTTCTACAACGTTAAAATTGGTGCAGATATCGACAAAAGTGTATTTGACACCAGTGGTGTAACCATTACCAGCCTCGGATTTTAAGTACCAATGGGGTTGGGGGTGTAGAGCCGCCGCGGCAAGGATTCTGCACCATATCCTCCTTCTTGCTTTAACCTAACAAGCGCTAACAGCATCGGCCGGCTGACTTTCCGATGCTGTTGGCGCTTGTTTTTTAATACGTACCCTTTAGTCCATGACCACCAGGGGATGGCTGTAAATCAGGACGCCGTCTTTTTCCCGGCGCAATTGGAGAAAACAGGTACCAGCCGGCAACCCCTCCAGCGAAAGCGTTCGCTGCGCGGTAGCGGGTAAAACGGATCAGTGGGTACATCCCTTCTACCTGAAAGCCATTGCTGATGGTATCGGGTATGAAAGCCACCTGGTTCAGGGTATCGAAACCAAATCCCGCCTGCCGGAATAAAATGCGATCCAGGTCGACATCGGCGCTGCTAAAACCGAAACCATTGGAATTGTTGATCTTCACCACAAACTCAAAAATAACAGGTTCCTGAAAAGTAGCCGCTGTACGCACAAATTTGAACCGCCCCCCCGAGACAGAACCCAACCCGGATTTGATCTTTGCGAGTAGCAGGGGTTAGCTGGTTCGATGCTGGCCAAAGGGTGGCCACAGTTCGTCTTTAGGGGAGAGCTGGTAAGGTACCGACAGTGCTGGCCACTCCACCCCCAGGGCCGGGTCGTTGTAGCAAATTCCGCCTTCGGCATCCTTATTGTAAAGGTTGTCACACTTATAATTAAAGACGGCCGTCTCGCTCAGCACCAGGTAACCATGGGCAAATCCGCGGGGTACCAGCAACTGCCGTCGGTTCTGAGCCGACAGCACGGTGCCAAACCATTTGCCATAGGTCTCAGATTCCTGGCGCAGATCTACCGCTACGTCGTACACTTCGCCTTCGGTGACGCGCACCAACTTGGTTTGCGCAGCTGCCCCGACCTGGTAATGCAATCCCCGCAGTACGCCCCGTACCGATTTGGCTTCATTGTCTTGCACAAAAACAAAATCCAACCCTTGCGCAGCAAAGGTCTGCTGGTTGTAGGACTCGAAAAAATAACCGCGGTCGTCTTCCCAGACCACGGGCTCAAAAATATAACAACCAGGTAGTGGCGTTTCCAGAAAAGGCATAGTATAAGTTTAGGAGGAGGCGAAGATAAAGGAAAATGGGAAATAGGAAGTCGAAAGTGAGAAATCGGAAGTGGGGGGTAAGGGTGTACACCGTTCTGGTGACTAAAAATTCAAAAAAAAGGCAATTGGCTGTGCAAATTTAGCCGATCCTGCATCTAATAGAAAAAAAGCTTATGAAAACCTGGCTATTACTATTACCCCTTACCCTGCTTCTCGGAATCCGGCCAGCGCCGGAATACCTCCTGACGGGTACCGTTACGGAAGAAAACGGAGCGGCACTGATCGGTGCCAGCATTGTAATTAAAGGTACCACCCAGGGTACTGTTTCCGATATCAATGGTATTTTCACCCTCCCGTCAATCGATTCCTGTGCTATTTTAGTCCTCGCTTATACCGGTTTCGAATCCGCCGAAGTAACGGTTTGTAGCGGCACGCCCCTGGTCGTGAAGCTTCGCGCTGGCGTCCAGCTCGACGAGGTGGTGGTAACCGCACTCGGCACGCGGAAGAAAAAACAAGCAATGGAAGCAGCTCCCCAGCGCCAGCCAGCCTCCCCACGATCTACGGCAAACCAACCGTATAACAACCAGGCGACCGCACCGCCACCGCCGCCGCCACCACCACCACCATCATTCATGGCTTACGACCAGCTGGCCTACACCCGGGCACAACCAGCCGGGCAAAGTTTGAGCGTACCAGCAGACCCTACCACGCGTGAAGGTTACGCGTCGATTCAAGAGAATGGATTCATCCCTACCTCCCAGGCAAACACTTCTACTTTTTCCATTGACGTTGATGCGGCCAGCTACAGCAACACACGGCGCTTCCTCAACGAAGGCCAGTTGCCGCCCAAGGATGCCGTGCGCAGTGAGGAGATGATCAACTATTTTCAGTACAACTACCCACCGCCCACCGGGGAACACCCCGTGCAGGTGGTCACCGAAATGGCGACCTGCCCCTGGCAGGAAGGACACCAACTGCTGCTGGTGGGCATGCGCGCGGCCAGCATGGCCAAGGCCGACCTGCCCGCCGCCAACTTTGTCTTCCTGCTCGACGTATCGGGCAGCATGCAAGGCCCCGACCGGCTACCCCTGCTCGTAGAAAGTCTGCAACTGCTGACCGACAACCTCCGGGAGCAAGATCGCGTGGCCATTGTCGTGTACGCCGGCGCCGCCGGGCAAGTGTTGGAATCGACCAGTGGCGCGGATAAAAACAAGATCAAAGAAGCCCTTTCCCGTCTGCGGGCCGGTGGATCCACCGCCGGAGCGGCGGGTATTCAGCAAGCTTATGACGTGGCCCGGGCCAACTTCGTGGCCGGCGGCAACAACCGGGTCATCCTGGCTACCGATGGCGACTTCAACGTGGGCGTAGCCAGCAACGAAGCGCTGGAAGCCCTCGTTGTCAGGGAACGCGCCAGTGGCGTCTTTCTGTCTGTCCTCGGCTTTGGCCGTGGCAACCTCCAGGACGAAAAGATGGAAACCCTCGCCGACAAAGGCAACGGCAATTTCGCCTACATCGACCAGCTGAACGAAGCCAAGAAGGTGCTCGTCAATGAATTTGGCGGAACCCTCTTTACCGTCGCCAAAGACGTCAAGATCCAGGTCGACTTCAACCCCGACCTGGTCGCAAGCTACCGCCTGATAGGGTACGAAAACCGCCTGCTCAACAACGAAGACTTCACCGATGACACCAAGGATGCCGGCGAATTGGGGGCCGGACACACCATCACCGCCCTGTACGAGATCGTCCCCGTTGCCAGGCCCGACGTCAGCCAACCGACCACCCCGGCACTGGTGAAAATGCGCTACAAGCTACCCACCAGCGAAACCAGCCGCCAGCTCGACTTCCCGGTCCGGATGGACCACAATGACTGGGAACAAAGCAGCACCAACCTGCGCTGGGCCGCCGCGGTAGCTGAATTTGGCATGCTCCTGCGCGACAGTAAGCACAAAGGAATAGCTACCTACGAACACTGTGCCCAAATAGCCCGCCAGGCCATGGGTCGCGATCCGTTTGGTTACCGCCAGGAGATGGTTCGCCTGGTGACCAAAGCCGAACAATTGACTGCGGCGGTAGCTACTCATTAATCGCTTTTTTTACCTCCTAAAATTAAACCTATGCGACCCCTCTATTTTCTCAGTGCTTTGCTGCTGCTTTTACTGGCCGGCCTTAGCAGCGCCTTTTCCAGCCAGCAAGACCACCGCTTCTCCGCCTGCATCAGCGATGAAGCTGGCCATGCCCTGATCTACGTTTCCGTAAAGGACAGCAAGGGAGCCGAGCTCATCCAGTCGGATCTCAATGGCTGTTTCACCTTTTCCAGCTCCGCCGCCGAAATGGAAGTAGCGCTTTCCTATCCGGGCTACGAAGCTGCCACCTTGCGGCTACAGGCGGATGAGTCCGCACAGGTAACCCTCCTGAAAACGCGTTACCTGCCAACAGTCCAGACCCCTTCCGGAGAAATGGTTACGCCTACCGAAAGCCGGGGGGCTTTCACCATCAAAGGCCAGGTATTGAGCCCGGATAAAGAACCCCTCGTTGGGGCCAGCATCTTGCTGGTTAGCACCACCAAAGGAACGATTTGCGACCTGGATGGTTACTTTGAACTTTACACCGACACCAAATGTGTGGCGCTGCTGATCAGTTATGTTGGCTTTGAGTCATTGGAAGCATCGGAGGTCTGTGCCGCCAGGAACCATACTTTCACCCTTAAGCAAGGTGGGGTGTTGGAAGAAATCGTAGTCACCGAAATGGCCAGAAGAAGCCGGAAAGAAGCCACGGGCTATGCGCCGGCCTTTGCCGAAGAAACCATCAGGTTATCAGTAGCACCAGTACCATCGCCACCGCCACCACCACCGCCACCACCACCGCCGCCGCCACCGGGTTACGCAGTGCCCAGCCCCGCTGCGGCGATGGGGATGCCCACCGAATATGCCGCTATTTCGGCCAAGTCGGCACGAGCAGACCGGGTAGACGACTCGCGGGAAACGGCCTTTATGAAGGGCGAACGCGCTGCGACCAGCGTCGGTTCCACCACACCAGCAGGGCGCACCCTGCCCTCGGCAGGCCAACTGACCACCGGCGAAATCAACGACTTCAGTAAATGGGACCGCTGGGCCGACATCAACCAGGAAGACCTGGGCCAGTACCGCAGCACCTGGCAGCAATATGCCGATCACCGCTACACCCTGCAACTCACCACCCCTACGGGTGGAGCCGTGGTCAATGCTGCCGTCGAGCTCAAAGACGGCCAGGGCAACGTGTTGTGGAATGCCCGCACCGACGCCCAGGGGCGTGCCGAACTGTGGGCGCACTATTTCCAGGACGTAGCCACACCAGCCAATGGCCTGGTAATCAGTGGCAGTTACCAGGGTACTACCTTTGCGGTGAAAACCGCCAAACCCTTTAGCCAGGGCATCAACTTCCATACCCTGGCCACCCCTTGCCGCGACCAGGCGGTGATCGATATGGCCTTTGTTGTGGATGCCACGGGCTCGATGGGTGATGAGATCCAGTACCTGCAAGCCGAACTCCTCGACGTCATCCGCCGCGTACAAGACTCCTTGCCGACGGCCGATCTGCACATGGGCAGTGTCTTCTACCGCGACCTGAACGAACAATACCTGACCCTCACCCAGCCCCTAACAGCTGATGCTACGAAAGCCGTTGCTTTTCTGCAGGAGCAAAGCGCCAGTGGCGGCGGCGACTACCCCGAAGCCGTAGAAGCGGCACTGGAGGCAGCCATCGATTCCCTGCAGTGGCGCCCCGAAGCTACTACCCGCCTCCTATTCCTGGTACTCGATGCACCTCCCCATCAGGCGGAAGAAAACATCAAACGCCTGCAGGTGGCCGTCACCAAAGCCGCCCGGTTGGGCATTCAGATCGTACCGGTCAGCTGCAGCGGGGTGGACAAAAGTACCGAGTACCTGCTGCGCAATATGGCGTTGGCTACCAATGGCACCTATACCTTCATCACCGATCACAGTGGTATCGGCGATGGCCACATCGAACCGTCAACCGATACCTATGAGGTGGAATTCCTGAACGATGTGCTGGTTCGCCTCACGGTAAGCAGAAGCCGCCTGGCCGCTTGTGAACGGCCCATTGCCGCAGTCACCGTCGACCCAACGGCGGTGGCAACGACGGCTACCCGCGACTGGCAGTTTTTTCCCAATCCTACCAGTGGTGCCATTCAACTGGATTTCCCGGCGGCGGGTGGACTCCTCTACCTGGCCGACGCCAGCGGCAAAATCCTGCAGCGACTGGCCACCAACCCACAACTAAAAATGGACCTGACCGGCTATCCCGCCGGTACCTACTGGCTGCGCCACGAAGATGCTGCCGGGCAGTGGACCCAAGGACAGGTGTTGTTGGTGGGACAGTGAGAGGGGGTAAAAGTGTAAAGGTTGGACAAGTGTAAGAGCGGCCGAAGTCGGAGGTGGGAAGTCGGAAATCGGAAGTAAGAGGCCGTGTAAAAGTGTAAATGTGTAAAAGAAGGAGGGATAAGCGGCGGGCGTATCGTTATTCATGGCGCTGAATTTTGCTTGACGACAGAGAAATATACAGACCAGGCCAGGCCACGCTGAAGCATGGCGAACCAGCGTGCAGGCCTCCGATGGGTTCGTCAAGTCCGTAAAATTCAACGCTATTACCAAAGCTGAAATCGTGAAAACGCATTAACGCATCTTTACGATTTCAGCTACTTTTACACGTTTAAGTATTTGGACAATAATAAATTTACATTTTTTGACTCAAACAATTAGCTCTAAACCGATCATTATCAATCGCTTATTCCTTCGCTAATAATTTGAGAATGTAAATTTATTATTGTCCCGGCACTTACCCCTTTTACACGTTTACCCCTTTTACACTTTTTGTTACAACTTGCCAATCATATCCTCGGGGCGCACCCATTCGTCGAATTCTGCGGCGGTGAGGTAGCCCAGTTCGAGAGCGGCGGCTTTGAGTGTTTTGTCTTCGGCGTAGGCCTTTTTGGCAATTTTGGCGGCCTTGTCATACCCGATGCGGGTATTGAGAGCGGTCACCAGCATGAGGCTGTTGTTGAGGTGTTCCTTGATCCGGCTGGTGTTGGGTTCGATGCCGATGGCGCAATGCTCTTCGAAGCTCACACAAGCGTCGCCGATCAGGCGGGCGGAAGTGAGGAAGTTAAAGATCATCATGGGTTTGAAGACGTTGAGTTCGAAGTGGCCCGTCATACCGCCGATGTTGATCGCGACGTCGTTGCCGATGACCTGGGCCATGGCCATGGTGAGGGCTTCCGACTGGGTAGGGTTCACTTTACCGGGCATGATTGAAGAGCCGGGTTCGTTGGTGGGGATGATGATCTCGCCAATGCCCGAGCGAGGGCCCGAGGAAAGCATGCGCACGTCGTTGCCAATTTTCATCAGCGAGCAGGCCACCGTCTTGAGGGCGCCGTGGGCTTCGACGATGGCGTCGTGCGCCGCGAGTGCTTCGAATTTATTTTCCGCCGTCACGAAGGGCAGGCCGGTGAGATCGGCAATGTGCTTAGCTACCAATTCGGAATAGCCATCGGGGGTATTCAGGCCCGTACCTACGGCCGTTCCACCCAGCGCCAGCTCGGCCAGGTGAGCCAGCGTGTTTTTGATGGCACGCAGGCCGTGATCCAGTTGGCTCACGTAGCCGCTGAACTCTTGTCCCAGTGTCAGGGGGGTGGCATCCATGAAGTGGGTACGCCCAATCTTCACGACCTTCATCAACTCCTGGGCCTTGGCGTGGAGGGTGTTGCGGAGTTGTTCTATACCGGGTATAGTTGTCTCCATCAGGATTTTAAAAGCCGCAATGTGCATGGCCGTGGGGAAGGTGTCGTTTGACGACTGGCTTTTGTTGACATCGTCGTTGGGGTGCAAGACCTTGTCTTCATCGGTCAGTTTGCCGCCCGCCAGCACGTGACCGCGGTTGGCAATGACCTCGTTGGCGTTCATGTTGCTCTGGGTGCCCGAGCCCGTTTGCCAGACCACCAGCGGAAACTCGGCATCCAGCTGACCCGCCAGAATCTCGTCGCATACCCGACCGATCAACACCGCTTTATCCGCGGCCATTACCCCCAACTCCACATTGGTAGTAGCGGCTGCTTTCTTCAAAATAGCGAAAGCCCGGATGATCTCAATGGGCATAAGGTGGCCGCCAATGCGGAAATTTTCCAGTGAGCGTTGGGTTTGGGCACCCCAGTACTTAGCGGCTGGTACTTCTACGGGGCCAATGCTGTCATGTTCGGTTCGATGTTGCATATTATAGTCTCTTTTATTACTAATTTTAAGTTGTGTGCATGGATGACCAGGCAATCTCCTGGTACTGCCGGCTCAGCGATCGGCCAGGCAAGGGTACGGTGACCAGGCCAACCTGGCCCTGGGCAAAGGTAAAGAAAACACTTTTCAAGGCTGATGATTTCCGTCGGAAAACATTTGCCCCTTGTTAACAGCTAAAGGTGTGTAAAAGAAGATTAATTTGCATCTATTACAATAGGCAGCAGCGCTGGCTTACTGCCAACCTTACCCATTCCGAAAAATTTACGCCGCTATGAACTTCCTAAAACTTTGTCTCTTCATCCTGTTACCGGGCCTACTGGCGTGTTCACAGGAGTCTGCCAGTAGTAGTGCTGACACGGCTTACGCCAAAACCGGGGAACCTACTGCCAGCAACACGGCTTATGCGGCGGCCGAACAGGAAAACAGTACGCCCGCCCCCGCGGATCCCCTTCCCGATGCCCAGGCACGGGTACTCATCCGCAGTGCCGAAAGTAAAATGGAAGTGCAGGACCTGAACCAGCACATGACAACCCTGGAAGACCTGGTCGGCCAACAGGAGGGCTATCTCGGAAACATCAACTGGCAGTACTACGACTACCAGGACGAGGTGACCGTCAGGATCCACATCCCGGCCGACCGCTTCCAATACCTCCTGGATACCCTGCAAAAACTAGCGGTGGCGGTGGATTACCTGCGCATCAGTACCGAAGACGTGACCGAGGAATACGTGGATATTGAAACGCGGTTGAAGACCAAGAAAGCCGTCCGCGACCGCTACGAAGAGATCCTCCGCACCCAAGCCAAAACTGTGGAAGAAGTACTGCTGGCCGAGGAACAGATTCGCCGCCTGCAGGAAGAGATTGAAGCCCGCGAAGGCCGACTCCGCTACCTGAGCCAACGGGCCGCCATGAGTACCATTCAACTGGAACTGTACCAACCCAAGGCGCCTTCGGTACGGGGATCCTGGTTGGGTAATTTTTGGAGCGACATCAAGCACAGCTTCAGCTTTGGCGGAACCCTCACCAAAGATATTGTCCTGGGATTGCTCAGCATCTGGCCCCTGTTGCTGCTGGCGGGCATCTTGTTCTGGCGCCGGCAAGCCATTCGCCGCTTTTTCAAGCGATAAAAAAAGCGCCGGGTCGCGGTGGCAAAATGGGCAAGGTGAGCCGGGCGGGAGCAAAGGCCGGTTGATACCCTACTTCATACCTTTGTCCAGCCTTACCGGGTCTGCTGCGAATTGAGCTGATAAGCGCCGACCACCTGGTCGAAACGGCTGCCAAAGGGGCGGTAGTAGACCAGGATGAAGTAGTCGTTTTCGGTATCGGCGTAGTTGCCTTCGGTCAGCGAGAAATCAGGAACCTGAACGCTACCTGCTTTGGCGTCGGAAGGAGCGGTGGCGAAGCAGTAGTTGTAGTAGCCCTGCTTGAGTGGGAACCGGCCCACGTAGGCCGAGATGGCCGGGTTGTAGCGCAGTTGGTAAGCCGGTTTCAACTGCCAATCGGTAATGGCTCCGAAGAAGTAGAGGTGGTCATTGAAATAGGGCTCATCCACCTTGTAGGTAAACAGTACCGATGGATACTCGCCGTTGAGCGCCGCGTTGTTTTGGTCAAAATTTTCAATTACAAAACCACCGTTGATATCCGCGAACGAAAGGTGAACGCCGCGGGCCCGGCTGATGACCGGTCCGAGTTCCGCTTCGACGTATTCGTTGTTGACAACATTGACGTAGTCGATATCGCTTTGGGGAGCCCGCAGGCTACGCAGGTCGATAAAGCGAAACTCATTGCCGGCCGGAAAGACGATCTTGTTCTGGTAGTCGAAGATCGCCTGGTCGGGGCGAGTAAATTTGGGCGCCAACCCGACGATGGCATTGTCCCAGCGGCGGTTCTGGAGCACGGTAGCCGACAATTCTGAGATGGGGCTGCGCGCGCCGAGTCGTTGGTGATCGACGGTAAAATCCAGTTCCTGGTGGGTGTGCATCTTGCTCACCTCGGTAGGCCGGACGAGGTTGGCCGCGACGGTCACTTTGCGGTCGACCACGACAAACCGGCGGCTGATGACGGGAATTTTGTCGTCCTCGTCTTCGTAAACCACCAGCAGGTAGTTGCCCGACTTGGTGATGCCGATATTCCGGTTGGGGATCCGAAATTCGTAGTTGGTATAAATGGCGAGGGTCTTGAAGGAGAAGGCGAATTGCTGCACGTTTTCTTCCTCGAAGCCGTCGATGTATTCCAGCGGTTGCAACCCGGAGGGTTCCCAGGAGCGGTTGCAGTGGATGATGGTGTAGACGTAGTTCTTGACCCCGGCGTCCATATCGTCGAAAACCAGGTGCAGTTGGGCGTTTTCGCCGAGGGTGAGCAAGGGGAAGAGGTGTTCGTACCCATCGGGGCCGAAGCGGACGGTCCGGATATTGTCGACGTAGGTTTGGTCGCTGAACAGGTAATCTTCCTGGGCACTTAACCCATTGCCAATGAGCAGGGTGATTAAGGCTATTAAATAAGCTCTTGGTTGCATACAAGTGTCGTTGTGGCTGAGTGTTGCCCCGGTTACCGCGGCTTGCTCACCCATTGGTTATTGCGTTCGTAGAAGCGCCAGGGCCAGCTGATACATTCTTCGGCATAGCCGATCCCGATGCGTGGCCCGGCGCTTATTTTTTCTTCCGCCAGAATGGGCTGGTCTTCGATCCAGACGGGTGAGGTGGCGGCTACCAGGGATATGCCATCGTACTGCCGGTGCAGGCCCAACGCCCTGGACATAACGCCCGGGCCGGCGGTTAATTGTGGTTTTGCGTGGGATAAGCCACGCCTTTCCTGCATGATCGCCAGTCCGCTAACGGGTTCGACGGCCCGAACGAGTACCGCATGGGCGGCGCCAACGGGCCCGGTAACGACGTTGAACAGGTGGTGGATACCGTAGCACAAATAGATATAGGCCACTCCGCCCGCCAGGAACATGGTCTTGGTCCGGTTGGTATTGCGGTTGAGGTAGGCATGGCAGGCTTTGTCTTCGGGAGCCCGGTAAGCTTCGGTTTCCACGATGCGCCCACTGGTGCACAAACCGTTAAATTCGGTGACAATTACTTTGCCGAGCAGGTCTTTCGCAATTTGCACCGTATCTTCACGACGAAAAAAAGCAGCCGTCAATTTGGCCATGGCATTTTTTTAAACAGCAGCAAGTAAGCTATCAACTAATCGTTTGTCCACAAAAATAACGTTTCCCATGAAAACCTGGTTATTCTCTTTAGCAATCCTCCTTGGTACCAGCGCTTTTGCGCAAGGAAAAATCAACAACTTCACCCGCCTGGAAATTGACGGTCCGCTGATCGTAGACCTGATCGTAAGTGACCAACCCGGCATCATTGCGACGCAGGAAGCCGATCTGGTCACCTGGGAGGTGAACGGCGACGCCCTGGTGGTGATGGCCCGCTATCGCGAAGGCCGCGAAACGGCTCGCGTAGCAATTCGGGTACCCGAGCTGGCCGCACTTGAAACTACGGGGGCAGTCATCCTGACGGGCAAAGGCGTGCTGGTGACCCGCAAACTGTCTGTCCGCCTCAGTGGCCAGTCGGTCGTTGACCTCGAGATTGATGTAGAAACCCTGACGGCCAACCTCCGCAGCCAAAGTATCCTGACCCTGAAAGGCTCAGCCGATGCCTTCCAGTTGTCGGCCGACCAGCAGTCGGTTGCTCATGTGCAAGGAGTGGTGAGCGGCGAACTCGACGTTAATGCCGACCACCAATCGGTCGTAACCATTCAGCGCGGCAATGCCAAGGTGGCCCTATCGACCCAGCACCAGAGTGTGGTGGTGGAGTAACGCCGATATTTTTAATATAATTTATGTTGTTTTTTTTGCAAAAATCAACATTTTGAAGTATATTTATAACGTAAGTTGAAAGTGACTTTTTTTTGACCAACTTTTAGCTTACTCATCGGTAACTACCCCTTGCGGCGACAAGTGTCGCCAGGTCAGTAAGGGCATTCAGCGGTTTTGTTTTCCTTTGCATGGTTGTTCGCAGTTTACACGGCGAGCAATGGTGGTGGTTTGCCCCGTACGGCCAGTGAGTCGAAGCGGGGCCGGCGTTCAGGCCTTGAGGGTGGGCCCCCAGGGCTGTCGAATCTGGAAATAGATAATATAATCAACGGCGTTTTCTTCTAAAGTTGGTTCTCGCAGCGACGCAGCGCAGCAACGGCTCGCGGCGAAAGAGCTTGCCACGCTTTTTAGCGTCGGCGTGCTTTTATGCTTTACGCTGATCGTCGCGGCATACCTCTTTTGAAACCCATCCCCCGCCCACGCTAAAAAGCGTGGCAAGCTCTTCCCTTTCAAGCTAATCTCACTACACAATTTTTTCAGGTGGGCTGTTTGAATTACGGAATATTCATTGTTGCCTGACTATCAATTTATTACGGCGAATCGTTCGACCTCTCCGAGGTCGGCTGTCTGTTCTTTCGGTGTGGTGCTAATCGGGATGGGTAGGCGGCCGAAGCCGCCGTCCCCCCCACACCACCCGGCATACGCTTTAACGTACCAAGGCGGTTTCTTCTAACGTTTAACCTTGCTGCACATGGAATAAGGATTTCAACCCTTGCGCTGCGAACCATGCGATCCCCATCGCTTTCCTTACTGGCACATAGTTGGCCATCGGCCACCATGATCGGTACAGGACTGCATTCCATGCTAAGCGTTCTCTGACTTTTAAACTGCGTAAGAATCGGAAGGTCGCATACCGACGCTGATGCTGTTTGAGGGCATAGCA
>Ga0208544_10000795_pt1 | contig 23099 bp, 19 predicted proteins | sample DEB08_DNA_9_FD_184526 | JGI IMG/M metagenome (GOLD analysis project Ga0208544, IMG submission 184526) | Aqueous microbial communities from the Delaware River and Bay under freshwater to marine salinity gradient to study organic matter... | ecosystem: Environmental > Aquatic > Marine > Coastal ... | reverse complement strand
CCCTAACTAGAGTTGATACGATTCAACTTGAAATTCTGGAACTATTAGGTTTACCCGTGGATTTATATAATCAAATTATAGCACAGCTTAATTCTATTTTCTTATCAAATTTTAAACGAACCTAGCGTTCTATCGCTTTATTTCTAATCTTGTCAGATTTCAATACATCTGTTTTTTTCTTTGGGGTTCTAGTTTCAACTATATCATTCTTATATTTTTTTTTCTGTTCAGCTAGAATGAATTTATTTCCCTTAATTTTTAAAAAAAGAGGCTTATAGTTTCTTAGGTTAGATGATATAGACCTCTTTGAAACATTCTTCCTGTCAAATACGAGGTTGATATGTTCGGTAATTTCTTTTACTGATAATGGTCTATTGAGACGCCTCATAGACTTTAGAATCAAATCTTTTTGACTATCTGTATTAGGAGACCATTCTATTAGCGACCATATACCCATTTTTCCAATGGGCATAATCTTATCATCTTTTTTAAGGTTAGATTTTAATTGATTAGCGTCAATTGGTTTTTCACTATTTATTAATCGAGTGTTTATTATATTAAGTAATTCATTATAGCTTAATTCTTTGTTTTTTTCAACTAATACTCTATAAGCATAATCATTAATTGATGATAAAGCAGCAAATGAGATTTGAAATTTAGAATCACTAAGTGCCTCAACCTCTATTATATTATTGCAGGCAACTTTTATAAAGTCATCTTCAACTTCAAAATTATCTAAAACAGCAATTGCAATATCATCAAATGAAACGGGAATGACTTCGGCTTGCAAATATTTTACGATTAAATTAGCAACATCAAAAAACAAGTCTTTATCAATGGCATTATTGAAATAAAAACTGTTATTTTTAAGTACAAAACGACGATTTGATTCAAATTCATTAAACCCCCATACCTTCAGTAGGCAATCAAGATAATTTTTTGAATAATCATCTAAAGATTTAATACCATACTCATTTAATAGCATTTCCAAATTTTCTCTGTTAATAACAGAGAATCCTGAAAGCTCTTTTTGGAAGGATTTAATAATAGAAATTGCCTCAACATTCGTTGTACAATTCCATTTTTTAATGAATTTTCCATTTAAGATTTCTTTAACTTCCTCTTGAAAATTAACTAGAATCTGCCTTACTCTTTCAGTTTCAAATTTATACCTAGAAGCCATTTTTACTCTTGGGTATTTTTTACTATTAAGCCCAAAAACTTTTCTAGTTATATTACAATATTTTTGATTTAATTCTTTAGACTTTGTGGTTTTGAAGGAAAAATTCGCTTTTAAAGCGAAGAAATCTTCTATTATATGAGTAAATAGCAAAAGGAAATTTTGATTTGATAAGTCAATTTCTAAAGTAAATGGTAAAATTTTGGGTTGGCTCTTTTCATATTCATTTATGAATCTTTCTGGGTCTGAGTTAATATCATTTTTTAGGTCTTCAAAAAGTGAAATCATTTTTGCACCAACAGACGGTAACTTGGAAAACTCACTCGAAGTTAACTTCTCTACATCTCCTAGAGTCAATATATCATTTTGAATAAACTTGTTTAATAATTTCGTTGGAATAATTATATTTACTGATTCTATTTTTATATTTAAATATTCTATTTCCATTTTATGTAATTTGTTTTATAGTAATTACCTACCAAATCCTAGAGGCAACTTTCCTTTCTTCCTTCCCTAAAGCATTAGCATAAATAGCCGTAACTTCTAAGGAACTATGCCCCATCCATTTACTAACCAAATTCAACGGTATTCCTTTTTCTAAACAATGAATAGCGAAACTATGGCGTAGACCTTTAGGGCAAGCGTGTACGCCTTCAATATTTGCTTTCCATGATTTTTTACGATAGACTATGGTTACAAGCAATATCAAGTATTCTTTTTAAGAAAAAAATATCGGTTTAGAATAGGGTAGGTTTTTTAAATTATCTGGTATGTTTTCTAAAAGAAATAATACATTTCTTATAAAGTAATGTATCAGAGTCATTCAAATAAACAGAAAAAACAATATGGAAAAGGTGGGATGCCGGAAAATAGCGATACACTATTAGTACAATTTTGTATCACTAATTGATGATACCTTTTTTCTTCTTAAATAAACAATCTCTCTATAAATTATGAAAGATATAAAAATTGATATTAAGGTAAATGAAATTGCGTTAAATTGACTATTTGAAAAAAACACCAAACGAATATAATGAAAAATCAATAAAATAGAGTAAATAATAAATATTATTGAAGTTATGCTTTTAAAATCAGATAAAAAATATTTAGATATTTTCTCTTTTTTAGCCTGCTTAATATTGTAGTAGATAAATAATATTAATGCTATAGTCCCTAATATATAAAATAAAATTGCCTCGTTATAATTAGAGTTGTGGTTTTCATTAAACCATTTAAATTGGTTGTAGGTCTTCTTAATTTCTGTTGCTGCGATGAATCCGCAAATTACGTATCGGATTATTGAAGTCAATCTATTTGCTTTTGATTCATCAATTTTATTCCCTTCCAAATTGTCATCTAATATATTATCCATTGTTCAAATTTCATTTGTCATCCAAAATTATTTCAATGCTGTATCATTCTGATATTCAACTTTACATTTTCTATGAAGCATGGAACTTCAATTGTCAACAATGCCCCGCATCCAATCCCTCCAACATCGCATTAAATTCCTTGGGACTAGATTCAAACATAGCTGCTCGTTTGGGCCAAACCTGCTTAATAATCGTCGAATTATTCATCGGATTCCCTTCGCCCGAAATCTCGCCAATCACCCAAGTAGGGACATTCAATTCCCGTATCTGGTAATACATGACACGAGCCGTATCTTCCAAGTCGCCTTCATTCTCCCATTCGTTAGCGAAGATTAAAAAAGCGGTTGGCTGGTTACAGGTAGAACAGGTCATTGTTTTATTAGCGACGGTGTGCCTGGTCGCTGGTCCCGCTCTTCTGGGTTTTTCGCTTCTTGCTTTTTTTCCGAGGGTCGATTCTGCAAATTCAATAACTTGTTGGCTCAATGGCAGAAAAATCGCTTTTCGCTTTTTGTGCATGCCGTCATCGGGACCGCCTGACAATTCGCTGGTGAATTTGGTTTCCCCATTCGGTTGACCTTGTACGACGATACGTCCTAAGTCTCCTAGTTTGTTGTGTCGGAAAGTGTACATCCAATGTTTTCCTGCGGGTTCTTTGCGCATGGTAACTTCTGGTGGTAATTGAAAAGACATGAGTGTTTTATAAGAAGTTAATAAAATGATGAATTTGGTGGTTGCTCATCTTTTGACAGAAGACAATTACTCAGGTGTAGTTTTTGTTTAAGGGGAAATTACGTCTGAGTAATTTATGTTGAAAAGAATTAATTTTCCTGCTACTCCTTTAATTCCGCTATGAATACCGGAATTGAAACAACATTTTAATGTATGGTAATTACCATACATTAAAATCCTTTCTTAAATCGCTCGGCTATTCTTTTCAATTCTTTTAGACTTTTTTGATTCCCTATCTTACTATCCATCCATTTGTGAGCATCCATCAAATAATCTTCTCGTTCTTCTATACTCATATCCCATTTAATAAACATAGCATTGAGAAATAATAAATTAGCTAATGCTGTTAATTCCTGTATGGTCGCATAATCTCTTTGGTTGCTGCCTACTTTTGATGTTGGGTTTTGTACTTCCCAATTTTTAGCGGTATGACCAAAAACAATTTTGTTCAGCATATCCATTTCGGCAGCAAAGGGTTGTCCTCCTTCATATAAGGCATGCTTTAAATCTTTGTCGTGGATATTATCTAAAATGGTACTCATTAATAAATGATGGTTCGTCATTACCACCAAGCGTTCTATTCTAAAGGGATCCGCCAATCGTTCATGTTCTTCTTTTTTTAGTCGTTTGAATTCTTCATAAACCCACACTTTAAATTGAGGATCTAGCCAAGTAGCGAATTCAAAGGCAATTTCCTGATGTGCCCAAATACCACCGTATCGCCCTCGCTCTACTCTTATCCCACTAGCATTTGTATAATTAATCCACTTGGATGGAGAAATGGAGCTTTGTCCGCTAAAAAAATCATCCTGAATGGCTCGAAAACCAGCAAAGTCCATTCTAGGGGCATCGACAAAATCAACGTTATTTTTTTCTTCCCATGCTTTTAAATACCGAATAGTGTTTTTGGTATTCATCCAAGTGGTAATCGTAATTGCTGACCGCTCTTCTCTGATATTAGCCATGTGTCCTATATTGATGAATTCATCATTAGAAATACCAATAGTGATGCCATCAACAGTTATTTCGAGTTTATTCATTGCTTGACGTTATAATTACTAAGCGCATTCATTTTCGCTTTTGTTCTATTCAATAGTAGAGTGGTAAAGTTCGGGAAAATAGCCGAGCCATCCAAAACCTTATTTTCAAACAAAAAATTATTTTTTTAGAAATCCATGGGTACATCTTTTAAACCCAAAACACTCCTTACTGTAACGCATAACGAAATGCACAATAGTAACAAAAATAATCTAAAAAAATAATCATTATGAAAAATTCAATCCTCTTCACATTCATCGCTTTATTCACTTTCGCTTTTTCTTTTACTGCTATCGCTGACAACGGCGGATATTGCAATAATAACTACGCTTATAAAACCGTCAAACATGGGGATACTTACAAGGTAGGACAAGATGTGTATGTAAAAGTAGCTGCCCAAAAATACCAAGACATTGCCTATATGGATTTATATATCAATGGCCATAAAGTAAGACGAGAAATGAATGCACCTTACGAATGGGCAAGACCACATAGCAATGGTGACCATTACCTTAGAAACATGAAAGCAGGAACTTATAGATTAAAGTGTGTGGTGAAAACGAAGTGCGGTGGTCAATACCAAAAAGAATTAACTTTCTACGTCAAGAATCAACATAACAATTACTGCAATACCAACTATTACTACGAATACGCTAAGCATAATACTAGCTGCCAAGCAGGCAAAGATTTATATGTGAAAGTGAAGGCTGAAAAGCACCAAGATGTGGAATACATGGAATTATACTTGAATGGCCATAAAGTAAGACGAGAAATGAATGCACCGTATGAGTGGGGAAGAAAGAATACAAATGGTGATAACTACTTAAGAAACATGAGACGAGGGACTTACCAATTGAAATGTAAAATTAAGACTCGATGTGGGGAGATTATTTGGAAGCAAAGTACGGTTTATGTCAATTAATACTGAAATATAATCCCAAAAAATAAACGGTAAGGTGATTTTAGTCGCCTTACCGCTTTTGGCTTTTTCCCTACTTCGTTTTGCCAAGTGGATGGGGTAGGGAAGAAGATTTATAGGATTATTTTTTTAACAGCTGCTTTTTTAAAAGTGGCTGTTTTTTTGTTCCACCCGTTCTCCTAAAGTCGGCAAGCGTCAAAAAACTATCCAATAAAATTAGTTGTCTTTAAGTTTTATTGTTTTTCTTCTTACTTATAGCATCTATAATAGTTAAAAAGCATTCTCTATAATTACTGCTTATAGGAATCTCCTTCCCATCTATGACTACGCAATGTTTTTTGACCGTTTCTATATGTTTTATTGCAACAATATAGGAGCGATGTATTCTTACAAAGAACTGCTGAGGTAGTAATTCTTTTACTTCTGATAGTTTATAACGTGCTAGAATGGAACGCTTGGTAGAATGGAACGTCACATAATTACCATCACTTTCTATGTATTTTATATTTTGAATAGGCAATTGATGAAATTCCGAACCGCTTTTGATAAAAACGGTTTGTTCAGATACATCAGGAGAAGTTTCAGCATTTGTTGTTATCCCTACTTTATTTTGATTCAATACTTGTTTAGCGTTCATTACTGCTTGAAGTAAGCGATCAAATTCAATAGGTTTTAAAAGATAGTCCACCGCTTTAAGTTCGTAACTTTCCAAAGCATATTCCGAATAGGCTGTTGTAAAAATAATAAGTGGCGGTTTTTGTAAAAACTTGGGAAAGCTAATTCCAGATAACTTAGGCATATTGATATCTAAGAAAAGAAGGTCAACTGTATGCTTTTGAAGATACTCAAGTGCGTCTAAAGGATCTCTAAATGTTGTTTTTAATTCCATAAAAGGAATATTATTTAGATGAAATTTAAGGACATCAATAGCAGCTGGTTCATCATCAATTATTATATAGTTCATAAAATAGTTAATCAATATGCAGTTTAAGTAATGATATAAAATATCCTTTTTCCACCTTTGTTTCTAATTTATGTGCTTTGGGATACAGAATAGACAGTCTTTTTTTTAAATTATCAAGACCAAAGCCAGAAGCACCATCTTTCAAACCAAAAACGGCTTGATGCATTGTATTGGTAACTTTGTAAGATAATTTATTTTGAGTTACCTCCAAAGATATATCTATTATGGATTTAACCTTTGTGTCTATTCCATGTTTAATGGCGTTTTCAACAAATGGAATAAGTATCATAGGACTTATTTTTACGTTTTCAATGTCTCCTTTAATAGCGAAATTAATAAATACATCATCGTCTTCAGCGATGCGTAACTGATATACCTGAATAAATTTCTTAAGATGATGAATTTCTTTTTCCAATGCCACGCTATTTTCATTAGTTTCATACACCATATAGCGCATCAATTCCGCTAATTTTGCAATGCCATCTGCCAATTCGGGCACATTGTTTTTTAATGCCTTGGCATAAAAACTATTGAGCACATTAAACAAAAAGTGCGGATTTATTTGAGCCTTCAGAAAAGCCATTTCTGTAGTTAGTTTCTCTTCATATAAAATCCGCTTCAGTTTTTCACTTTGAAACCAAGCTTTAATTAAGGCATAGGATAAACCAAGTAAGAGTATGAAAAAACTACTCGTTGCATTATAGCCCAGATAACTCAAATAAGACTCACTTTCACTAGAGAAAAAACCAACCAACCAATAATAATCAATAAAGCTTTCAAACAAATTAATGAGTACAAAAACACTTATTAAGGTAACGATTAAAAGCGATATCTTTTTTAGACGTAAAAATCTAGGAACAATAAAAAATGCAGTAGCATAAAATATAATCTGATTCATAAGCATTCCAAACAATATTGCAAGCCAAAAGGGCCCAGTATCTTTCCTGAAATCAGATATAGTATTCACATAATTCAAAATCAAAAAATAGGCAACTCCCCAAATCAAAATATGTATTGTTACTTCTAGATATTTTTTCATTTCACCTATTTTAAGTATCAAAAATAGTGTATTAATTGGTTTAAGCGCAAAGGAAGGGATAAAGGAAGTCTTTAAAGTGACCAAATTCAATATTCCTGTGAAGTTTGTATTATTTCACATGGTCCTGCGTGTATGTCACAGGAAATAACCTAACAATCACATTCCTTTTATTTTATAATCTTAACGCATTACTATTGCTTTATTTTAATCTTAAACCATAAATAAATGAAAAAAGTAATTGTAATCGTAATGGTATTAGTCTCAGGGTTTAATTCATTTGGACAGACTGATTCTACTAAAGAATTAGAAAAAAGTATTAACGAATTATTTGAAAGTTATGCCCATTATAACCGATTTATAGGTAGTGTTTTAATAAGCCAAAATAATGACATAATTTATAAAAAAAGTTTTGGCTATGCTGATATGGAGCATCAAAAAAAGAATACTGAAAATTCCATATTCAATATCGCTTCTGTTACCAAACCATTGACAGCTGTTGGGATTATGAAATTGGTTGAAGATGGCAAGCTTACATTAGAAACGCCTATTAATACTTATTTCCCAAGCTTTATACCTGATTTTTCAAAAAGTATCACCATTCGTCATTTGTTAAATCATAGTTCTGGTATGCAGGCTAATATTGGAAGAATAGACGATGAAGGCAATGGTTTAATGCCGGGAGAAAACCCGATAACACTAAATGATCTATTAGAAGAATTTAAAGATTCTAAACTAAAATTTAAACCTGGAACAGGCTATGAATATAATAATTTTGGATACTCGCTTCTTGCGTATATCATTGAAAAAGAGAGTGGACAGTCCTATGCAGACTATATGGAACAAACTGTTTTTAAACCAGCTAATATGAAAAATACGGTTGTCGACAACTATAAATCCTTGAGCAAGAAATCTTTTTCCTATACAGGCTTAGGTATGGAGGAATTTAAAAAATTCAGGTCCCCTATTCATTCTTCTTGGGTAATAGGAGCTGGTAATATTAATTCTACTACAGAGGATTTATTAGTCTTTATGGAAGCATTAGAAAGTGGTATATTGTTAGCACCAGCAGCTGTAGATAAACTTTACAGTTATACACAATCAATAGGCTTTAATGATTCAGAATATGGATTAGGTTGGAGAATTGAGCATAAAGGGGGAGAAAAGTGGATAAACCATACTGGTTTACTTCCTGGCACCACTTCTATAATAGGTTCATTGCCAGAAAAAAATGTTAAAATTATCATCCTTTCCAATGCTACTTCTACCGATCTAATTACAGAAGATACTTTTCAAGGAAAAAGTCAGTTTGTTGATGGAGCAATAATTGATAATATTATTGCTGTATTGCAAGGTAAAAAACCAAAATTGCTCCCATTGGCAGTTAAGATAAATAGTAAGAATAGGGAGGATTACAGCAGAACGTATGTGCTGGATACCGATCATTCTTTGATTCTAACTAAACAAGGTGATGATTATTCATTGGAAACAATAGGTACAGAATCTTGGTCCGTTTTTACCTATCAATTTTCAAGAAATGCTAAAGAAGACAATAAATCTAGTGAAATTGCTTTGTATTTTGCTAATGCAATGAGCACCCAAAACTTCGAAGGACTTTCTGATTATGCGAATGATGATATGAAAGGTTTTTTAGGCACAGAAGAAGGGATTAATCAGTTAAAAGGAATGTGGGCATATTTTATAGAACAGGCTGGAGCATTCAAATCTTACAATATTTATAAAATTGAAGGAGAAGATAATAAGACGGTAAATATTAGATTTCATTTTGAAAAAGAAGATATAGGATTTATCTTGGGAATTAACTCAAAGAATCAAATTCAAGGTATGTTTATGGATGATGCTGTTAAAACAAGCCCTATTCAAAAAGTAAAATTAATACCTACAAATGAAAATGAGTTTTTTATCAATGGTCACCAAAATGATGGCATGCAGGATTTAAAAATAAAAGTATCTGAAAAAGGATTAATTTTAATAGACGATAACACAAATTTTAAAGCAGCAATGTTATCTTCTTTTTGAACGAGAAAATAACTAAGGAACGCGTTCGTAATTTTAAAATAGGCATCAAGGCTAAATCTGCCTTGAAAAGATTTTTTTATAGAACTCAAATTGGGGGACGTGCTTCGGTGCGTCTTTTTTTTGTAGCGTTCGCCAGCCACTTCGATAAAGGAGTCTTGGATGGCTCGGAAGATGCCGTTGTAGATGTTAGTTTTTAGTTCCATGGTTCTAGATTAAAGGTGATAGATTTTGAGCAACAGTCTTCTAATTTCCTCTTTTTCCCCCTCTTTTCTGCTGCATCTTTGTATCAATAAATTAAAAAAAATAATAAAAAATTCCAATAGTGGGTCACCTTTTCAAAAAACAGCAATTAAAGGGAAATTAAAATTTGACAATTTATTCAAGCAAATTTTAAATCTAGCAAATCAGTCTTCAAAAAATTATAATAGACCTTTTGCTTTCTAAAACCTTTATTTTTTAAACAAAGGACGTGTCTTCAAAAAAAATAGACTCCCTTTTAAAAACATGTGTTATGAAAAATTTAAGAAATGTTGTTGCTTTATTTTTAATCAGCTTATTCACTTTTACTAGTTGTACTAAAGACCAAAGTGGAATCAATGAACCTCTTACCAAAGAAGCTACGATTACTGATATGGAATCTCTAAAGGCTTATATGGAAGAAAATCCACCTGAATTACAAGAATTGGAAGCGAGTAGTCGAGAAGGATATTTACCAGGTGTTGCCCCTCAAGCAGTCAAAAAAATGAAAGTTGATTTATACGGAAATGGACAATTAACAGAAGTAGATGTTGAAATAAAAAAAGGAAAAGTGGTTATTGGTGGAGATATAGTTTTAGGAACAGAAAAGGAAGTTGCTAATAGAACAAAGGCAGTTTCCAGGGGATTATCCGTCAAATATCAAAATAATCTTTGGGAAAACGGAATCATACCCATTTCAGTAGATGATGGTATTTGGAATAATTCAACTATGATTCAAAATTTGTCCAATGCGGTTAGTGAATTGAATAACAAAACCAATCTTACTATCCGTTTAAGAAATAATGAAGCGGATTATGTGCGCATCAGTACTTCTACAGATGGAAATTATTTATCGGGAGGAGCCGGCTATAGAGGCGGTGTACAAAGAATTTATTTAGAATCTTCTGCCCCTTTGGGGACCTATATCCACGAAATTTTGCATGCTGCTGGCTTATATCACGAACAAGGTAGATGCGATAGAGACAACTATATTCATGTTTTATGGAATAATATAACATCTAGTAAAAGTTCACAATTCGACAAAGATTGTGCAGAAAGATTAGATGTATATGGGTATGATTTTGGTTCAGTAATGCACTATCATCCAAAAGCTTTTTCTAAAAATGGAGGATACACCATTCTTCCAGTAACTCATAAAGTTTGGATTTTTGATGACGTGATAAGATTCTATGATGAATTGGGGAAAATGGGACAGAGAAGTGGATTGAGTAGCGGGGATATTAGTGTGATAAATGGAATTTATAATTAAGGAAAATATGCCCAAAAGGAAGCATCGTTTATAAAGAACAATTGAAGAAATATATCAAAAGCTTATTCTCATGATGTCGATTATTATTTTTAAATCTAAAATTAAAAGCGGTACCTTGGTATCGCTTTTGATTTTTTATTTGGTAGCGATAAAACAATAACTTGAACAGCTAGGACAAACTCTAAATTCTTGTTGCTACGACTGAAGTTTCCACGACTGCTAATGCTGATAGAAACTTACCCGCAGCGGGCATCAATATGATTTTCGAAAATGTACAAACACAAGCCTCCGCTGCTAAATTTAAGCAAAGCGCTCAAGGTCGTAATAAAGGCTACAAAGAAATAGGTTGTGGTTTTGACTACGACGGTTGTACCAAAGGACAAGGCAACTCATTAGACTATCGAATTTATCCCGATAATGTAGATGCCCTTGGGGCGCGTTTCGATGGAGAAGATGAATATTTCTTCTTCGAGGTGGAAGCTACGCCTGAGGCTATTACGACTTATGAAGTGGCTTTGACTGATATGACGGTAGATTTAGATTTGTTTGTATTTGCTTTGAATAGCCAATACCAAATCATCGACACCAAAGGCATGAGCATCAATGGTGGGGCAAAAGATGAAAAATTAACTTTGACCGACTTAAATCCTGGTTTGTATATCGTAGCGGTAGACGCTTACATCAGCAGTATCTCAGGACATTATAACTTGACGATGAATTGTAGCGCAGTATCTGTCAATCCACCAAGCATTAATTTAATCGATGTCAATAAAGTAGTCTTTGGTGCGAATGGTGAAAAATTAGGAACTTATCAGCAAATGACGGCTACTACTTGGAAAGAAATTAGTGCGAACCCGAATGGCAACAGCTTTGATTATGAAGAAATAGGCAGAGATGAATGGAGTGTTTATTTAAGAGATGATGCATTAGGGCCAGCTCCGCTAATGGTACCTGTTACTATACCTTGGTCCAGTTAGTTTATATGATTTATTGTTTTTCTACGAACCAAAATTCATGTCCCATCCAACCTTTCTCAAAACATTTTCTATTTGATGTTTCAAAAAATGCTTTTCGCCAATATCCAAAATCAGTATCCAAATAGCTTCTGATGATTAAACCTGCAACCATTAGCCATTTTTTCAATGGTGTGATTTTCCAAAAACCACTATCCCAGCCTTTCATTGTCCATATATATTGTTCTCTACCATCTACGACATTTATAACTTTATAATCGCCTTCTTTTGCACAGGAAAAAAAATGTTTGAAATCTCGTGGTAACCAAGCGTCTGGATAACGGTAAGTTAATAATCCAAGATGATAATACATTTGGCTTTCATCATCTGTACCTTTTTCTTTAACCTGTAATTTAGACGTATCTAATTTCCTGCCATTGAAAGTCATCATTTGACCACCAATCCTGCCACCAGGTTTTAGTAAGGGATAACAATAATCAAAGAAATTTCTATAAATATTATCCTGTTCTCCTGCGTCATAATCAGCGGGAGATACCATATGTTCCGGAGACCCCATTGCAATTATGGCATCAAAAGGACCACTATCAGGAGTAAATTCTTGCCAGATGCCATGATGTACATCATGTCCTAGTCCCTTTAAATAGTCATATTTTTTCTCTGCCGGGCTAACAGAAACTACGTGGACACCTCTTTCTCGGCAATAATGACTAAATGGTCCCCAGCCCGGACCAATCTCATAAGCCTTCATTCCTGCATGTTCTTTCAATCCTAAATTTTTGAAATACTCTTCATACTTTTTTTCCTGGGCAATCAATACGTTTTGGATGCTAGGTTCGCCAAAGTCGCCTGGCCAAGAATTCGTAACAGAAGGAAATTCTCCGATAATCAATTGAAAAACCTTTTCCATTGGATTATAAGCATCACTAGTTGCTTTTATAAACCTTTTGGTAAGTGCTCCTTCATTTTGTATAAGAGTATCTGCTTTTTGAATAAGCGTTTCTTTTTTCATTTGAATGCTATTTTTTGAGTTTGTGTTGTTTGCAATGATGATAAAAATTTGATTTTCTATACAAAGGTTATCTTAATAAATTTAATACATAGTGACTTTTATCAACCCTAATTGTGACTTTTATCAACCCCTGTATCAAGGATTTAGGCAAAAAGGCGTGGGCAAAAACACCCTTTTGGCGAGGTAGAATCGACTATTGCCAGCCCACCCGTTTCACGGTTCTCTTCACAAAACAGTTGGCTAGGACTCTTTTTGCTCGATCACGCCGAAAAGATAAAACATAGAAATAATCGGCATATTTTTCCTTTTTGTCGGGATATTGATAGAGGGCTAATTTGAGAAACAAGACAGTTAGAAAAGTCATGGTATTAGATTGATAAAAATCATTACCTATGAATGGTTATTTTTTGAATCTTATACTGCCTGTATTCAATGTTATATCCTAGTAGTATGATTCAATTCGACGAATCCTTTCAAATAGTATTGGTGATATATGACCGCTAATACATTTTCCAATTCAACAATAAATAATTATGAAAATCACTTTTAAACTATTATTGTTTTTAATCTTCTCCACATACGTTACACCTAACTTTGCAAAACCCATTGGTACTAATTCAGCATCCGCTAAAAAGGAAATAATATCACATCCAATTCCTGTTTCATCAAAAAAGATTTCCAAGAAAAAGGAAGGATTTATTCAACGATTAGTGGGGCACTCACTTATTAAAAAATGGAAAAAAAAGTTGAAGAAAAGCACTTCCCACTCCTCTAAGAATGATGAAGCAACAATAGATTCGATGGCTACCGTGAGCTTATTGTCAGCCTTATTTGGTCTACTAATTTTTACCCTTTCTGGGGGTGCGATACTTGGATTCTTATTCAGTTTAGCTGGGATAATAACAGGTATAATAACAGGTATAATTGCGCTAAAAAGAATAAAAAGAAACCCCACAGAAGAAAAAGGGAAAGGTTTAGCAATTGCAGGAATAGTTGTAGGAGCCCTTTTTATTGTAGGCTTGGTAGCGATTACAGTAGCTATTATTGGGTAAAGATATATCTTCCCTACCTCGGATTTAAATCCAAACGGTTTTCTTCTTTAGACAAATCCAAAAAATTCATGGTGTCTCGACACACCCAATTGAGTAGTTTGCCATCAAGGTCAGGAGATTTATGAAAATGATGTAGCCCTTTATTATATTGTTCATCCGTGGTAGTTGCTGCTTGTATTTTGGGAAAGTTGTCCCTTAATCCAGCTAAATTTTCTTGTCCCAAATCAGCTTTATAGGTACTAACCGATTTATCAGGATTCAAGGCTAAGAAGAAATAACTACCACTTTCTATCATCGTGGTTAAAACGGTTTGTACTAAAGGGTTATTTGGATTCAGCAACACATAGTAAGTACCAAAACCATAGAACTCAAACCCAAATTGAATCAACGTATAGTCTGACGTACCAATTAACCCATGCCCAAAATTAAAGCCTTTTGCTAGTACGGATTCTGGGATAGTTTGCGCTGGACGCACGACTAAGAATCCAATTTTTACACCCGTTTCTTCTATGTATCCAAGTGCCGCACAAGGAGCAGCAGAGGAAAGCAAGGTACGCATGAAAAGTTTATTGACGGTTAGGATGGGTAAACCAGAAGGATTGGTTGGTCTTTCTTCAGCGACTTTGGCTTCAGAAAAAGGAATTGTTTCTAGCAATCATGCGAATGGCTTTTATAAGGTCTGTACCTGGTCTATGGCTCGGTAGTTCCGTTTTACCAGTTTTGAGCAATTCCTCTATGAGGTACGGCAACTAATCGTGCAATATCCGCCAAATCTTAACATTTGCAGGGGTGGACAAAAACCTCTCTGAAATTTTCTAAAAATTATTGCTGATAATCAACGAGTTATGAGTATTGAAAAAAGGTGGACGAAAACAAGTGTTTAATCCCACTAATGATTGGCTATAATAATTGGAATTGAATGGGGTTTATTCTAATATGATAGAAATTAAACTAAAAACCCCATCATGAAATTTACAACCAATTTATTTTTTGCTTGCTTTTTTTTTATGTCGTTTACTCTACTTTTTGGAAGATGTTCGGGAGATGAAGAAATTGAACCCGAACCTGTTCCTAGTCCTCCAACAACAGAAGTGGAGGTAGAGTCAAATTCAGTTGAAGGTATAATACGAAATAGAGCCAATGGAGAAGCTATCCAAGGGGTTAAGGTTATACTGTACAAATCGTGCTTTCTTGAGGATTGTTATTCAACCTGTTCCCAGAAGTTATCTGATTTTGAGGGAAAATTTGAGTTTAAGCCTGCTATCTGCTCAAATCTAAGACTTGACAAAAACTTTACGGAAAACTTTCAAAGTCAATTTTGGGAGGATGATACTATTTCACGAAACTCTCAACATAAGTGGGAATCCTGGAATAAGTCTTTTAAGCCAAAAGTAAGTATTGAATTATATCCACGAACTTATGCCAATCTTCACCTTACAAATGTAGAACCTGCATCTGATACTGACACAATCTACTTTCGGAATACTAGTTTTAGTTATACTAATAATACCCCTTTTATTTCTTTATTTACTTCTGACGGTTTCGGAGGATATTCAACAAAGGGAATACACAATGACTTTCAAGTTGAAGTAGAAATAAGAACTGAAAATATCTTTACGACTGAATACAGAGTTGTTACGGATACAGGAACTGAAGAGTACTCTATGACGGTAGAATGCGAACCTGGAGGCTTAACGGATATCTTTATTGAATATTAAAAAGGTCATAAGGCTTGGCTATTATCAAGTCAAAGAAGAAATGGTTGATGAAGAACTAGCACCCGAATGATAAATGTTAAGATTTGGCGGATATTGCACGATTAGTTGCCAGACCTCTCTATACAATCGTAAACCCACAGCTTGAAAGCAGGGGAGAGCCAAGAAGCAAACTCTAGCGCCAATTTTTCATCCATCCAAGTTCCTTGCAGCTCGGGGCTACCACCTTGTACGATGCGAAGCACCTCTCTTTTCCCGTTACTGGAATCCCAGTAACGGGATTCTAGGAGTAGAATAAAGTCTTTGGTGGTTTGATTTTGCAGGTAATTATTAACTCGTTTTCCGAACGGTTTTGCCATTTGGGTGGCGTTAATCATTTTATTGCCATCGGCAAATTCAAAGGAGATAGGTTTGCCTTCGTAATCGAATTTTTTGATGCTCATTTTCTCGTTTTAAGGTTGAGGTGTAAAGTTAAGAAAAGGAGTTGGGAACTTGGGCATTTCGATTATTGGTTGTTAATTACCGCTACTTCAACGCCCGATTCTGAATCTCCCGAACCCGCTACACCGCCACCGATTCCGAGAAATGAATCCGCAAATCATCCACAAATTTCTCCATCCGTAGTTGCTCATTCCAATCCCACTTTAGCAACAAAGAATCGACAATTTAGAATTTATTCGATTGAGCAAAAGCGGAGCGAATTTGTGCGACTGCATCAGGAGTTGGCGTCCAGAAAGTATACTTTTTGTCGGAGGTTAAACCATTTTTGCCAGCAAGCCATTTCTTTACCTGAAGGGCTAATTGTCGTTTGAGTGGAGCGGCAACCCAGATTGCATGAATATGATTTTTTCCCTTCCATCCGTCTTCCCCTTTTTTTCGGTACCACCCAGCGAACCCTCGCAGAGCTAATTCATCCAATAAAGTGCGTATTTGATCCTCCGTAAGACATCGAATACTTATATCTATGGCAGCGGAATAATTGATACCGTTTGAGGTATAATCTATCCCGTGATAGTTTGAACTTGCGCTACTTGGATTAAAGCCATTCGTTAATCTTTCGGTTAAAGAAAGTGCGGTCAGCGTATCGAGCATCGCAGGGATGATCCCTTGAACCGTGTAGTTGCCCAATTCGCAAGCATGGTCCAATGACCATGGAAATGCTTGATGGGTAATAATGGTATCTGTTTTAAGTATACTATCTCGTACTAGAATAGTAGTATCTATATTATTGGTAGTTGGACGAATGTATGTTGTCGTGTATCTCTTTTCTAGGCTATAGCTAAAGGAAAGGATCAGCAAAGCAAGCAGTATAAGGAGTAGACTATTTTTCATAACAAATGGGGTTGCTTATAAGTTTTTATCTATTTCTAGTACTGTGCCCGTATCGGCACGGTTAGAATTTGGAAAATGCATCTCTTCCGATTCATAGAAGTATTTTTTATTGGTTTAAAGTCTTGCAAGCGTAGGACTATAAAAGTAGAATATTTATCACTTCAAAGCCCGATCCTGAATCTCTCGAACCCGCTGCACCGCCACCGATTCCGAAAAGTGAATCCGTAAATCATTGGCAAATTTATGCAGAATCTCAATCCGCTGCGGCTTGTCACATTGCCACTTAAGGAGCAAAGAATCGACAATCTGCAAATCAGAGACGAGGAGCAATTGTTCGATAGTCCCATTGTCCCGCATATTGCCTTTTAGACTCGGGTACTTCTTGCGCCATTGTTGGGCGGTCATGCCGAAGACCAGCTCGTTGATTAAATCCGCTTCATCGGCTAGGTAGAAACCAGCTTTCTTGGCACCTGAAGGGAGGTTCTCCATGACGGCTTCTTTGAGCATGGGGTAATGCGCCTTGGCGAGTTCTCGGCGAATGTTCCATTCGATGTTGAGGGTTTTGGCTTCTTGTGCTTTGAGGCGTTGGAACTCTTTGATAAAGTAAATTTGGAAAGTAGGATTCAGCCAGTAGCAGAAATTGAGGGCAATATCTTGATGGGCGAAGGTGCCGCCGTAACGACCACTTGATGAAGTGATACCTATAGCTTCGGTCATCTCTATCCATTTTTTGGGAGACATAGAAAACCGATTATTGGTACTGGTGTCTAATACCGCTTGCAAATGCAAGCGGTTAGAATACGGGTTATGTATTTCTTCCCATTCGTACAAATACCTTACGGTATTGGTGTTTTTCATCCAGTTCTGGATGATAAGGCGAGGCTCATCACCTGAGCTTTTAGCTATGTCGGTTAAAGAGACATAATTATTCTGGTCTATTCGTACATCAATGCCGTCTACCTTTATTTTTTGCTTTGCCATTTTCTCGTTTTTAGTATTGAACAGTAAAGGTCGGGAAAATAGGGGAGAGCTGCAACTGACATTTCCTTGAAATCTAGGTAGTTTTTGCTAGTTACTCAGATGCCATTTTCTTGAAAGGATAAGCTACATCTGAGTAATTTTATTTTTTCTGGTTCGATTCGTAACTTCTTTATCTTGTTTCAATTCCTCACGGTTCGATTAAAGTAATTGCGGATTTAACGAGCGTTCCATTAGATGCGAAGTTTCAATTCCTCACGGTTCGATTAAAGTCACGGCTAAAAGTATTCCTTCAAAGAATACATTCCAGTTTCAATTCCTCACGGTTCGATTAATAGTGTACCAAAAAATTCTGAACGAATCTATTTGGAAAGGTTTCAATTCCTCACGGTTCGATTAAAGTAATTGCGGATTTAACGAGCGTTCCATTAGATGCGAAGTTTCAATTCCTCACGGTTCGATTAATAGGCTTCTTTGAGTTGTCCCGTCGGCGGCTATTACATTTGTTTCAATTCCTCACGGTTCGATTAATAGTGGAGCAAAGACAGTTACATTTGGAGGGTTGTGGTTGTTTCAATTCCTCACGGTTCGATTAATAGCGAATACAGTAAGGGCGTTAAAGGCATTAATGCTGTGTTTCAATTCCTCACGGTTCGATTAATAGTCTTTAACTTGACTATACCAATAACTAATTATACCTTGTTTCAATTCCTCACGGTTCGATTAATAGCATAAAGCCCTCGAAGGTTGGTTTATAGTATATCCAGTTTCAATTCCTCACGGTTCGATTAATAGTCGACAAATAAGGTGGGTCAGCGTAAATAAAAGCATCGTTTCAATTCCTCACGGTTCGATTAATAGGGGAGAGCAGGATTAACAAAAAGCAAAAAGCAAGCAAGTTTCAATTCCTCACGGTTCGATTAATAGAAAAAATATCTGAGTACGGAAAAGAATTATGGAAGTGTTTCAATTCCTCACGGTTCGATTAATAGTTAATTTTTGCGAAAATTCATCCCACGGCTAAAGCAGTTTCAATTCCTCACGGTTCGATTAATAGCATTTGTTGAATATTGCGGGGTTTTCTCAAATACTTAGTTTCAATTCCTCACGGTTCGATTAATAGTGCAAGTCGTCTAAGGATTCCAATAGCTAACACCAAGTTTCAATTCCTCACGGTTCGATTAATAGTAAATGACCCCTACGAATTAACAAGAACAGGAATAATGTTTCAATTCCTCACGGTTCGATTAATAGCTTTTGTCTGTTCAATTATTTCGGGTTGTATAGACCTGTTTCAATTCCTCACGGTTCGATTAATAGATTTAGAGCTAAAGAGCAGAATGTTATTCTTACGTTGTTTCAATTCCTCACGGTTCGATTAATAGCATCAATTTTACCATCTTTATTCATATCAATACCAAAGTTTCAATTCCTCACGGTTCGATTAATAGTATGAAAAACTAGATTATATTGGAGATTGGGAACAAAGTTTCAATTCCTCACGGTTCGATTAATAGCCGCCAATTCGTATTTTAATATCTCCAATTGTAGCCAGTTTCAATTCCTCACGGTTCGATTAATAGCTAGTGTAATAACTCGATGCGGAGATAATAAAACGCGTTTCAATTCCTCACGGTTCGATTAATAGATTACTATATTGCCAAATTTCACAAAGCCACAACTAGTTTCAATTCCTCACGGTTCGATTAATAGTTTATTTTTTTACCGTTTACTAGGATTGATTTAACTGTTTCAATTCCTCACGGTTCGATTAATAGCCTGCGGTAATTGAAATAGCTGTCACCCTAAATACTGTTTCAATTCCTCACGGTTCGATTAATAGCAGGACAGTTATATCTTGAGTGTAATCTACTTCCTCGTTTCAATTCCTCACGGTTCGATTAATAGATTCGATTAATGCAATTGTAATACATCCAGTAGACAAGTTTCAATTCCTCACGGTTCGATTAATAGTAGGCGGTTATTATAAAGACCTCCTATCTCCTAACAAGTTTCAATTCCTCACGGTTCGATTAATAGTTAACAGAAAGGTAAACTCTTGCAAGAGAGTGTTAGCGTTTCAATTCCTCACGGTTCGATTAATAGTGTCATAATCCTACGAATGCTAAAGGCTTATATTATGTTTCAATTCCTCACGGTTCGATTAATAGCTTTTAAAGATTGTAGATTAATACTACCAATGCCTTTGTTTCAATTCCTCACGGTTCGATTAATAGAAACGCTTTTGATAAGATTACTATTAATTTATTTGAGTTTCAATTCCTCACGGTTCGATTAATAGAAGTGATTTTGTTGGAATTTTAGCCGATGCTAACGAGTTTCAATTCCTCACGGTTCGATTAATAGGTTAAACAATAATCTCGTTTTCCCGTGTATTGGCTTGTTTCAATTCCTCACGGTTCGATTAATAGTGATTGATTCCCAATAAATGTATTCCCCACTCCTGTGTTTCAATTCCTCACGGTTCGATTAATAGTTTGCACTTTGTCTGCCTATTAAGTTATCAGATTTGGTTTCAATTCCTCACGGTTCGATTAATAGTCTCGGCGGAGCGCACCGAACACATCTACTTAACGATGTTTCAATTCCTCACGGTTCGATTAATAGCTGCATTATCTCCTACCTTATCGAATTCATTTTCATGTTTCAATTCCTCACGGTTCGATTAATAGGGATAGCAGTAGTTCGTAGACATCTTCGTTCAACAAGTTTCAATTCCTCACGGTTCGATTAATAGTGGATAGCAGTAGTTCGTAGACATCTTCGTTCAACAAGTTTCAATTCCTCACGGTTCGATTAATAGAAGAGGTGTAGGTTCTTATACCAGTGGAAACACGAAGTTTCAATTCCTCACGGTTCGATTAATAGATGCCGATTACATCAATTTTACCCCCTTTAAAGGATGTTTCAATTCCTCACGGTTCGATTAATAGTTTCAAAGGAAACATAGAGAGCATAAGGATGACAAAGTTTCAATTCCTCACGGTTCGATTAATAGCATTCGGCAAAGCTCGTCCAGAGGTGCGAGGCACGAGTTTCAATTCCTCACGGTTCGATTAATAGATATAACAATGGGGCATTAGCATGGCAACAAGCTAAGTTTCAATTCCTCACGGTTCGATTAATAGCCAAAAATAATAAAAAAGAATAGATTGCTTTGCCGAGTTTCAATTCCTCACGGTTCGATTAATAGTTTGTATTTCTAATAATTCTACGCCATCCTGTTTGAGTTTCAATTCCTCACGGTTCGATTAATAGAAGAATCGGTTTGTTCTCGTAGCAACTTAGGAATGAGTTTCAATTCCTCACGGTTCGATTAATAGATTAAAAAGGTGGGCAACTTAGAACTAATCGACAAAGGTTTCAATTCCTCACGGTTCGATTAATAGGCAGGACTCGAACCTGCGACCTTAAGCTCTAACCAAGTTTCAATTCCTCACGGTTCGATTAATAGGAGGAATGAAACTTGGCACAAGTGGCAGTAATGACTGTTTCAATTCCTCACGGTTCGATTAATAGATATGGTAGTTGTGGGTAGTACCTTATATGCAGCCAAGTTTCAATTCCTCACGGTTCGATTAATAGTTTTTAAACCTCGCTATTTAGCGACAAATCAACAATAGTTTCAATTCCTCACGGTTCGATTAATAGAATCATTTTTGTAGTAGGGTCAATCAGTTTAATGGTGTTTCAATTCCTCACGGTTCGATTAATAGTTCGCAACCCAACCTGTATTACCAAAACCACTTTCTTGTTTCAATTCCTCACGGTTCGATTAATAGCTTTTTCATAAGCCTTAACGTCTCCGTTATTCTCATGTTTCAATTCCTCACGGTTCGATTAATAGCTGGAAATCATTAGCTAATAAAGTTTGCCCAATCAATGTTTCAATTCCTCACGGTTCGATTAATAGAATGGAAGAAAAGTCTACTAAAAGAGTTGATGGCTATGTTTCAATTCCTCACGGTTCGATTAATAGTTTAGAGCTAATGCCTCTAATCCCTAACGGTAGTATGTTTCAATTCCTCACGGTTCGATTAATAGTCCACAAGACTTAATTAAGCACATAGAGTCAATCAAGTTTCAATTCCTCACGGTTCGATTAATAGAATGTTTGTTGCCTGTTAAAGTGGATAGCGTTTCGGGGTTTCAATTCCTCACGGTTCGATTAATAGAAAATAGCTAAGAAACCCTCCATTTGTCAAATCTATGTTTCAATTCCTCACGGTTCGATTAATAGGAGTTTGACCGCAACCATGCGAACCGAATTTTAGCCAGTTTCAATTCCTCACGGTTCGATTAATAGTTTTAGAGTCAAATTAAAGATACTTTAAATTATAGGGTTTCAATTCCTCACGGTTCGATTAATAGGCTGTGCATCTAATACTGCATCAATCTCCTTTTCGGGTTTCAATTCCTCACGGTTCGATTAATAGTTAGCTCAAAGAGCTTTTGCAAGTGCTGGAAATACCTGTTTCAATTCCTCACGGTTCGATTAATAGCTGATAGTGAATTTTAATACAACATTATTCTGAATACGTTTCAATTCCTCACGGTTCGATTAATAGTTTCCTACAATATCAGTTTTATCGGCACACTTAATGCGTTTCAATTCCTCACGGTTCGATTAATAGCTTGCGCCTGTTTCACGTCTGCTTTTAGCTTTTGTTGTTTCAATTCCTCACGGTTCGATTAATAGGTTGGGCTTTTCGCCCAACCTAAACCCATAACTCTAGTTTCAATTCCTCACGGTTCGATTAATAGTTGGACGATGCCGTAATTAAAAGGTATAGGTATAAAAGTTTCAATTCCTCACGGTTCGATTAATAGTTTTGGATAATTAATTTTTTTAGCCTTTCTAATTCTGTTTCAATTCCTCACGGTTCGATTAATAGATTTTAGAGTCAAATTAAAGATACTTTAAAAACTAAGGTTTCAATTCCTCACGGTTCGATTAATAGGAAGCGCAGGGAATTAAAAACCTACCTCTATGATGAGTTTCAATTCCTCACGGTTCGATTAATAGCCAATTAACAGCAATTTCCAACCTTTCCAAAAACGAGTTTCAATTCCTCACGGTTCGATTAATAGGGGGCAGATAGGGGGGCAGGAAATGGAACTTATTATTGTTTCAATTCCTCACGGTTCGATTAATAGTTTATATAAAATCGACAATTAAAACGCTTTTAATTAGTTTCAATTCCTCACGGTTCGATTAATAGTCAAATAGTT
>Ga0208544_10000793_pt1 | contig 23141 bp, 14 predicted proteins | sample DEB08_DNA_9_FD_184526 | JGI IMG/M metagenome (GOLD analysis project Ga0208544, IMG submission 184526) | Aqueous microbial communities from the Delaware River and Bay under freshwater to marine salinity gradient to study organic matter... | ecosystem: Environmental > Aquatic > Marine > Coastal ... | reverse complement strand
TGTATATTCCGGTATGTCTGACCCCCTAATTCCGGGCGTTTGACCCCCATGTGGATAAGTCGGTTCTTAACGAGTGCTAAGATAGGTGATTTGGTCTTTTCCTCAAGCTATTTCCTTTAAGTTCGATGCGGTGTGCCCTGGGGATGATTCTGTCGAGGATCGCATCGGCGATAGTGGGTTCATCAAAGTACTCATACCACTTGGCGACGGGGAGCTGAGAGCAGATCATGGTGGCGGCTCTTTCGTAGCGGTCTTCGAGGATTTGGAGGAGGAGTAATTTGACGGTATGGGTGATGGGCTGGAGACCAAAATCGTCGAGGATGACAAGGTTGGCTTTCTGGACTTGGTTGAGCCACTTGATGATCGACCCTTCGGCCTGAGCCAGGGCGATTTGCTCGCACAGCCGGTTCATATTGAAGTAAAGGGTACGGTGACCATTGACACAGGCATGGTTTCCCAGGGCGCAGCCCAGATAGGATTTTCCACACCCGGTGGCGCCGGTGATGAGGGCATTTTCTCCGCGCTCGATCCAGGCACAGTCACTGAGGGTGAGTAGTTTTTCCTTGGTCAAGTTGCGCTGCTCGGAACAGTCAATATCCTTGATGTGGGCCTGGTAGCGGAGCTTGCTGAGCTTGAGGTACATGTTCATACGGCGCATTGCCCGGTGTTGCTGTTCGGCGTCGACGAGGCGTGCGAGTAGCTCGTGGGCGTCGGGTTGCTGATTGATGGGCAGTCCGAGGATGGCTTCGTAAGCAGCAGCCATTCCGGTGAGCTTCATCTGTCGGATGAGGTCTAAAGAAGCATTTTTCATAATGGGTAAATTTTGATGATTGAAAACAGGTTATTGATAGGCCTCTGGGCCGCGGATGTTGTCGTGTTTAGGGGTAGAGAACAGGTCGGGCTGTTCGGGGATCAGGTCAAGGTTTCGGTCCAATATATTTTTGAGCATGGTGTAAGTGACTTTGCCGGCGCCCTGGCAGCGTTTGCAGGCCTGTTCCAGGCGTTGGGGCGTGACCTTTTTTGCCAGGGCGAGGATGCCCCTACAAGCGTTATAGCTCTGTGCCTGGTGGATGCGCCCGAGTAAGACCTGACCCATGGCCCACTCGGTGACGGGGCCGATCTTTTGGGCTTGGGCCATAAAGTAGGCTGCATCATAGCCCTGCGCCTTTTGCCATTCCTGGTGGTTGTTGGGCAGGTGATCGGCCAAGGTTTGATAGCGGTATTTGTCGTGCCGGGACAAGCGGGCGTGAGTGGCTACCCGCAGCTGGCCAACGTACACTTCCACCGTTTTGGAACTGTAGACGACGGTGGCCTGCTTGCAGGCATATTGATAGGGAACGGAGTAGTAATTTTTTTCCTCGCCCAGGAAGACGTGATAGTTGCGTTGCACCTTGGCGGTGATCGTTTTTTGAGGTTCGAACAACTCACTGGGCAGAGGGGCCAGCAAAGGCTTTTCGGCTTGCTCGAAGCAGGCTTGGCGGGTGCCGGGACGTTTTTGAAAAGGGGTGTTGTTGTGCAGCTGAAGTTGCTCCCTAATGGCCGTGTTGAGCTCTTCTATGCTGTGGAACACTTCGTCGCGCAGCGGCGCATAGATACGGCTGTAGACCGTCCGCACCAGGTTCTCTACACTGGCCTTGTCTTTGGGTTTCGCCGCGCGAGCGGCCTGTAAGTCGAACTGATAATGAGCCGACAGTTGCACACACAGCTCATTGAAAGTGGGTTCGTAACGATTGGCCTTGGTGACAAAAGACTTGAGGTTGTCGGACAAAAGGACCTGGGGCAAGCCACCCAAAAAGAGCAGGGTCTGGTTGATCCCGTCCACAAAATCCATCACCTGTTGGGAGGGCAGTGCCACGGCAAAGGAATAGTGGCTGTGGGGCAGTACCGCAATCAGTATTTCGCAAGCATGAACCTCGCCCGTTTTAATGTCAACCCAGTTCATTTTCTTACCAGCAAAGTCCAGTTGCAGCACTTCGCCCGCTTGATGCGCCATGTGCAAGGTCAGGTCACTTCGACCGATCTGTTGGCGCAACCGTTCACAGAACTGGCTGTAGCCATAGCCATCAGGGTGCTTCAGCTGGTATTCTTGCCACAGCAGTTGTCGGGTTACACCTACCCTTTTGAGTTCCTTCAGCCAATGCGCGAGCTGGCTGTCAAAGACAGCTTCCCGGCCCTGACTGGTTTGTGTGGTGACACCGTAAAAAGCTGCTGACAACTCCTCCTGTGGGCGGAGTAGCACCTGCTCTAAATCGGTATCAATAGCCTGTGCAAATTGCAGGTACTGCCGTACCGTATTCTTAGACACCCCAAGCCGGCGGGCAGTACCCTTGATGGTCTTGCATTGCAGGTAGGTGCGGAGAATAATTTTGATCTGATCCATACGTTTGGTCTTGGCCATGCTCGTACCTTTTTTATTGGTCGCGAGCTTAGGCATTTTAACCGAACATCCACTCCATTTAGGGGGTCAAACCACCGGAATAACCCCGAAGCAACAGGGGGTCAGACAGCCGGAATGTTAATAACATTCTGGGGGGTCAAACGGCCGGAATGGGGGGTCAGACTAAATCGGAATGGGGGGGTCAGATGGATCGGAATATGCACTTGTTCTACTGGATAGCGCTCAAAAAGACTTAACTGGTTGCATCATCTAAGATTTAATGAAAGGTTTCAATCCTTGTTCTACTGGATAGCGCTCAAAAAGCTTGCTTGCGTGGTGGTCTAGCCTGCAATTATCGGAGGTTTCAATCCTTGTTCTACTGGATAGCGCTCAAAAAGAAGGAGCCATTGAAAGTACGGATGCGCACAATGGTGTTTCAATCCTTGTTCTACTGGATAGCGCTCAAAAAGTGACGTGAACGTGAATGTCAAAATCAATGTCAAAGTTTCAATCCTTGTTCTACTGGATAGCGCTCAAAAAGCGTAGGTCACCACGCCGCCGGACGTCGACCCGCCGGGTTTCAATCCTTGTTCTACTGGATAGCGCTCAAAAAGATGTACCCGAGTGCTTCGGAGCTGGTGCCAAGCTCGAGTTTCAATCCTTGTTCTACTGGATAGCGCTCAAAAAGTGAAGCCGCCCCGTGGGTGGTTTGCTGGCGACTGGTCGTTTCAATCCTTGTTCTACTGGATAGCGCTCAAAAAGATACCGGGAAGATGGGGTTGGCCAGGTCGGCAGTATGTTTCAATCCTTGTTCTACTGGATAGCGCTCAAAAAGAGCTGGCCAGTAGAAGCGCCCCAACTCGAAACCAAAGTTTCAATCCTTGTTCTACTGGATAGCGCTCAAAAAGTAGACTTCTACTTTCTTACCGATCATAATGTAGGAGGGTTTCAATCCTTGTTCTACTGGATAGCGCTCAAAAAGTTCCAAAACGCCGACCTCAGCAGCATCGACACCCTGGGGTTTCAATCCTTGTTCTACTGGATAGCGCTCAAAAAGTAAAACCCATACATTTAAGTATAAATTCTGATTTCAGTTTCAATCCTTGTTCTACTGGATAGCGCTCAAAAAGAAGCGCCAGGAAAGGGCCGTCTTTGCGGAGAATTTGGGTTTCAATCCTTGTTCTACTGGATAGCGCTCAAAAAGCGAGTTGCACCAGACAGATAAGCAAAACGAGCCAGTGTTTCAATCCTTGTTCTACTGGATAGCGCTCAAAAAGCCCCGACCGCACCAATCCGCGCCGGGGCTTTCCATTTGTTTCAATCCTTGTTCTACTGGATAGCGCTCAAAAAGTTCAAGACCAGCATCGTTCTTTGCTTCAGCTTGGTGGTTTCAATCCTTGTTCTACTGGATAGCGCTCAAAAAGCGGTGGGGTGCGGTACTACCTGGGGTGGTGAAAAAGTTTCAATCCTTGTTCTACTGGATAGCGCTCAAAAAGGCACGGCGCGCGACGCGCCGACCGTCCGGCAAAATTGAGTTTCAATCCTTGTTCTACTGGATAGCGCTCAAAAAGGAGGTTCGGGCGGCGGTGACGTGACAGCGGCGATACGTTTCAATCCTTGTTCTACTGGATAGCGCTCAAAAAGCGACTACGGTGGGCTTACGTACAGTTGAGGCGTTGAGTTTCAATCCTTGTTCTACTGGATAGCGCTCAAAAAGTCTATCGCGCGCCGGTCTATCTCTTCGATAGGGTCGGTTTCAATCCTTGTTCTACTGGATAGCGCTCAAAAAGTTCTTGTGGTTACTGACATTCAATGGCAAGGAATTTCGTTTCAATCCTTGTTCTACTGGATAGCGCTCAAAAAGGCCGACCAGATCGCCGTCGAAACAAAAGCGACGGCCGGTTTCAATCCTTGTTCTACTGGATAGCGCTCAAAAAGGCGCAGGCGTTGCGCCTCGAAAACTACGTCGAGGGTGGTTTCAATCCTTGTTCTACTGGATAGCGCTCAAAAAGGCGCAAAACGACGAAACGCGCGACCGGGCGAAAAAGGTTTCAATCCTTGTTCTACTGGATAGCGCTCAAAAAGCGGACCGTAAGCCGCTGGCGGAGTTGGCGCCCGCTGTTTCAATCCTTGTTCTACTGGATAGCGCTCAAAAAGTTACAATTTGGGCCAGGTTAGCCACGTTCCAAGCAGGTTTCAATCCTTGTTCTACTGGATAGCGCTCAAAAAGACAAGTTCGGAAGGTACAGCCTACCAGCATCAGACAGTTTCAATCCTTGTTCTACTGGATAGCGCTCAAAAAGAAGCAGATAGAAACCATTCAGAAGTTCACAGGGGGTTTCAATCCTTGTTCTACTGGATAGCGCTCAAAAAGCATTGACAACAGGGTCAAACAATACGCTTGTAGGCGAGTTTCAATCCTTGTTCTACTGGATAGCGCTCAAAAAGCAAGGTGCTGGGTGCCGAGGGTTGCAAGACTGTTGGGTTTCAATCCTTGTTCTACTGGATAGCGCTCAAAAAGGTTAATGTCGTCTGTGCTTTCGCACAAGTCTTCAGCGTTTCAATCCTTGTTCTACTGGATAGCGCTCAAAAAGGTAAGTTTCTATATCTATGTGAAGGTGCCGCATAGTGTTTCAATCCTTGTTCTACTGGATAGCGCTCAAAAAGACCGCTGGGCGCCGATGGGTACGTAACGAACTACTAGTTTCAATCCTTGTTCTACTGGATAGCGCTCAAAAAGTCGGATTTGATGTCATCGGAACCGCTGCAATTGGAGTTTCAATCCTTGTTCTACTGGATAGCGCTCAAAAAGATAAGGCAAAGATAAACGCTTTTCGCAATTCTGCGAAGTTTCAATCCTTGTTCTACTGGATAGCGCTCAAAAAGGCTGCGCGAGCGTTTCACCTTGGCGGCTAAGGCGGCGTTTCAATCCTTGTTCTACTGGATAGCGCTCAAAAAGAGCCGTCCGCCATAAGGGGGTTACCCGTCAAGATGCCGGTTTCAATCCTTGTTCTACTGGATAGCGCTCAAAAAGTTGCGGTGGCTCGGAAAGCCTGAAGCCGCGTGTTTACGTTTCAATCCTTGTTCTACTGGATAGCGCTCAAAAAGGCTGCGCGAGCGTTTCACCTTGGCGGCTAAGGCGGCGTTTCAATCCTTGTTCTACTGGATAGCGCTCAAAAAGCGCCTCGACGCTCGAACAGGCGATCGTATTCAGGTACGTTTCAATCCTTGTTCTACTGGATAGCGCTCAAAAAGGGCACGGGTCAAGGTCTACGAAATAGCCGACAACGTGTTTCAATCCTTGTTCTACTGGATAGCGCTCAAAAAGCTTACTCCAGCGTCGACCTGCCAAAGTGCGGAGTACAGTTTCAATCCTTGTTCTACTGGATAGCGCTCAAAAAGAACGACGATATAAGCAGCGGTGCTACCGAGTGGTTGTTTCAATCCTTGTTCTACTGGATAGCGCTCAAAAAGTTCCTGAGGTCGGGCAAACGTTATTTCAGCCAAAGTTTCAATCCTTGTTCTACTGGATAGCGCTCAAAAAGTTAGATTGTGTGTATCCTTATCGGCCCAGGGATTGCGTTTCAATCCTTGTTCTACTGGATAGCGCTCAAAAAGTCTGTTACAATATGGGTGGTCGAAGTGGACATCTGAGTTTCAATCCTTGTTCTACTGGATAGCGCTCAAAAAGATAGCGGCTATCCGATACGGCCACGTACGCCCCATCGTTTCAATCCTTGTTCTACTGGATAGCGCTCAAAAAGACGAAACCCGGATTTATGCGGGTAACTGGAATACCGGTTTCAATCCTTGTTCTACTGGATAGCGCTCAAAAAGTTGTGGTGCAATTCTTTGTGGTGTGTACGCACATTATGTTTCAATCCTTGTTCTACTGGATAGCGCTCAAAAAGACCGTCCTGGAGCATGGCGGCAACTTCTCGGAATCAGGTTTCAATCCTTGTTCTACTGGATAGCGCTCAAAAAGCGGTGATGTGGGATTGAGTAGCCATGGATGTATGCTGTTTCAATCCTTGTTCTACTGGATAGCGCTCAAAAAGTTAGATTGTGTGTATCCTTATCGGCCCAGGGATTGCGTTTCAATCCTTGTTCTACTGGATAGCGCTCAAAAAGTCAGTGATGGGATTAGCGTTTCGTCCATCGTTGAGTTTCAATCCTTGTTCTACTGGATAGCGCTCAAAAAGCAATAGTCAGGTTCCGGCCTGCATCCTGGGCCTTGTGTTTCAATCCTTGTTCTACTGGATAGCGCTCAAAAAGGCAGAACTACCTGACGGGGTATCATTTGAGGATTCACGTTTCAATCCTTGTTCTACTGGATAGCGCTCAAAAAGCTATCGCGCGCCGGTCTATCTCTTCGATAGGGTCGGTTTCAATCCTTGTTCTACTGGATAGCGCTCAAAAAGCCGGATATGCTGGATTAGTTACTGGCCCCATTTCGGTTTCAATCCTTGTTCTACTGGATAGCGCTCAAAAAGCACCGAAGATCGGCCGGGCCAACTTCGCGGCGTGTCGTTTCAATCCTTGTTCTACTGGATAGCGCTCAAAAAGGCTCACTGTGATGTCGCCGTAATCAGCGTTTGGGAGTTTCAATCCTTGTTCTACTGGATAGCGCTCAAAAAGCTATCGGAAATGGCGGGAACGCTTATATGGATTTGTAGTTTCAATCCTTGTTCTACTGGATAGCGCTCAAAAAGCAGGCCACGGTGGAGTATTTAATGGGGTGGTCGGAGTTTCAATCCTTGTTCTACTGGATAGCGCTCAAAAAGGGTAGGCTGTACCTTCCGAACTTGTCCACAAGATAAGGTTTCAATCCTTGTTCTACTGGATAGCGCTCAAAAAGGCAAGTCCTCCAGCCGTGGCACCTGCGCAAATGCGGGTTTCAATCCTTGTTCTACTGGATAGCGCTCAAAAAGATAGCTGCGCGCAGTTCGGGACCGAACGAACCCACGTTAGTTTCAATCCTTGTTCTACTGGATAGCGCTCAAAAAGAGATTACGCGTATAACCGCTACTTTTTCGACAGGCGCGTTTCAATCCTTGTTCTACTGGATAGCGCTCAAAAAGCGACTACGGTGGGCTTACGTACAGTTGAGGCATTGAGTTTCAATCCTTGTTCTACTGGATAGCGCTCAAAAAGTGTTTCTGTGTTGCTTTTTCATGTTAATCTTTGTCTAGTTTCAATCCTTGTTCTACTGGATAGCGCTCAAAAAGGGAAGGGATGCCGGACTGACAGCGGGCGAGGAATTTGGTTTCAATCCTTGTTCTACTGGATAGCGCTCAAAAAGTTCCAGGCTGCCAGGATTGAAAAATTCGGTAGGGAGTTTCAATCCTTGTTCTACTGGATAGCGCTCAAAAAGCGGACAACGATAGGGCGGGAGCGCCTACAAAGTTATCGTTTCAATCCTTGTTCTACTGGATAGCGCTCAAAAAGCCCCGGCAAACGTGCCGGGGCTTTCCAGGGAGCAGCGTTTCAATCCTTGTTCTACTGGATAGCGCTCAAAAAGCGAGTTGCACCAGACAGATAAGCAAAACGAGCCAGTGTTTCAATCCTTGTTCTACTGGATAGCGCTCAAAAAGCGAGTTGCACCAGACAGATAAGCAAAACGAGCCAGTGTTTCAATCCTTGTTCTACTGGATAGCGCTCAAAAAGAGAACTCCACACTGGCCCAAACCTCATTACTCACCGTGTTTCAATCCTTGTTCTACTGGATAGCGCTCAAAAAGGTACATTCGCGCAGTTTGAGCGGCTCGAATTGGGGTGTTTCAATCCTTGTTCTACTGGATAGCGCTCAAAAAGTGGCGCTTACCGCTTCGAGCAGGTGACGCAATACGGTTTCAATCCTTGTTCTACTGGATAGCGCTCAAAAAGCCGTCCTGGAGCATGGCGGCAACTTCTCGGAATCAGGTTTCAATCCTTGTTCTACTGGATAGCGCTCAAAAAGTGAAAACCATTTTAATCGGCGGCATCGAATACCCGGGTTTCAATCCTTGTTCTACTGGATAGCGCTCAAAAAGACAAGCTGCAAGTCATGGATACACTAGCCACCGGAAGTTTCAATCCTTGTTCTACTGGATAGCGCTCAAAAAGATTTCTGAAAATAGCTTTCGCTTCTCAGGTCGTCGGGTTTCAATCCTTGTTCTACTGGATAGCGCTCAAAAAGAAGTACTACTGCCAATGTCAGTGCAAAAGATTAAGTTTCAATCCTTGTTCTACTGGATAGCGCTCAAAAAGTCTCTGCGAAGCCTGCCAGCGTTACCAGGATAGGCTGTTTCAATCCTTGTTCTACTGGATAGCGCTCAAAAAGGCTCGAAAACATCCACCTGACCTACTGAACGGTCGGTTTCAATCCTTGTTCTACTGGATAGCGCTCAAAAAGGAGGCAAAACCGTACTGACCGCCCGGTAAGGTGCTGGTTTCAATCCTTGTTCTACTGGATAGCGCTCAAAAAGACCTATACCTATTTTGCCGGTGCTTTTTGAAACACTGTTTCAATCCTTGTTCTACTGGATAGCGCTCAAAAAGAGTACATTCGCGCAGTTTGAGCGGCTCGAATTGGGGTGTTTCAATCCTTGTTCTACTGGATAGCGCTCAAAAAGATTATTTAAAGCAATACTTGGAAAAATCCCCGGCCGTTTCAATCCTTGTTCTACTGGATAGCGCTCAAAAAGACCGGGCGGCGAAACAGATGTATTTGCCAACTTGGTGTTTCAATCCTTGTTCTACTGGATAGCGCTCAAAAAGAGAGTGTAACAGAGTGTTACAGTGTTACAGTAAGCCGTTTCAATCCTTGTTCTACTGGATAGCGCTCAAAAAGATACCAGCTTATTGATGCTTACGGGCGGCTATTCCGGGTGTTTCAATCCTTGTTCTACTGGATAGCGCTCAAAAAGCTACGTGCGACAAATAGACGTTGGTATCTTCTACCTGTTTCAATCCTTGTTCTACTGGATAGCGCTCAAAAAGTGTTCCGTTATGTCCTATTAACACACTATTTACGTCGCGTTTCAATCCTTGTTCTACTGGATAGCGCTCAAAAAGGAAATATTTAGCGCCGTAATGTACCCGCTACCTGAGGTTTCAATCCTTGTTCTACTGGATAGCGCTCAAAAAGAAGATGTCCGGGCCAATATCTGGTTGGGGTCGTGATGTTTCAATCCTTGTTCTACTGGATAGCGCTCAAAAAGCAGCGCAGACGACATTAATGGCGGCACTGTGCTGGTGGTTTCAATCCTTGTTCTACTGGATAGCGCTCAAAAAGAGGCGCGTCATTTTGTCAACCGTTAGCCCCTCCTGGGTTTCAATCCTTGTTCTACTGGATAGCGCTCAAAAAGGTAATGTCGCCACCTGTCCAGCTACCGCCGAACCGCGTTTCAATCCTTGTTCTACTGGATAGCGCTCAAAAAGAAACTACCAGTACGGCGGCGACGGTGGCGGTGGTTAGTTTCAATCCTTGTTCTACTGGATAGCGCTCAAAAAGTGGTTTTTAATTACGTTCTTTTTCATGGGATTGGGGTGTTTCAATCCTTGTTCTACTGGATAGCGCTCAAAAAGCGCGACTTTTCCCAGAAAGAACTAAGCGACGTAATGTTTCAATCCTTGTTCTACTGGATAGCGCTCAAAAAGCCGCTTGCCCAAAGGCAGTACCGAGCCAAAACAGGGGTTTCAATCCTTGTTCTACTGGATAGCGCTCAAAAAGAATACAGCCGCCGGATAGCGGGATGGTACTTATCTCGTTTCAATCCTTGTTCTACTGGATAGCGCTCAAAAAGCGGCCCAAAGTGCTATTTGTGTGTTCATGCCATCGAAGTTTCAATCCTTGTTCTACTGGATAGCGCTCAAAAAGGTATCGTGTCGGGTGCCTTTGCGAAGCGTTGGTTAGTTTCAATCCTTGTTCTACTGGATAGCGCTCAAAAAGTTAGCGCAACAATAGACGGGATAATAGCCGTGGTGAGGTTTCAATCCTTGTTCTACTGGATAGCGCTCAAAAAGCTGTACTCCCGCCGCCGCCTCCACCTCCAGAAGAAGGTTTCAATCCTTGTTCTACTGGATAGCGCTCAAAAAGAGCTCATCGACCTCCGCACCTGGACCAACACCCTCGGTTTCAATCCTTGTTCTACTGGATAGCGCTCAAAAAGAGCGTTTCGTAGTACGCGCCGCGCCAGGACTGCCGGTTTCAATCCTTGTTCTACTGGATAGCGCTCAAAAAGACGTAATGGTAACCCCAAAGAACACCACCAGAATGGGTTTCAATCCTTGTTCTACTGGATAGCGCTCAAAAAGCCGCTCACGCCCGCCAACCGCGTAGCCTTACAGCACGTTTCAATCCTTGTTCTACTGGATAGCGCTCAAAAAGAGAGTTATTCCGGTTTGACTGGGAAGATGAAGCCGGTTTCAATCCTTGTTCTACTGGATAGCGCTCAAAAAGCGGACAACGATAGCGAACGCGGTGATGTCGGACGCGGGTTTCAATCCTTGTTCTACTGGATAGCGCTCAAAAAGCCTTACTACGTGACGCCAAATTACCCGACTACCTGAGTTTCAATCCTTGTTCTACTGGATAGCGCTCAAAAAGCCGCCTGGCTGACGTCGTTTGAACGCTACCTCATTGAGTTTCAATCCTTGTTCTACTGGATAGCGCTCAAAAAGAATACCGGGCCATCCTTTGGTGTCAACGTGGTACCGCGGTTTCAATCCTTGTTCTACTGGATAGCGCTCAAAAAGGGTATTGTGCTTATCTCTTTCTAGTGTGTTATCACGTTTCAATCCTTGTTCTACTGGATAGCGCTCAAAAAGTTAATTAATGCGCAAGGTATAGTCCTGCACTATCTGTTTCAATCCTTGTTCTACTGGATAGCGCTCAAAAAGTAACGCTGAACGTTTCCACCCCGCGCTGGTTTTGATGGTTTCAATCCTTGTTCTACTGGATAGCGCTCAAAAAGCCCAGCCGGGCGGCGTCGCTTTGCGCAAGGCTGGTAGTTTCAATCCTTGTTCTACTGGATAGCGCTCAAAAAGATGAAAATTATTTCTAATGAAAAGAAGTGATGAGTGTTTCAATCCTTGTTCTACTGGATAGCGCTCAAAAAGTATCGGGTCGCCAGCCGCGACAAATGGAGGAATGGGTTTCAATCCTTGTTCTACTGGATAGCGCTCAAAAAGATCGGTGGGGTGCGGTACTACCTGGGGTGGTGAAAAAGTTTCAATCCTTGTTCTACTGGATAGCGCTCAAAAAGTTGCATTGGCTTGTGCGTTCAGCAGCTTTGACCTATGTTTCAATCCTTGTTCTACTGGATAGCGCTCAAAAAGACCTATTGTGGTGTAACGTCCTGACGTACAGCCGCTAATCACGGTTTTACCCGAGTCTGAATTAACGGTTTTTACCAATATGTCAAAGAACTTTGGGCGAAAAAAACGTTGTTTTCGAAAACCTAGTTGATTCATTATCAATAGCTTGGAATTGCTTTTGTGGCGTGTCTGGAATAAATTCCTCTCCGGAATTCCTGCTTATTGGATGCAAACGTTCCGATAGGTACAATTTACGCAACGTTTTTTGAATTTTGTGCCCCTGGAGTGAAAATTGCGCTGAATAATTTCCGACACCTGTTCCGCTGCTGCCCGCACCGCGTCCACATGCCCTTCATTTATGGGTACCTCAATTAATTTATTCTGGCTACGGGTATACACCAAAAATCCTTTATTGACTGGTAGACCAAAGTTTTCCCGGATCAGCCACGCGTAACAATATAGTTGGGTCTGGTAAGTTTCGTACACTTTGCCCTCGAAGCGGGCAAATTTGTAATCCAATGGTGCCATGCTTCCGTCTTGTAACCACAACACTTCGTCTACTTCTCCGCGGAGAAAATCGTTACTCATATACTGGTTCAATTGTTTGTCGACTACGCCAATACGACGGCGCAGGTAGTCGACGTTCTCGCGGGCTCGTTTCAGGTGCAGGTCTCTACCCCGCATGACTTTGTAGTATTTTTCCTCCTGCTGTGGTATTTGCAATACGTACTCAAAGTAAGTATAGCGGGGGCAGTAGAGGTACTCGATTATTTGCGAAGGGGTGATGTGCAGCATAATCAGAAAAATAAGGCTTTTACTTGATCAGTTACCAGCTTCTTATCCAGGGCTTGCCCCAGGCAGATCGTTTGTTTCAGCGCGGTTTCGCTCATTGGAAAAATATAAACCTTGTCGGTATCCAGATCCAACTCCTGTTCTATTTGTAGAGCCAGGACATCTTTTTCGTCCAGATTCAGGGTGCCCAAAAAAACAGAATACTGTACCCGGTACAGGCCTGCTTGTTTGCAATACTTGGCCACTCGGTTGCGTGCCCGGTCGTTGGTGATATCGTACATTACCCAGGCGATCATGTGGCGGTGTTGATGAGTTCATTGGCCATTTGATGGGCCTCGAATTGGATAATATTGCTCCTGCTCTGGTTGCGTCCCCGGTAACGGATGCGTTCTTCTTCGAAGTGCTGGTTGAAGCGTTCGATTAATAAAACCTTTCCTTCCTTGTTGAGGCTACAACCGTTGGCCAGCAGGTCTACGTGATCCTGGCGAACTTTCTTGCCCGAAAACAATCGAAAAACCGGCTCTTCGGCGTAGATGCGAAAAGGTTCGATAAAATCGTACACCATACTTTTGAAATTGTAGCCATCGCGGTGCAGAAACCCCAGGTAGGGATCGAGGCCAGCCAGAATCAATGCTTTTTCCACGCGGCTGTAGAGGATACCGTAGGCGTAGTTTAAAAAAGCATTAAACGAATCAATTGCCGGCCGGGAACTCCGCCCCTGAAAGGTGTACTGTGGGGGCAATACGTAGCTGAGTACTTCAAAATAGAGTCGTCCGGCAGTCCCTTCCAGTCCGCGAATGGTGCCCGCTACGTCATCCAGGTGGTTGGCCTCGAGTTGGGCCAATTTTTCGCGAATGCTTTGCAGTTGTACCAGTCGCTCGGTCAGGTAGTCGGCGTGTTGTTCGCGGTGGCTGGCCAGCCGCTTCACAAAATCCAACTGGTTGTCCAGTTTTTCTCCCAGCCATTGTTGGGTGTAGCTCAAGGCCGCCGGCCCCAACGAAGCGTGCAGTTGGGCTTTGCGAATGAGGGTGGTGCTCCCCAGTTTACTGTGCCAAACCCGACTGAACGGGTGCCCCGTGCCATCGAGAAAAACGATGTCAATATTGTGGCGCATAGCCAATTGTACCGCTTCGGCCGACAACGCAATACCCTTGTTGATCCAAATGCTCTTCACTTTATGGGCCGACAATTGGGTTTTTACCACTTCGCCCGCTTCGCGCCGCCGAATTTCAAAAAGCTGGTCCACAACGTGCAGGTAAGTGCCGTAGGTATTGAGGTGTACTTGCATGGGATCAATGGTTTTTTTTCGCTTGAATACTGCCATAACCCCGCGACACCGACTGGCCCAGGCCAATGTATTCGGGCAGCACGATATTGGCCGAAAAACCACCCAAAAACATGAGCATCGACTGGTTTTTAAAGGTCGCTTTAACTGGCTTTAAAATTTCCAGTTCCAACTGAATAGGATGGTCTTCCCAGTGGCCTACACCTTTGAAAAACGACAGGATATTGCTGATGAGGATACGCTGTAGTAAGGCTTTTCGTTCGTCATCATTAGCCGCCTGGTAAAGGGGGTGGTTTTTTTGATTGAGGGCAAACCAAGGAGAGACAAAGCGGTAATGCTGGGTTTCGGCTACAACTCCTACTTCCAATTGGCGGCTATTGATTTGCTTGCTGAGCACGGGTAAGGTCCAACCGTCAATGTCGAGCTGCTGTACTTCCAGAAAATGCTGCATCAACAGCGGTGCGCCTTCTCCAATACCGATCAGCATGGGTGTCTGGTTCAATACCTTGTACTGAATCAGCGGATAGCGATAAATGGGCCGACCATCCGCACGGTGGTTGTGCCACAAATCCGATTGTTCGCCAAACTGCTGGCTGAAATAGCCGCGCAGCTTGTGCCCGTCGCGCTGGCTGAGCTGGAGGTCGGGGAAGGTGATGGTGGTTTGGTGCATGGGGGTTAGAGCATTGTCAGACCGTCCGAGTTAGTGTCTCGAACAAATCCAGTGTTCAAATCGTAAAAAGAAGATAATAGTTCAAGCGGGACAACAAGGATGTTTTCGTCAAAACGATTGATTGCCTCCAAGCCAGTTGTAAATTGCTTCGGCACGGATAAAATGTGTTGCTGAAAGCTCCTCTTGTAGTATTTGTCAAAATCTTCTTTATCGATTTTACCTACAATTTTTTCAAAATACTGCCTGCGCAATTTTTGACTATCATTATTTAATTCGATAAAAACAGATTGATAGTTGTTAGATTTTTCAATGATTCGAAAAGCAGAAACGGGAAATTCAAGGCGATCACTTGCGTCGTATTTTAAACTTTTCATGGAGTCAAAAAATGCTCTGGAAACAGCAAAGGAAGATCGATTGGCAATGCCTTCAAAATAATCATTGATTAAGGTTAAATAGTGAGTTTCATGGATTACACTATGCTTTTCCAATGCCAGTTTAGCTTGAATTGCTGTTAGCTTCCCATATATTTTTTCACATTCTCCAAAATCGATAATGTATAAAGGAGCACCTTTTCGTTTGGGATCATTATGTCGATTAATCCGACCGGCTACCTGTACAATAGAATCTATGGGGCCCAGATCGCGGAAACCTAAATCAAAATCCAAATCTACTCCTGCCTCTACAACCTGAGTTGCAATGAGTATAGGTGCTACTCCTTCTTTTAACGCTTGCGCAATGGCATCAATGCGCTGCAATCGCTGAATGGGAGTAATATTAGTAGACAGGTAATAGATTGGATTTTCTAATCCATTGTCGTAAAGGTATTTTTGTATAGCTTTATAAATGGCAATAGAACGTTTTACGGTATTGCATACGATTAGGCATGATTTGGTTGTTTGCCAATGTTCGGAAAAAATCAGCTCGGAGAATTGCTGGGTTCGTTCTTCCGGAGATCCTTCCAAAACAGCTAAAAGAGGGTAGACTGCGGTACGATTAAATAAAGCAAATACTTTTGCATGGGAAGTGAGCAATTCGAACGGATGTACTTCTTCCTGTTCCTTTCTTAGGATTTCATCCGTAGCTAAATCAAATATTTTTGGTTTTGTCGCAGTCATTAAAATTATCCGCGATCTTAAAAATTTGGCAAGATAGTGCAAAGTTGCCCCAATTAAAGGCATATAATCTAACCTTAAAGTTTGTACTTCATCAAGTATGATTATGCTTCCCGCATAATGGTTGAACTTTTTAAGTAGTTTGTTTCGATTACAAATAAGTGTTTCGAAAAACTGGACAAAAGAAGTGATTACGATATCTCCTTGCCAGGTATCCATCTTCATGAGTTTTTGATGGTATTCCTCTTCGTCAGAATCGTTCTGTATCCCAAAGACATCTGCAAACTGATAATGTGCCAAGATTCGAGCATCGCTTCCACCTAGGGTTTGTTCATATTCCCTCAGCCCCTGTTCAATAATATTAATGAAAGGTAACGCATAAATAATCTGTGGTTCATGATTTTCATTTGCAGCGATCTTTGCTTTGAGTTTTAAAGCAAAATCTAGCGCTGTCATGGTTTTTCCAATTCCGGTAGGAGCTGTGAGGGTAAAAATGTATTGATTTAGGATGCCGTCCTTAGCTAAGTGTCCAACTACTTCTGCTCGACAAAAATTCCTTATTCCATTTTGACTTAAAAGGTTTAAATCAGTATCTTGATTTATGGCAGGTTGCCCATAGCGCTTATCCACCAAGTTGGGGTTTAGGGGCTTTCTTGAGTAAAAAGGAGTTTCCGAAGCATCTAATTTGTCTCCTTCAATCAATAAAGAAAACAAGTAGTTACAGAGAAAATAATCTCTAATATTTGTATCTTTTTTTTTCCAAAAATTAATACTTTTCCTTAAAACCAGTAAATCAGGATAAGTTAAGTTTTTATTAATATTTTCAATTCCTGAATCAGCTACTATTTCCGAAAGGACTGGCTTTATACTAGTTTGTTGTAATTCAAATATTTTTTGGTTGTCGTTGTTTTCTATCTTTTTCATCAATTCCTCTAATGGAATTAAATAACCATGGTGCCTGAAGATCAGCAGCATAGCGATAATAGCCAATTTAGGATCACCAGCATGAAGCCAACGATGGTAAGCGACATAACTTCCCATGCGGGCATGTTGTTTGAGCGTGTTATCTATAGGCGATTTTTTTAGCAAATAGTTCTGGAAATAGGTTGTATACTTGCCTAAATCATGTAATACCACAATGTCATTTAGCAACATGCGGACGTCTACATTGGATAGGTTGAAATTAACGCCCGGATACCAATGATGAAGCGCGTTTTTTAGAACGCCATCGGTATGTACCCGTAGCAATTTACTTCCTGTTGTTACGCCTTGCTCAGAAGTTTGGCTGTGAGAATAATAGATCATATGTCCATGAATTGGAAATTTATACGCTCTCCATCCAGCTCCATACTCCAAAAAGAGTCTTTTATTTGAACACGAAGTGGCACATTTGACACGGAGAAGAGCAGGTGATTCATCTTGTTTAGTTCCCGACTATGGTCTGAGATAAAATCACCTGGCATTAATTCTTCTTCAATAGTGTTGTAGTGTTCTACCTGGTCTTCTTCGTACAAGAGCTTACTCACTAGCCGGGTAGGTATTGCACTATGTAACAACACAAACTTATCCGAGAATTTTTTCTCAATTTGAGATTTTGGCCAATGAGTTGCCTTATTTATGCTACCTTGAAAGTTAGCCGTTCCCAGGGAAATCGTATAAACGGGTGGCTTTTGACAGAAATGTTCCGCGATTGCTTGAAAAATAGCGTTTCCTTCCTGTGTAGGGCTGATGAACACCTGGTAAGCAAGTTCCCCCTTAGTTAAATCGAAAGGAGTCACGACTTCAAATGGTGTTTGTATTCGCCCACCATGTCCCCGAAAATCCGAGCTCATACCCTTGGCGAGGTTTCCTGTCGATTTGATACTTAAAAAATTGACCCGGTGGAAACTTTTCTTCAAGGGTTGCAAAACACGAATGCCAAAATGAAGGTATTGCGAGGAGAGTTTTTCGTAGTATGTGTCTTTAGGCCAGCCCATGGCAGCAGCTACTATGCCCATGAGCGTCGTACGAGGAGGTATGCTAAAGCTGAATGCCGTGTTGTTGGCATAGTATTTCCGGAAATGGGCCATTTTGCCACGTATCTCAAATGTTAGTAATTCCATATCAATAGTTTTAGCGGTCAGCCTACAGGGAAAAAGAAACATCTGGCGAAGTGTGAATGATAGCCTCTTTGATAATCTTTTTTTCTTGATTGGTTTTAATCAATGCGTTAAGTGATGACAAATCCAGGTCTAAATCCGTTAATTTTCTAACCTGCTTATAGGTTAAACCTGCTTTGGGTGTCGCTGTGACATAATTTCTCAAATCACCAAACTGACCATTGGCAAATCCTTCCTCATAAATAATTTCAACGTAAACTTTAGGGTATTGATTAAGTTTGGAGCGCGTAGGCAATGCGGGGATAGCTTGCCAGATAGCATCCCTGAATACGACCAAATCTGCTTCGGTTAACCCAGTTGATTGTGCTGCAAACTTATTGATCGTTCCGTTAAAAGCCAGCAAGCTGTAGTAAACCCGATAATCTTTCCCGAAGGTGCTGCTATCGTCATTCATAATGGTAACAATAGAGCTAGAGTCCATCAGTTCTACCTTGTTTAATGAATAACCCCAATTAAGTTGCACCGGTCCGGTGTATGCTTTGGTAAAGCCTTCCACAGCAAAAGCACTACCAAATAAACGGATGTCAATAAACTGTTCCTTGATTAAGTATTGCAGTAGCGCTACATTCGTTTCTTTAAGTTTATTGTTTTTAAGTGCCTTCCAAAATGCTTCTTCGTCTTTAGAATCTTTAAGCAATGAAGTGTAAGTATCTAAAGCAGTCTTGTTATCAGCAAAGATGGTTTCAATAATACTTTGCTCTTTAAGCGTTCGTTTTACAATCGCTTCAAGTTTGCTTTCCATACTGACTTTCCGTTCTCCTTCCAGGTCAACAAAGATAACTTCGTCCTTGTTGATTGCTTTAATATAGTCTCGAATGAATCGCTTCACGCGGGTATCTGTAACCAGGTTGGTTTTAGTGTCGTAATCCATCCGTGGCTTATTTTCCTGATCCGGGTCGCCATTGGGATTACATTGGATGGCTTCGTAAATAAACAGGAAGTCAGAAGAGTTTGCAATAGTGGTTTGCATGATTATTTTTATTGTTTATAGTTAAAAATAGGTTGATTATTCTGTGTCGGAAGTGCTTTTTTCTTTCTTAACCAAACCATAAGAATAGCCTGATAAAAGAAAGAATACGGCTTCCTGTGGGGACATTTTCCAGCTGTTAAAATCAAAAAACTGAGAAAAATTGGCATCGTGAAAAAGGACAGACTTGATATCTCTGTACTGATTGGCTTTTTCCAATAAGGCAGTCCGTAACCGCACGATGTCGTCTAAATCCATCCCGTTAAAATCGACTTTTTCAAGGGCAGTTTTTTTCTTTTCCTTTTGCAGATAAGTAACTGCGTTCAACATGCGACCCAGGAAAAACATGGCTCGTTGGGCATCGGTATATTCCATACTCGTAAGAAATAATTCAAGATCTTCCCGATAAGAAGACTTTTCTTTCTGGTCCAAATTTGGTTCCATATTGATGAGTTTTAAACGTTTTAATACTTGGATGAAGGCAAGGTATTGGAATACACTGTCCCGACACGCCCAGATGAAATATTGGTCAGGTTTGCGACTTCCTTTGTTCGAGTAGTCTTGAATATTTTTATACGCGGTGTATCTGCCATAGTAGTGGCATTGCATCAACTCGCAGAAATATTCAAAGAGTATGTCTTTTGTCACAGGCCGCCTTTCGAGAATGGCTTTAGCCAGCGCTAAGGCTTTGTTTTTCTTTTCCTTGTCCTTTCTTACGGGGATTAAACCATAAATGGTCTGAAAATTAAATACCCGTAAACTTCCGTAACGATTATTGGCTGCATCCCAGTCCACTGCGGCGGGTAATGATTTTATCTCCCAATTCACCTCCGAAAAATGCTTGAGTACGGCTTGAAAGTAATAGCGATTAACGTGTTTTATCTGCCCTGTAGTTTTGAAAAAATTACCATCGGAATCATAAGAAAAGAAACTGAGCCAAAATATTCCGTCCACTTCTATCGCAATGTCAGCAGCAATTTCCTGGAGCTCTTCCAATGGATTGTCACTAAATAAGAATTCTGCTGAGGAATTGATTTTTCTCAGGGCCAGATCCAGATCAATCGTTGCGGTACTTAAAAACTCAGGAATTAGAACGTGGTTAATACCTGCAATTTGTAATTTGTTATTGTTTAGCAAATAAGTGGAAGCAACATCTAGATAGGTTTGGGTGGCTGCACTGACCTGGTAGTTTTTACTGAAATCTTTTTCAAAAAGGCTTGCGTAATTTTTTGTCTCGGTGACAAACATCTTGTTTAGACTAAATCTTTTGGTTAGCTCTAATTCCTTAACGTGAATAGCATGTTCTCCTGTGGCATAACATAATTTTTTGGTTGCTTTTTCTGCAGCAGGCAGAGAAGGTGTAGGGAGGAATTTGTTGTCAAGAAATTTTCTGTAATCGGCTAGTTGGGCAATTGGCGTTGCTTGCGTAATTCCTGAAATGGTATCTTTTATACTGGTACAAATCAGGACAATATCTTCAAAAGCCCCCAGGTTTAATGCTTCCAGAAGGTATTTGGCGTCAAGCTTGATTTTTCCTTTTTCCTCCCTCACCGACAAATTGATAAATTGTTGTCGGAGCTTAAATACTTGCTCTAATATCCTGCGAAATTCATCAGATAATAGTTGTGGAAAGTCCTTCTCAAGCGCTTCTTGTAATTCTCCTTTTTCAGCTTGCTCATTGTCTAGTTTTCCGAAAAAGGTTTTAAATATTTGTGTGAGCTTGCCCGGACTTGCAGTAACATAGATGGACTTATTGTTGCCACCTTGAATTTTTAAGGCCATTAATTGTTCAGCACTCCGTGTTTGATCATAAGCCCTCAAGCTACTTTCATCCAGGTATATCCGGTGGTCATCCAGGTCAAAGACCAGATCAATTACGTAGTGAATCAGTTGGTTTCCCTTTCTATCTTCATGGGCTACCACCGGCGAATCAATAAAACGTGCCCAATCCGACAGATTTTCTGCTTGCCACTTTCCAATTCTTATCAGTGTGTCCAACATTTGCGTTTATTTAACTTCCACAAATATCCCCCCCTCTAGTCCCATATAGCGGGAAAAAGAAAAAAGGCATAATTTTTTTACTCCTTCTTGTTCTTCACGTCAATTCTTGAAGGCGATTTTTTTTTAATATCTTGATTAGATAGCTTTTTTTCAAAAAGTATACTTATTCTGAAGGCCTCAATTTTGATCACATTATTATAAGGCGATCTTATAAATACGATATAGCTTAGGATCAATAATGTTGCTAAGCAAAGGATTAACAAGAGTATAATCATTATATTAACTTGATTTATCAAAGCTTACCGGAACAACTTCTTTTTCACACTATCGGAATAGTAAAAAGTAATTGTCTAATTAAATAATAACACAAAATTACCGGCAAGTCTTTATATTTGCAAGGCATGTGAATGTTTTTTTTGTTTGATTGGTGTAAAATACAGCTTTATCTGTTTTAAAATGCTGAAAATCAGTGGTTTGTTTTTTCAAAAAAAATAAGATTTGAAACATTAGTCAATTACTTTGGGAAGCAAATACCTTCTTGTCCATGAAAATAAGGATTGAAATAGGTTACCCCTCCCCAACCCGCTCCCGCAAATAAACCCGTAGCGCCTCCGGTGCAATGACCGTTATCTCGCCCGGTAAGCCGAGAATAAAGCGACCAATGCCCTTCCAGTTCCTCACCTGGCCTTCGAAAAAGATACCGTCGTGGCGGCGGCGGATGTGGGTACGTACCAGCGGGAATTCCTCGATCAGCAAATGATGAGCCGTATTAGACAGGCGCAGTTTGACATCAAGCCATTCCGGACCGGTCAGGCCAAACAGATCCATCGGAGAGGCGAGCCGCCCCGGGGCTACTTTGCCTTCAATGAATTCAATGTCCTGGATTCGGGACAACTTAAATTGGCTTTGTCGTTCCTTGTCCATGTCCCAGCCAATAAGGTAGCGGTAATCCGGGGTGATCTCCAGGGGCTCTACCCGCCGGTTACCCACCGATTCACTGGATAGGGAATGATAACCTTTAATAAGGATGTTGGACTGTGTCTCCAGTGCCGCGCGCACGAGCTGAAGAATCCGGTTGGCGTGCAATTGTGGTAAAGCATCGGCCAGGGGAATCATATTAAGATTCAGATCAAACTTGTGCAGGATGGCCTGCGCTTGCGGAGAATTCGCTGAAGTTTGTTGCAGTAAGTCTTGCAAAAAAAACAACTCATCGGGTTCCAGCACCGATTTCTGCCCACGCTCAAGCTTCAGTTGGAGAAAATAACCATCATTCTGGTCCTTGTCCCAAATATAGCCCAGTCGTTCCAGCATCTCCATATCCCGGTAAAAGGAGCTCTTGGATTGTCCCAGAATTTGCATCAATTGACTGGCCTTGCGGCGCGGGGTAGAGTTGAGCAGTCTAATCAGATGAAGTATGCGGTATACCCCTTTTTCTGTACTAGAAGACATCGGTGTTTATTTTGAGCGTCAGAGAATGCTTAAATATACAGTTTTTTACCATTCCACAATACCCCCCATCTTTTCAAATCCACCCACAATTCCCTACCTTCACCCCAAACCAAAAAAACTATGAAATTCTTAACAGACCTCAAGGCCGTGATGCTGACGTATTACGACACCTTTGTGGCCGTGCTTCCCCGCATTGTGCTGGGCCTGGTGGCCTTTCTGATTATTTTTGCCCTGGCGGGCCGCCTGCAGCGCCTGCTGAAGAAGCGGCTACTCAGGACCCTCGACGATCCGCTGCTGAGCGACTTTATTGCCCAGGTGCTCAAGGTGGTGCTGGTGATCCTGGCCATCTTGGTCGCATTCAGCATTATGGGTTTAGGGGCTGCCGCCTCCGGCATCCTGGCGGGCGCCAGCGTGTCGGCCTTCATTATCGGCTTTGCCTTTAAAGACATCGGGGAGAACTTCCTGGCGGGCATCATAATGGCTTTCGACCGACCTTTCCAGGTGGGCAATTGGGTGGCCATTGGCGGGCACGACGGCACCATTGTGGGCCTCAGCCTGCGCGACGTGCACCTCAAGACCTTCGACGGCCGCGACGTCTACATCCCCAACGGCATGATTGTGCGCAACCCCATCGTCAATTACACGCAGGACGGCTTCCTGCGCCGGGAATTCACCGTGCAGCTGGCCAAGGAGAGCGACGTGGATAAAGCTTCCGCGCTGGTGCTCGAAACCCTGGCCACCATTGAAGGCATCCTCCAGGACGACCACCAGCCCAGCGTCTTCGTCAGCGACTACAACGCCAATGGGCTCGTCCTGACGATCCAGTTCTGGCTGAACACCATCAATCCAGAAATATCGGGCCTCCAGGTTCGCAACAACGCCATCAACCGCATCATCAAAGCCTTGCTGGCCGGCAATTTTTACCTGCCCGCCGAAGTGCGGGAAATGCGTACGGTCAACATTGAGCGCTAAATCACCATCCCCGCCGCGACGGTTTCGTTGGTTTGCTCATCCACCAGGATGATGCTG
>Ga0208544_10000787_pt1 | contig 23187 bp, 15 predicted proteins | sample DEB08_DNA_9_FD_184526 | JGI IMG/M metagenome (GOLD analysis project Ga0208544, IMG submission 184526) | Aqueous microbial communities from the Delaware River and Bay under freshwater to marine salinity gradient to study organic matter... | ecosystem: Environmental > Aquatic > Marine > Coastal ... | reverse complement strand
CAAAAAAAATTAACTAAAACAAGCGATGAGCCTATTAAAGTTAACATTAAAGAACCTTTAGTAGAACTAGAGCCAGAGGTTGTAAAAGTAGTAATACCTAAAGAAGATGCCATTCAAATCGGAGAAACAAAGGAAGTTTATGTGGAAAAACCATCCGGAGATAGCACTGCGGTGGGAGAACAAGTACAAAAGCCCGTCGAAGATGTTAAAGAATTTACACCAATCAAAGAGGTTGAAGTAGCTAAAGTTGAGGCAGAAGTTAAAGAAGCTTTAAGAGATGAAAAAGTACTAGGTAAGCAATTACCTGAAAACATTGAAAAACTAGTTAGCTTCATGGAAGAAACTGGTGGGACAATTGAAGATTACACAAGGCTTAATGCCGATTACTCTAATGTAGATGAAAAAACATTATTAAAAGAGTATTATAAGAAAAACAAACCTTATTTAGATGATTCAGACGTAGAGCTTCTATTAGAAGATTTTGACTATGATGAAGATTTAGAGGAGGATAGAGATATACGCAAAAAGAAACTTGCGTTCAAAGAAGAAGTTGCAAAAGCTAAAGGCTTTTTAGAGGAAACAAAGGTTAAGTATTACGATGAAATCAAGTTGAGATCAAACGTAAACCCTAACACTCAGAAAGCTACAGACTTTTTCAACCGATACAATAAGCAGCAAGAAGCAGCTAAGCAACAACATGAGCAGTTTCAAGAAAGTACTAAACAACTTTTCAACGATGATTTCGAAGGTTTCGATATCAAGGTCGGTGATAAGAGCTATAAGTACAACATCCAAAACCGCGATAAAGTTGCAGAAAACCAATCAAACATTAATAACCTTGTCGGGAAGTTCCTAGACTCTGATGGTAATGTTAGTGACACGAAAGGTTATCACAAAGCTATGTACGCTGCTGACAACGTAGATAAAATCGCCTCTCACTTTTATGAGCAAGGAAAAGCGGATGCCGTTAAAGACGTTATGAACAAGTCTAAAAACTTAAGTGATACCAGAGCTAGGTCATCACAAGGTGACGTGTTCTTAAACGGATTTAAGGTTAAAGCTATATCAGGTGCTGATTCTACAAAACTGAAAATTAAAACAAAGAAATTTTAACTAAAAAACACAAATTATGGCGAGTACTTTAACTCCAACATTTGGTAGTATTATCCCGAGTCAAAAGCAGGAATTGCTAGACTCTAACTACCTACAATTTAACAGTGACGCTACTGGCGACACTAACACATTTGCACAACAATACCTACCTGAGATCTACGAACAAGAAGTAGAGCGTTACGGAAACCGTACTTTATCTGGATTCTTACGTATGGTTGGTGCTGAAATGCCAATGACTTCTGATCAAGTAATTTGGTCTGAGCAAAACAGATTACATATCTCCTACGATGGATGTACTCTTCCTTCTTTATTAAGTATTGATTTAGAAACTAACGGAACAACTATTCAAAACGTTATATCTCCGAGAGCTACTATCGTGGTGTTGGATTCAGCAACTGGTTTAGAGGCTAAATGTCTAGTAACTGACTCTGATACAACTACAGGTATAATTACTGTACAACCTTATACCGTCGCGGATCTTACTGGCTTTACAGCTACAGGATTGAAAGTTTTTGTATACGGTTCTGAGTACCAAAAAGGTGGATCCATTTCAGCTGGTGCAACTGGAGCTAATACAGGAACTCAGTATTTAAGTGTCGATCCTCAGTTTACACAATACTCTAATTCACCAATTATCCTTAAAAGCCAATACGTAGTATCTGGATCTGATATGGCGCAAATTGGATGGGTTGAAGTTGCTACTGAAGACGGAACATCTGGATACTTATGGTATTTAAAAGCTGAATCTGAAACTCGTTTACGTTTTGAAGATTACTTAGAAATATCTATGATTGAGGGTGAAAAAGTAGGAGCTGCTTCTGCTATCACTACTGGAAAAGGAACTGAAGGTTTATTCGCCGCTATTACCGGGCGTGGTAACGTAAACGTTGGCTTTACAGCAACTGATGGATTAGCTGATTTTGATGCTATCTTGAAAAATTTAGATACTCAAGGAGCAATTGAAGAAAACATGTTATTCTTACAGAGACAAACATCTCTTGATTTTGACGATATGTTAGCTGGACTCAACGGTGGTAACACAGGTGCTGGATCTGCTTATGGTTTGTTTGAAAACTCTGAAGAAATGGCTTTAAATCTTGGATTTAGCGGTTTTCGTAGAGGGTCTTACGATTTTTATAAGACTGACTGGAAATACTTAAACGATGCATCTACTCGTGGTGGAGCTGGTGGTAATAACTCTGTTGAGGGTGTATTAATTCCTGCTGGAACTTCTACAGTTTACGATCAGATCTTAGGAACTAATATTCGTCGACCATTCTTACACGTTCGATACAGAGCTTCACAATCTGATGATCGTCGTATGAAGTCTTGGTTAACTGGTTCTGCTGGAGGCGCTTATACTTCAACTCTTGATGCTATGGAAGTAAACTTCCTGTCTGAAAGATGTTTAGTAACTCAAGCTGCTAATAACTTCGTTCTTTTCAAAGGAGCATAGTAATTTATCAATAATAATCCCTGCCTTCGGGCGGGGGTTTTTTATATGACATTAGCCCCTTACTAGTTATATACTATGGCTATTGTCACAATTTTAAACTATTTAATTATATTATATTATGGCTAAACAAGCTACAAAAACTGCAACAAAAAATGTTGCTACAGAAGAGGTAATTAATGAAATTAATTATGCTGAATCAACTGTTGCGGAAAAAACAACAGTTCAACAACCCACAAAACCAACGTGGGAAATCAAAGATAGAATATACTATCTTAAAGGTAATAAATCTCCTTTAACATTAACTATACCTAGTAAGCATACTAGAAAGCACTCGCTTTTATATTTTGATGCTGAAATCGGTACACAACGGGAAATTAAATACGCAACAAACCAAAGCTCTCCACTTGTTGATGAACAAAAAGGGGAATGTACTATGGGTCATATAACTTTTCAAGACGGAGATTTAAAAGTACCAAAAGAAAAACAAAACTTACAGAAACTGCTTTCACTTTACCACCCTTTAAAAGGTAAAATGTATGAAGAGTTTAGCGCTGTTGAGGAAGCAGGAGATCAATTAGATATTTTAGATCTTCAAATTGATGCTTTAAATGCGGCTAGATCAATGGATGTAGATCAAGCAGAAGCAATATTAAGAGTTGAACTAGGATCTAAAGTTAACTCAATGAGTTCTAAAGAGCTTAGAAGAGACTTACTTTTATTCGCTAGACAAAACCCTGTATTGTTTATAAACTTAGCTAACGATGAAAATGTTATGCTACGAAACTTTGCCATCAGAGCTTCTGAGGCAAGTATAATTAAATTATCTCAGGATCAAAGAACTTTCACATGGGGATCAAACGGTAGAAAATTAATGAATGTACCATTTGACGAAAATCCTTATTCAGCTTTTGCGGCTTTCTTAAAAACCGACGAAGGTGTTGAAATTTACAAGTCTATAGATAAAAAACTATAAAAACAAGTAATACTATAGTAGCTAGGTCACTTTAAAAGTGGCCTAATTGCTATAATTAAAAAAAAATAAAATGGCGGTAAGCGTAGACAAAGTATATAAGACGGTCTTGTTCATACTAAACAAAGAACAAAGAGGTTATGTAACTCCTGCTGAGTTTAACAGTGTTGCAGAACAGGTTCAGTTTCAAATATTTGAATCTTACTTTCCAGACGGAAACCAGCAATACCGTAAAAACCAACAGAATTTTCAAAATGACACTGAGTTTTTTAATATGTTCAAAGACATATCATACAAGCTATATCCATTTGAAAGAGAAGTAAATTTTATATATACAGCTGGAGCCGATGGTTTCTTAGAAGATGTTGCTCTTGGTGGCTCTTCAGTTATATATAAGATAGGAGAAGTCTTATCGAATTACACTGGAATCAATCCTAACATTGGTTCAATAACTCAACTAACAAGTAAAGCAGATTTTAATAAAATAACAAGATCAAAGCTAACAGCTCCAGATCAAAAAAATCCTTTATTCTTCACTACTAATAGACTAGGAGAATTACTAATTAAAGTTTCTCCACTACCAGCCACAATCACAGTAAATGCATTGACAATACCTATACCTCCAAATTGGGGATTTACTCAAGGTGGATTAGGTCAATATATCTACAACCCAAATGGATCTACAGATTTTGAATTAGATATCTCAGAGCAAACTAATTTAGTTATAGAGTTGCTAAAATACTTTGGTATAATAATAAATGATCCAACAATAATTCAAGCCGCTACGCAAGAAGCTCAGTCAATGACAGTTAACGAAAAATCTTAATAAAACATGGGTCTAATAACAGAAACAAATCAACAATACTTTCAAGGCGCTCAAGGCTTTAGAGGCGATAACGTAACGACTTCTTTCACAGCTACTTTTGACACGGGCTTAATATTAGGTAGTTTTGATCCTAACAATATAAACTATAGTTTAAATAATTTCAAACTATACACAAGCACCACCGGCTTGCCAGGTTCATACTCTGAGTATATAACAACATATACCGTAGTTAGTAATGTCGTAACTTTCCCCATAGCGCCAGCAACTGGTTTATATATAGTTGTTCAATTAAAAATATTGGACGGTGGTAAGTACGGGTCCACAGAAGCTGAAAAAGCTTATGGGCAGACTGTTGAAGATAACTACGGAGGTTACGCTTATACAACTCTACACGACGCTATAGATAATTTTATGGTTGGTTATGTTGGTGAAGGTAAACTACTTCAAAAAGCTAAGAAATCTGACGTATTGTTTTTTGCTAAAAGAGCAGTTCAAGAGTTTAGTTATGACACTTTAAAAAGCATTAAATCAGCTGAATTAACAATACCAGCTAGTTTAACCTTAGTGTTACCTCAGGACTATGTAAATTACGTTAAATGCTCTTGGGTAGATCAAGCTGGTGTTTTACATCCCATCTATCCTACAAACAACTTAACTACAAGTCCTTACTACACTCAAATTCAAGATAGTACTGGAATTCCTACTCAAGACAACTTTGGATCAGATATTGAAGGTACATCGATCACTCAAGAAAGATGGCATAGCAATAGTAGTGGCGATTTATTAAATAACAATTTAACTGGTATAAATGATTTTTCTTTAAATCTTAACCAAAACGGAGAGTTTATTAATTTCCAAAACTTTGGACAATTATATGGCTTAGATCCTCAACATGCTAATGTTAACGGTTATTTTAATCTAAACGAAAGAGAAGGTAAAATGTCTTTTTCCAGTCAACTAGTAGGACATCTAATTATACTAGAATACATCTCTGATGGCTTAGCATATGATGTGGACACAAAGATACCAAAGCTTGCTGAAGATGCTTTATACGCGTCTATACTTCATTCTATAATGTCTACTAGAGCTGGCTCACAGGAATACGTTGTTCAAAGATTGCAAAAAGATAAAAGAGCTAAATTAAGAAATGCTAAAATAAGATTATCAAATATTAAGTTAGAAGAAATCACTCAAGTAATGAGAGGTAAGTCTAAATGGATTAAACACTAGAATTAAATGGCTAAAGTAAAAAATAGTTTCTTAAAGTCAAAGATGAATAAAGATCTTGACAATAGATTAATACCTAACGGTGAGTATAGAAATGCTCTTAATATAACAGTGAACAATTCTGACGGGGAAGACGTTGGAACTGCTCAAACAGTTAGAGGTAATTTAGAAGTTATTGACTTTCAAACAATCACTGGAGTTGCTGGGTTGCAGGTGGTAGGTTTATTTGAAGATGAATTTGCTGATATAGTTTTTGCTTTTGTAACAAATAATACTATTTCTACTTATAACACAGCAAGCTATAGCGCTATTGTTTCTTGGCAAGTTAACTCAAATAATACTAAAATAATAGTAGAGGGTAATTGGTTAAACTTTTCCACGTTAAACCCTATTGTTGTTAGCTTACTAGAGGAATTGCTGTTTTTTACAGACAATAGAAATCAACCAAGAAAAGTAAACATAAACCAACAGCCTGGTTACTACACTACTGAAGACCAGATATCGGTTGCTAAATACTATCCTTACGAAACAATACAATTATTCAACCCTAGCGAAGTGCCAGCAACTGTTATAGCTACAGCTTTAACAACTATAGCTTCAACTAGCTTTGTGCTAACTTTAGACGACGCCACTGGAGTAGTCATTGGTCAAGGCGTGTTAGGTATTGGAATACTTTTAAATTCTTTTGTAGTAGGTATAAATGGTTTAGAAATAACTTTAAACCAAAATGCTAACGTAGCTTTAGGCACGACTATAGAGTTCGTTTCAGTAGAAACATCTATGAAAGATGCTATATCAAAATATCTACCTACACAAGCGGATGGAGTGGTTATTAACGTAGCAACTTTAACTGAATTCACTTTAAATCCTTATGAAGGTTATTTATTTGAACCTTCTGGAAACACACCAGATGCATTAGGTGCTAACGTGTGGACAATCGTTGGTACAGAATATGTGAACACGGGAGCTGTTATTATAGACGTTACAAAAGACTTAAACTTTGGAGGCCTTCAGTTTACAACAGATATAGACCTAGCGCTTAGTGTTAGTGATAAGATTTTATTAGCTATACCAAACCCATACTACGACTCTGACTTTGCTGAAATAGCAAACGTTGACTACTTAGAAGATAAGTTTGTAAGGTTTTCTTATAGATTTCTATTTGACGATGGAGAGTACTCTTTAATAGCTCCATTTACTCAACCTTGTTTTATACCAAAGCAAGATGGTTATTTCTTAAAACCAGTAGCTATAGGTACTGACTTAGACGTTGTAATAAGTGACCAGCAGAAAGCTTTTCAAAGCACTGAAGTTGCTTTTATGGAAAACAAAGTTAATCAAATAATGTTAAATGTACCTTTACCTTTCTCAGCTGGTTCAATGCTAGGTAGTTTAAAGGTAAAAGAAATAGAAATACTTTACAAAGAGTCTAATCAAATTGCTATAAAAGTTGTTGACTCAATAGTTGTGTCTGGTAATTTTTCAGGTAATGATAATTATTTTCAATACGAGTATGGATCTAAGTCTCCTTATAAAAGTATACCAGAAAAAGAAAACGTTAGAGTTTATGATAAAGTACCTGTAAAAGCTCAATCACAAGAAATAATAAGCAATAGAGTTGTTTACGCTAACTACCAAGATAAACACACTCCACCTAACTTTTTAGATTACAATGTAGCTGCTACTCCTAAAGCAAGCTTTGGAGTTGGTCCTGAGGGGTATGGAACTAGCAAGATAGAATATCCAAACGCTACTTTAAAACAAAATAGAAACTACGAAGTCGGTGTGGTTTTATCTGATAGATTTGGTAGACAATCTACTGTTATATTATCTGAGTCAGAGTTAAATCAAATGCCTTCTTATTTAGCTTCAACAATATATTCTCAATTTTCAGATGAATCAGACCAAGCAACGAGCACTGGGTTTGATGGTGACTCCTTAAAAATTCAGTTCAATAATCTAATACCAGCATCATACATAGGTTCTCCGCTTCTTTATAATGGAAATCAAAACTCAGCGGCTTACAACCCGTTAGGTTGGTATTCTTATAAAATTGTAGTAAAACAACAGCAACAAGAATATTACAATGCTTACGTTGCGCCAATAATGAAGGGTTATCCTAGAGACGCGTCTAAAGAACCTTTTGAGACTTCGCATATATCTTTATTTGGAGATAACATAAATAAAATACCTAGAGATTTAAACGAGCTTGGACCTACTCAAGTGCAGTTTAGAAGTAGCGTTAAGCTTTGGCCTAGAGTTGCTGGAGACTCTTCACTTGTAGGTGGAGCTACTTTTAGAAATTCCATACAGTTTTTTCCAAAAAGAATAGGCGACATAGCGTCTTCTATTGCAACTATAGATGATTTATTTGATTTACCTAACGACCCAGGTGAGAATATTGGAAATTTAACAGCTTTAGATATAAAGGCAACAACAACTAATACCGTTCGCTTTCAATTATCTAATCCAAGTGATCCAGTTGAAGTAGCTCTTTGCTTAGGTATGAAAAATGGAGATGAAATTAGAGGTGTAAACTATGGCACTAAAGATACAATAATTACTGAAATAATTTCTGATCAAACCACGCCTCCAGCTGCAGGTTCTATTTGGGAAGTTACATTATCTGATGCACCTCAAGGTACGATTGGTGGAAACAACATAGGTTTTTATAGATCAGGTGGTAGAAATTACTTTTATAATCAAGAATCAGATCCTCTTGTAGCTAGAATTAGTACAACTAAACAAGCTGGTGTTGTTATACCTAATCCTTATAGTTCTGACGTAGCAGCTTTAAATATATACGAAGTCGAAGCTCAAGAATCTTTGCTTGACATATTCTGGGAAACATCTACTAGCGGATTAATTAGCACTTTAAACGAAGCAATTGCAAGTGGTCCAGGTTCTCTTATATATACGACAGTTGAAGGTTGGAATCCACAACTTTCAGAGCAAACAAACGAAGGCGAATTTAATAACGGTGTTTTTGTTAATAGCTTTAGAGCTACTCTTAGTAATGGACAATCAATTAACCCACCAGCCGGCGCAAGCGCGACGCTATTAAGTGTATATGAGCAAGGAAATACTTCCGCCACAAACAATCAGTTAGGAAATCCATATATAGATTATTTCCAAATAAACGCTATTGGCGATGGAGCTAGTTTTGAGATACAAGTGCTTGACCAAAGCCAGTTAGTAAACACTAGTAGAGTTTTTCCTGAAACTGATGATCTTACTTTTGAGATTTTATTTGATCACACAGATCCAGAAACTACTTCCCTTACAGCGTTGTTGGATGTTGAATTAAACACTATATTCCCAACAATAGAGGAGTGTCCTGGAGATATAACTAAAACAGATAAATCCACTACTATATTTATTTTCACTGGGGTCAATGGAAGCTTTACTACTTTGTTAAACCAAAAGGATCTTGTATGGAGTTTAGGACCTGAAACAAATGAGTTTTTATTTAGTATAGGCAATGTTGTATCTAGTAATCCATTCCTTAATAATTTTGGAAAATTAGTTACTACATCAGGACCAAGTGGAACTCCTGCAGGAACTTATCCTATAGAAGTTATATTAACAGACGGAAGCGGTTTACAAGACACTTGTAATTTTAACGTTATATTTGACTATGCTACATCGGTTGATTTTGATGGTGGTGTACAAAGTGCGGTTTTAACCAATGCAGAAGGTGGAGGTAACCAAAATCTTACCGTCACCGGAGGATTTACAATTGCTAATGCACCTGTAGGAAACGTAGATTTTCAAATCAGAGGAAACACAACAGGTAGTGGTACTGATAGTTTTTTTGCAGGATATCAATTAAATATTGTTGGCCCATTACCAGCTACCACTACTTATACTCTAAACACGGCTACGCAAGGTGCGCCAGCTCAGACAAATATTTCTGCAGCAACTCCTTTAGGTAATGGTGACTACACTTTTACAATAGAGGTTAACGTAGATAGTGATTTTCCATCAACACCAATTCCAACAACAGCTATTGGAACGATTATAGCCACCTTTTAATACCGTAATTAACAAATAAATCAAGTGATAATATAATAATATGGCAGCTACAATAGAAGTTAAATACTTTAATAGCTTCTTGCTTAAAAAACAAGAAAGAATAACTTCGGGTCAAATACTTGGACTTGATGGTATATGGAATGGATCTTTTGGTATACCACAATCTATAGGTGGTTTCCAACAGCAGGCTGCTAATTCTGAACAAGGTTGGTTTATTGAAGAGAGTAGGATAAGAGCTGGTTATAACAATACATCTACAGACTACGGGGTTAGAGCCTACATAGTAGAAGATGAACCTCTTGCGTCTATAAAATTTAATGGGCTAATATACTCTGGTATATTTAACTCTAGAACATCTGTTAATCAAACAAATGTTTTTAGTGTTGCTGAAGAAATTACTAAAAGTGTTGATCCAGCTAATGGATCGATACAACTGCTTTATGCTGAAGACACTAATCTTATTGTTTTTCAAGAAGGTAAAGTATCAAGAGCATTGATAGATAAAGACGCAATATATTCAGCTGAAGGTGGTGGAGCTGTCACTAGTTCTAACTTAGTTATTGGAACAATACAGCCTTATGGAGGAGAATATGGAATTGGTTTACACCCAGAGAGTTTTGCTATATACGGTTTTAATAAATACTTTGTAGACCCAAATCATAACGTTGTTATGCGATTAGGTGGAAATGGAAGTCTTGTTGAGATTTCTCAAGCAGGAATGGTAGCTTTTTTTAGAGATGAAATATCAGCTGTTGATTCCCCTGTTTTTGGGTTAGGTAAAATGATAGGTGGTTGGGATATATATTCTAAAGAGTATGTACTGTCTTTACAGTCTTCAAACCCGCAAATTAGCTACAAAACTTTAACTTTTGATGAAAAAGTGAAAGGTTGGGTTAGCTTTTATTCTTACAAGCCAAGTCAAATATTTAGTTTGACTAACAACTACTATACTAGTAAAGACAGCAAGATCTATAAACAACACGAACAAACCGTTGATTATAACTTGTTCTACGGAGTTACTTACAACTCTTCTATATCTTTTGTGTTTAATCCTCAGGTTAGTAATGAAAAAGTTTTTAGCACTATAGCGTACGAAGGCACTAACGGTTGGAAAGTAGATTCTATTGTTTCAGATGGAACTGGTTATATACCAAGTTATGATGGAACTCAAACACCTGGATTTGCTTTTGATACTTCAAATCAAATACTAAGTTACACTCAAGGAAGTTACGATAATCTTGGTAACGAGTTTCCCGCAATATTAACACCACCAATAAATAGAGCTGGATTTGATAGAAAAGAAAACAAATACGTAGCTAATGTAGTTAATTCATCTGTAGCTTTTGATGGTGAGATTATCTTTGGAGACAGTGTTTCTGGGTTAAAAGCTTTTTACACGACTGTAACTATTTCAACAGACAGCGTAACAGATCAAGGTGGATATAAAGAGATATTTGCAGTATCTTCTAATTATACCTTTTCAAACGGATATTAAATGAAAAATAAATATAAAAATATAAAGATATGCCAATAGGAGCAGGAGCAGTTATAGGTCTAGCATCATCTGTGATAGGTGGAATTGTTGGAGCTTCATCTGCAAAAAAAGCAGCAGCCGCAGCAGCGGCCGAAAAATTGCGTTTACAAAAAAAACTAAGCCATCTAGAAAACCATAGACAAGCAGTTATAAATCCTTATGAAGATGTTAAAAGCTTAGCAGGTTTTGCTAAAGACTTATCTAGCACAATGTCAAATCCATTTGCCAACTTAGGTGTAGCCACTCAAGCAGCTGAGATACAGATGGAAGAAAGTGACTTAGCTTTAGCCGCTACATTAGATACGTTAAGGGCTACTGGATCTGGAGCCGGTGGTGCAACCGCTTTAGCCAACGCTGCGTTAAGAAGTAAAAAAGGTGTTGCAGCTAATATAGAACAGCAAGAAAAATCTAATGAAGACAAAAGAGCACAAGGTCAAATGCAATTAGAGCAACAGAAGCTAGCAGAAGGAAGAAGAATGCAAGGTGTTATGATGTCTGAAGGCGCTAGAGAGCAATCAGCGCAAGCTGCTGGAAAACAGTTTATGTTTGGAGCTACAGAAAATAGAGAGCAAGGAGCTATTGATAGAACTTACGGAGAAATGATGGGTGCAGCTCAAGATCAAGCTCAAGCCAAAGCGGATCAAACAAGCGCTGTAACGGGTATGTTTGGATCTATGGCTACTATTGGTGGAGGAATGTTAGGATAATTAAAAAAACAAAATGGAAAACAACTTAAATCAAAACCTTTTTTTACAGCAGTTCAACGAAAGTAATGCTATGGCTTACAATCAAGGTTTTATATCAAACACTAGCGATTATAATTTTCAGCTGTTAGAGAACGCTTATAGAAATACTGGTAGAGTTTACGCTAAGTTGAAGCTAGCTATGGATTCCAATAGGTGTCAAGACGAAACTTGTGCTTATGAGTTATCTGAGATCAAGCATTTGCAAGAAGCGCCACAGCTGTCTTTAGATTTTTTATCATCACTTTTAGCAGAATTAAGCATCACTGACGATCCAAACTTTGATCCAAATAATAACTTTAAATATACTGCAGCTAATAGCGTAATGACAGCTAAACCTGGATTCTCTAAATCTGACGGTTATAATGTTTATTTAGACTTACTACCAAACGGAGCTCAACAAATTGTTTTTATAGGACCTGCTTTTGTAGAGCCTTTAGTTATAAACAACACAGCTCTAAATGCTTTAAACGAATCTAATACTTCACTTGTAGCACCTACTCCAGATATTAACAAGGACATGTTGAGATTACTAACTGAGGTTGGTGTATTCTCACCAGATATGGTTGGTGAAAATGGAGAGCTTTCAGCTGGAGCTAAAATAACTCAAGAATATGTGATTATGAATACTGATGGAACTCCTGATTATGAGATCATAGACATCGGAAATGGCAAAGGTAGAAATACACTTAAATACGATTTAGATAAAATAGAAAAAAAAGTAACTCCGTTTATAAACGCTGAGGTTGCTGGTTTACTGAGCTCTGAGCAAGATGTAATTGCTGCTTGGAACGTTTATATATCTAAAGGTACAAACGTTGAAGAGGACGATCAAATGGCTCAGAATGCTAACGCTGGCGAGGATAGTTGGAGTTACGAAAAAGACTTGCCAATTATGCAAGATAAGAAAGTTTTATTTGAAAAGAAATATAAAGAATACTTTATGAATAATTATCTAAAACAATTTACTACGAACCAATTTCCTACGGTTCAGGCAGACGCTGCGGTGTTTGATTTAGCTGAAGCTAAGAAAGCTAAAGCTCAAAAGTTTATTGACGATAATAACCTATAAATTTAATTAAATGACATTATTAGAATACGTACAGTCACTTCAAGACCAAGGAGAAAAAAATATAACTTCTAAAGTTGAAAAGTGGAAGGAAGAAAACCAGCCAGCTACTAAAGATGTAGTTGAAACTGAGGTCTTAGAGGAAGTGGATCTTGGTACAGTAAAGACAAAAGACGGTGCAGTGGGTGCAAGTGCTCCGTCGGTAGGACCACAACTAGCACCAGAGACTACGGAATTAACATTGGAAGATGGTTTTTCGGTATCACCAGAAGTTAAGTTAGAAGACTCTGTTGAAACATTTAATATAGATGGCAATGAAGTAACTAAAGACGAGTTTGATGAATACTCTGCTAAAAAAGCTAAAGAAAAAGAAATAGCCACAATGTCATTTGGTGAAAAACTTTTAGTTGACTTCAAAAAAGGTAGTACAACTTTGGGTGAAATGATAGCTTCTGTTCCAGAAACTATATATGATTTATTTGCTTTACCTCAAAACTTGTTAGCTAACGCTACGGGTTTAGATATTGAGACTAGCGCTGAAAAATTTAAAGAAAAAACTGGATTAGAAAACCCTGTGTTAGAGTTTTATGAAGCAGAAAGCGCTAAACTTCAAGAGTCACAAGATATATACAACAAAGCTAACTATGACCATCAAGGTATTTACAAGAACTTTGAAGAAGGAAATTACGCAGATGGCTTTAAGCAATTAGCTAGCGGTTTAGCTGAAAGCGCACCTGTTAGTATATCTATGATGGTTGGAGGAGCTGCTGTGAGTACAGGTAAATTAGCTGCTGGTAGTACGATAGCTTTTGCTGGTCCTGAAATAAAAGAACAAAGAGAAAAAAACATAGGTCAGTCTGAAGCCGAAAACATTATAAAAGGTCTAGGCTTAGCAGGTGCTGAAAGCGTTTTTAGCTCTATAGGTACTGGAACTATAGGTAAGGTATATAAAGACATATTAATAAAAGAAGGTAAAGAAGAAGGCATAAAGATATTTAGACAGGGACTTGTAGATATGTATAGATCTGCTTTAACTAAGTTTGGAGCACCAGCTTCTATGGTTGGTGAGGGTGTTGAAGAGGTTGCTACTACCATTACTCAGAACATGATAAATGGAGTCGATCCATTTGAAAACGTAGCTGATTCTTTTATACAAGGAATTGGTGGTGGTTTAACTTATGGAGCTCCAGTTAATACTGCCCAAGCGGTTAAAGCTGTAAAGTCTGGTATTACAAATTTAAACATAAACAAAGAGTTAAAAATATCTGATTCCAATAATGTTATAGAAGCTTTTAGCCCAGAAACACCAACGTCTGAAGCTGAGGTTAAAATATCTCAAATTCCTGGATCATTAAACGCTATAGATGCTAAAGCAGATAAGCAAGTTGAAGTTGGTGATATAACTGTAGATCAAGCTAACGATGTTAAATTAAGAGCTAGAGAAGTTCAAGGATCTGTTAATAGACTAAAACCATTAGGTATAAGTTTAGAAAATCAACCAGCAATAGTTGATTTAATGATAGAGCAAAAGAAACTAAAAAACACTATAAAGCAAGTAGATAATTCTAGTCTAACAAAAACAGAGTCAGAAAGACTTAGTGAAATAGATAAAGAATTAAGTGATATAATAGTAGCTGACAAAACTGCTAAGGTAGAAAAAGGAGCTAAAGTTATAGCTGAGCAAGTTGGAACTGGTTTTGAAACTTTTGAAAATGAAGCTGATGTAGCTTCTGCTATAGAAACTTTAAAAGAGCAAGGCGGAAATATTGATACTAAAAGCTCTGAAGACTACGGTACATTTGTAGTAATGCCTGATGGCAAGAGAATTATAATTCTAAATAAAGAATCTGCAGCTCAAGACAATGTTATGACAACTGCTCAACACGAGGTTGGTCATGCCGTTTTGTTTGAAACTGTTAAAAATAAACCTGAAGCTGCAATAGCTTTGGGTACATCTCTTTTAGAAGAATTAAAAAACAGTAAAGACATAACATTTACTAGTTCTAAGTTTTTAAATAGATTTAATCAGTATGTTGAAGATGCTGATATATCTAAAGCAGATACTATGGAAGAGGTTTTAACTCTTGCTAGTGAAGGATTAGAAAGTGGTGACATTGTTTTTAATGAAAAAGCTACAACTAAGATAGGTGATTTTATACGTAGAGCTTTAAGCGCTATGGGTTTAAACGTTAAGTTTAAAACTGGAAAAGATGTATTAAACTTTGTTAGAGACTACAATAGAAGCGTACAAAAAGGTAAGGGTCTTTCTAAAGGTCTTGAAAAAGCAGCTGTCGAGGGTGCTAAAGTAGACATAAAAGCTCCAACTGATATAGAGGCTGAGATTACAGAAGTAGTAACTAAAGAAAGTAAAAAAGATACAGGCGTTATAGCATCTACTAAGGTTCAAGAAATATACGACACGCAAGGTGAAGCTGGTGCTTTTGATATTATAGATCAATTCAAGCCTATAGTAAATAGAATAGTAGAAAAAAGAAGAGATGCGCCTAATTTTGATCGTCAGTTATTAACTGATGAAATTGAAACAGGTAAGCGTGGTATATTCGATTTAATTAGAGAGTATAAACCTGAATCAGGTGTGCCATTAGCCGCTTATATAAATAAGTTTTTACCAGCTAGAGCTATTGAAGCTTCTAAAAGAGTTTTAGGTGAAGAGTTTACTAGCGATGTTACAGAGGCCAAAGGCGTTATGGCAGAAGAAGTGACAACTGAAGTTGCTGAAAAACCTGTTACTAGAAAAATAAAGCCAAGCTCGTTTATTTCTAACGAAGCTGTCACTAAAATTAAAGAGCAAGTACAGGAGAAGATTAAAGGCATCGATCCTAAAAATCTAACGTTTAAAAAACTTGGTGACTTAGCTCCTGAAATTATTGCACAAGAACTTGGTATACCAGTTAAAAAACTAACTAGTCCAACGGCTAATCTATCAAAAGGTGATGCTACAGCTATTCAGCAATTTGTCAATAAGAACGCAGATAAATTATTAAAGATATTACCTGAAGGGGCAGTAGTAGAAGCTGCAACAGACAAGCTCTTAGGTACGTCTACTGGCGTGCCAAAAGGATTACTTAATGCTTTTTATACTAAACAAGCTAGATTAGGTAAAGGCGCTGGACTTGCTCCGTTTAAATTAAACAAAGGAATTAGCAAAGCTGATTTCCTAGAAACGTTTGGTATTGTTGAAGGTAAGAAAGCTGAAGGATTTGACGCTAGATCACCACAAGCTCAAGCTTTAAAAGGTATTGCAAGTTTATACGGTAAGTTAGTTACAAACGAAATTGTAAGATCTGATACAGACTTAAGCCTAGAAGCTAAGCAAGATGTTGCAGCTGGTAAGAGCAAGGCTATGGCTAGTAAGCGAACACAGAAGCTGAACTGGAAAGAAACAGATGAAGCTATAGTGGCTTCTTTTAAAATAGGTGATAGAACTTATAAAACAACTTTAGAAGAAACCGCTTTCATGGAATTTGACGAAGGTCAAACCTACCAGGACATAGAAGATATAGCTAAAGATTTAGATATACTTGAAGACGCAGAAGGAAATCCGATAGAAAGTTCTGAGAATTTTTACCATTTAGAGTTCGGAGATACTGAGCTTGGAAAAGGTATAACAGGTAAAGGTAACGCTTTTGAAGTGTTCACTACTACTATGAACGGTGTTGTAGATTACTTAAAAGCTAATCCAAGTATAGAAGGCGTAGTGTTTACAGCAAAAGAACCTAGTAGAATTAGATTATATAAAACTCTAAGCCAAGTGTTAGCTGGTAAACTTAATGGCAGCTCTGGTTTTAAAAACGACACGTTTATTGTGTCAACTAAACCTGCAACGGTTAGCAAGCCAAAGTCTATGGCTAGTAAAAGACCTGATATTAAAAGTAGGTTTAATACAGCATCAACTACAAAAACAGGTGGAGTTAGCAAAGCTAATAACGTACAACCTATATCTAGGGGATCTGTAGAGTATATGGGAGGTAAAGGCGGTCTTAAGACGGAGACTAGGTGGACTCCCTCTAAAAAAGACATAGAGTATATTCCAACGTTTATGAATAAAGCTGCCAGCTTATTTGATAAAGACTTCTTCACTACTGGAAACTTTGCTTTTGGTGGAAGATCTTTAATAGGTACAAAATCAGATTTAACTAAAGCTTTAGAAGGAGCTGTTTATAACAAAGACGCTCCAAAGATGCCTAAAAGAAAGCCTTATAAGAAAACTAAAAAATACGACAAGAATTTTCACGAAAAATTAAACACTAAGGAGTTTCTAGATAATGAAAAAGCTAAAATGCCTTATCTTAAATTCATATTTGAGCAAATACAAGCTGATTTAAAATCTAACCCAAACCATTTAAAGTACTGGGAAGCTGTTTTAAATGACGCTCAAAACAGTCAAGGTCACTTTATGAGGTTTTTAGCGCCTATAGCTTTTTACCCAGTAGATAAAAATGGAAACCCAGTTTTCGATCAAGATATAGTTGAAGAGCATACTATGCCTCAAAGCAACGTTGCAGCGTTTTTATTACAATCAGCTCTTGATGGTAACATAGAACAAGATTTTGGATTTATAGAAGATAACTATTTTCAAGGAGCTTTACTATTAGCTGACGACAAAAAAACAAGAGGTAAAGATTATAATTATGTATCTAACATGGGAGAGACTTTTTTAGAGTCAGACAACCCATCTTCTTGGATGAGGTATAATAATGAAAACGTAAACGCTAATCAAGGCGGTATTGACTTTAATGCTTATAAATTATTAAACGGTCAGACTATAGCTGAAAGTTTAGATGCTGGTTTACCGCTTAAAGATAGAACTCTTGACGCTTTAGAAAACCAAAGAAATGAAATACTAAAGCAATTAAAAGATCCTAGCTATAAAGCTAAAGAGGCTATAAAAGTCTTTAAAGAATTAGCACCAGGAAAAGCTATGGCTTCAAAACGTGATAGCGATTTAATACCTGATGCTATAAAATACGACAGACCTATAACTGTGCAAACAGCTATAAATGCTTTAGCTAAAACTGATAAAGCTTTAGAGCTTGCTAGAAAACTAGATCAACCTGTTAAGAAAATTAGAGTGTTTGATTTTGACGATACACTAGCTAGAACTAAAAGCAATGTGTTATACACAATGCCTGATGGAACTACTGGAGCTATTGACGCTGCTACATTTGCTAAAGAAGCAGGTAGCATGGAAGCTGAAGGAGCTCAATGGGATTTCTCTGAGTTTAGTAAAGTAATGCAAGGAAGTAAAGGACCACTGTTAGATGTAGCTAAGATCATAGCGGACAAACGTGGAACTAAAGATGTATTTGTTTTAACGGCGAGACCTGCTAATGCAGCTGGACCAATTAAAGAATTCTTAGCTAGCATGGGATTAGATATTCCACTTGCTAACATCACTGGATTAGGTGATGGTGCTCCCGCGGCTAAAGCTGGGTGGATTATGGGTAAAGCAGCTGAAGGTTATAATGACTTTTATTTTGCAGACGATCACACAGGAAATGTTAAAGCGGTTAAAGATGTATTAAGTCAAATCGATGTTAAATCTAAAGTTCAATTAGCGAAAGCTAGCAAAAGAGCAACTTTCGATACTATCGTAAATGATATGATCGAGAATTCGTCTGGTATTGAAACTTATAAAAAGTATTCTGCAGCAAGAGCTCAAACAGTTGGTGCTAGTAAAGGTAAATACAATTTCCTTATTCCACCATCTGCTGAAGATTTCACAGGTCTACTATATAAGATGCTAGGTAAAGGTAAAAAAGGGGATGCTCAAATGGCGTTTCTTAAAACTAACTTATTAGATCCTTATAACAGAGCTGAGTCTGCGGTTACACAAGCTAAGATATCTGCAGCAAATGACTTTAAAGCTTTAAAAAATAAACTTAAAACACTACCTAAGACTTTAAGTAAACAAACTGGTATTGGTAAATTCACTTACTCTCACGCAGTAAGAGTTGCTGCTTGGACTAAGCAAGGTATGGATATACCTGGTTTATCTAAAAGAGATGTTAAAGAGTTAGTTGATTTTGTAAACAAAGACGCTAAGCTTAGAGTGTTTACTGACGAGCTTATCAATATACAAAAAGGTAAAGAATATCCAAAACCTGGTAAAACCTGGTTAGGTGGAAATATCACAACAGATATTATTGGTGGTATTAATAAAGTCAACAGAGCTGAGTACCAGCAAGAGTGGAGAGATAATTTAGATATTATATTCTCTGAGGATAACATGAATAAGATGGAAGCTGCCTATGGAACTAGATGGCGTGAAGCTATGGAAGATTCTATTCGTAGAATGAAATCCGGTAGCAATAGACCAATCGGAGGTAATAGAGTAACAGAGGGTTTACTTAACTGGTTAAACAACTCTGTTGGTGCTGTAATGTTCTTAAATACAAGATCTGCATTATTACAAACTATATCTGCGGTAAACTTTATAAACTTGAGTGATAATAATATAGTGAAAGCTGGAGTGGCATTTGCTAATCAGAAACAGTTTTGGGGTGACTTCATGACACTTATGAACTCTGACTATCTAGTAGAACGTAGAAACGGTCTTAAGATTAACGTAAGTGAATCTGAAATTGCTGATGCAGTTAAAGAAGCTCAGAACAAACCTAAAGCAGCTATTGCTTTCTTACTTAGTAAAGGTTTTGTTATGACTAGATTTGCAGATAGTTTTGCTATTGCATCTGGTGGTTCTACATTTTATAGAAATAGAGTTAATAAGTATGTTAAAGAAGGTGTAGAGCAGAGCGTTGCTGAAAAGCAAGCTTTTGAAGACTTTAAAGCTATAGCGGAAACAAGTCAACAGTCTAGTTCACCTAGTAAAATTAGCCAACAACAAGCATCAGCTGCTGGTCGTGTTATACTTGCTTGGGCAAATACACCAATGCAATATGCTCGTATACAAAAAAGAGCTGGTCAAGATCTTATAAACGGTCGTGGCGACTGGAAGACTAATGTATCTAAAATAGTTTACTACGGTGCTATTCAGAATTTAATATTCAACGCGCTACAAAGTGCTGCGTTTGCTTTAGGATTTGGAGACGATGATGAAGAAGATGAGGTTAAAGCTAAAAAGAAAGAAGAAAAAGCTTACACGATTTTAAACGGAATGATTGATTCTCAATTAAAAGGTTTAGGTATATTTGGAGCTGCAAGTGTAGCTATGAAGAATACTCTAATGACTCTTTACAAAGAACATAACAAGAAAGGTTCTAAATACGAAAACGCTGTAGAAGACTTAGAAGGCTTCTCACCACCTCTTGGATCTAAGATTGGTAAAATAACCGGAGGTCTTAGAAGTTTTAGTTGGAATAAAAAAGATATAAAAGAAAAAGGTTTTAGCTTAGATAACCCAGCTTATATAGCAGGTGCTCAAGTTGTAACCGGTCTTACAAATATTCCTTTTGATAGAGTTATGAAGAAAATTAACAATATAAGAGGTATTGTTAACGAAAGATCTGCTTTATGGCAAAAAGTAGCTTTAGGTCTTGGTTGGTCAACTTGGGATGTAGATCTTGGTTATTACGGAGGTTTTGATAAAGAAGAACCATTAACACCTAAGCAACAATTAAAGCTTGAGGTTGATACAATGAAGAAAGATACTAACAAACCAGATCAAGTTAAAATATTACTAGATTTTGGTTTAACTAAAAAGCAAATTAGAGAGCTTAAAAACGAAAACAATAGAGTTAAAAAAATATTAGAACTACAAAAAAAAGATAAAAATGCCGGATCCAAAAAATAACAAAAAAGAATTACCAAAAAAAGTAGACACTACGCTTGCTGATAATTTGAAAATGGTTTTAGAAAAACATAGAAGACAAAACAATCAACCAATTCAAGAAGATAGTAAAATACTTGACAATAGGTTTAAAAAAATGTCTCAGTACAAACTTCCACACCAAAGCGCCGCTCAATTTAAAGGAGCAAATTCATCTAATTCAAAGTGTTGGACTGGTTACAAAAAGGTAGGAACTAAACCTTCACCTAGCGGAACCGGAGAAACTGTTAACGACTGCAAAAAAAAATAAACTATGAGTCTATCAGATATCAAAATATATGCAATGAATGCTGGAGCATTAGGCGTGACAACGTTTACACAAATAGAAGCACCACTAAAAATATTTTTACTAATAGTAACTATAGGTTATACTATATCTAAATGGGTCGAACTAAAAAAAGATAAATAATGAGTATATATAACGACATTATGTTCCCGACTTCTCCTTTGAATAGAGAAAAACCACACACGGCGGGAATGAGCGCGGCTGAAAGAGCTGCTTACAATAAAAAGACAGGTGGAAACCTAAAAGCGCCTCAACCAGAAGGTGGATCGCGTAAGAAATCTTACTGCGCTAGATCTGCAGGTATTAAAAAATGTAAAGATCCAGATAAAAACGGAGATTGTCCAAACGACATTGCGAGAAGAAACTGGAAGTGTTAAAAATAAATCAAAAAAATAATAAATAAACTAAATAAAAATTATGAGTTCACCATTTCAAAAATCATTCAGCGCTAAATCACCATTAAATCAAGTACCACCAACTGGTACACCTGGAAACGTAGGTTATTACGATCCTGAGCATGAAGACGAATTTGCTCAAAAATTCCCTACACGACCTGAAAATCAAGCTGAATTAGACGCTGCTAAGTTTAGTTTAGACCTAGGTAAGACAGCTAGAAAAGACATGATGAAAATGAAGTCAGGAGAAGAGAAAACCGCCAAAGCTAAAGAAGCTTACGATCTTTCAAAACCTTACTTTGATGCAGATGCTAAAACAAGAGAGCAAAAAAGACAAGACTATAGTGATGTTCTAGAAGCAGGTAAAACTATAGCTAAGTCTAGCGGGTTAAACCAAAATAAAGAAAAAAAGAAAAAAGAACTTCCTCAAACTGTTAAAGATAGCTTACAACAAAAAGCTTTAAAACTTGGCAAACCTTTTTACAGCAAGAAACACAAAGTATATGTAGAAGGTGAAGACGGAGTATTATCTAGAACTCCAGTAAATACTAGTAACTACGAAAAACTATAACAGTTGAGAAACATTAACAAGATCATAGTTCATTGTACAGCTACTCCTGAAGGTAGGCATACTACCGTAGAAGACGTTAGGCGATGGCATTTAGATAGAGGTTGGTCTGATATTGGATATCATTTCCTAATCTATCTAGATGGCTCTGTGCACGCGGGAAGACCTGTTGAAAAGCAAGGGGCTCATACCAAAGGTCATAATAAAGAATCTATTGGAATAGCTTATGTTGGTGGAATTGATAAAGTTAATTTTAAAGCTAAAGATACAAGAACTGAAGAGCAGAAAGATGCTTTAGTAGATATGCTAGAGTATTTTAAAATAGCGTATCCAGACGCAGTGATACACGGACATAGAGACTTTGCTAATAAAGCTTGTCCTAGTTTTGATGCAACTAAAGAATATGACAACATAACTAACATGTGGAAATAATGAAGAAAGTAATAAAGTTTTTAAAGGGTGAATGGAACTCCTTAATGTATAAACTAATGTTTAAGAAAGAAAGAAAATGAGTTCACCATTTCAAAAACAATTCAGTGCCAAGTCACCATTGAGTCAAAAATATAAAAAAGGAGATTTAATTAGCGAAGATGATGCTTCAAAATATACAAATTTAAATGTCCAAGAATTAAGTGAAATTAAAGGGGATGAACGTAGTCAATTTATGACTACAGAGGACAATGATACTATAAGACCTAAATATAATAAAAAAAAGTTTAAAGAAACTAAAATTAAAAATGAAATTAGTGATGAAGAGTGGAATAAAATTATAGAAGCATCTGAGAAAAATATGCCAAAACCATATTAATAAAAAGGAACAACATAAAATAGGCGTACCATACCTAAAAGTTCCTGTAACCAGAAAGGGCCCTCATAACGAGAGCCCTTTTTTTTGTTTCATATAGTAAACAAATGTGTTTACTTTTGCTTCTTTAATGAAGCGTTATCAAAAAGGATAGATTTGCCAGGTTTTGATATTACTGGCATTTTTAATTGTACCTAATTAGGTATAATTAAAATCATCTATTATCCGTCACAGCTTAAACATCCTTCATCCATTGCAGTAGCAGCAATGTCTCCACGTAGAACACTCTCTGTTCTTGTGTAATACAAAGTCTTCACTCCGTTTTTCCAAGCATCAAAGTGTACTTTATT
>Ga0208544_10000785_pt1 | contig 23234 bp, 44 predicted proteins | sample DEB08_DNA_9_FD_184526 | JGI IMG/M metagenome (GOLD analysis project Ga0208544, IMG submission 184526) | Aqueous microbial communities from the Delaware River and Bay under freshwater to marine salinity gradient to study organic matter... | ecosystem: Environmental > Aquatic > Marine > Coastal ... | reverse complement strand
CAGGATCTTCCATGAAACCTTTACGCCACTTAGGAATCATGTAAACAAAGTATTTCTTTTTAGTTGCTTCGGCAAAGTCATTCACCTTGTCTACCCAATACTCGGCAGACTTCTTATTGACAGTCTCAACAATGATAGGCTTACCTGACTTCTTATCATGCTCTACTTCACTTAGCTTCTTGACTTCCTGATGTGAATAGGTAGCAATGTTATTTGCAAAGCCTCCTAAATTATCACCAAGTAAATCTTTCCAACCACAGGTAAAGAACTCTGCTTTTAAAACACTACGCATCTCCTTGGCTTTGTCACCATTACATACCTTGGCAAATAATTCAGGCATGGAAAGCTCGGTGTAATCTTTGAACTGCTCTTGTAGGAAATCATTAAAGACATCACTCACTTTAGCTAAATACTTTTCGTTAGGCTTAGTATCGCTGATTGACTCTCTGCTTACAGGAATATTAAGAGATCCGATTGGACACTCGATTGACGCAATGAATCCCTCCTTAACAGCAAACTCACTAAGTCCATCAGTCTTCTCTTTTAAATCACCGTAAGATACGTCACCCATTTTGATGTGGATAGGTTGTATTACCTTTGTCCTTGCTTGATAGTTGTAGTTGATACCATGACCAGTATTAGGAAAGTTATCAGCTAAATCCATTGACTCACATACCCGAATGATTAAACCATTCTTCTCCACCTGACAAACGATTTTGTTTCTTTCGAATATGTTATCACCGACAGACAGTCTGATATTGCCATGTGACTTCATGTGAAACATTTTCATTTCATTGCCGAACTCCTTGCAATCCTCATCTTTAACTGTCAGGCTGATCTCTACTCCTGTCTCCTTAGTTGGAACAGAACCCATCTTATAGATATGACCTACTGGCACACCATTGTCACCACCACCAAGCGCACACACATAGGTGGTAGCCTGACCATCGTGATGCGATAGGATATTAAAAGAATCAGTATATGCGTGACCTGCTTTCGAGCCAACTCCAAAACCACCGATTGATTCGTTTGATCCTGACTTGGTTGACCTGAAATACATGCCAAAGATTTTACGCACACCATCTTCTGATAGACCACCAGCATAATCACGCACACTGAAAGTATTGTCTGCCGTCAGGGTGTAATCAACTGCCTTATCAATACCAAACTTTTTATGTTCGTCTATTGCATTGCATACATACTCTCGCACGACTGCCTCGATCTTATTGTTATATATCTTATCACGGAAAAAGAATGTTGCCATGTCCATACCCGCTGCGTCCATACCCATCACTGAGCTTTCGAGATTATCTGATGCGATAATGTTTGTTGTTTTAACTGCTGTTTTCATGTTGAGAGGGTTGTATAATAGAAATGGGGTATGAGTCAATACCTTTTTATTCTTTTTTATTCTTTTTTATTTAACGTAATTAAAGTCATCCCCCTGAACCATAAACAAGCGGCCCTCGAAGTGTATGATCGTGTTGTAACGTTTATCCATTAACCATATAGGAGTTTCGAAATCGAATAAAATATCTTCGGTTTTTATACGATTGATAAACTTGCCTATGTTGGCGTGTTGCGACGTAGCAGGATAGATCCTCTGATTGGTAGTCTTGGTAAAGATGTTTTTTATTTGTGCTTTCATGGTGATAGGACTCTGCAATGAAAATCGGACATGAGTCAATATCATTTTTAATCTTTTTTATTCATGACCTGAATTGTAGGTCATATGACCTTAATCACAGGTCCATATTAAGTTTATCTAATTCGAAGTTTAAATCTGTTTGTTTATCATTCTTGATCTTCTCTTCCTGTATCGGTGCCACCTCGGCGCTCAATGCATCGAGACCGTCGGCCATAAGGTTATTTGTCTCCTCTGATAATAGGTCCTGAATCTCATAAAACATTTTGTTTATTTCGGCCTCTACCTTTAGCAGGTAATCTTTTTGTTCTTGATTTAATTTCATCTTATTTGGTGTTTATTTGTTTGTTGTTCGTTTGTTATTACACTTATTTAGTTGTTATTCTGTATACCTGGCCGACGCTATTTCGCGTTCGGTCTATTTGTGGTACGAAGTTTTGGTATTTGGCTTCTTCATTCAGGACCTGCCGCGTCTTATTTGCGGCCCGTCGTAGTATCATGGAAAAGGAATCTCCTGGAACCCAATAGACAAGATAGTATTTGTTTATTAGGAACCTGAAGAATTCTTTGATGCTAGAAAAATGAATAACGCCGCAATAATAATGATCTCCAGCATTTGTATTGAGTAGATTATGGGATAGATTTATGTCTTGTTCTGCAGTTTCAAGATCTAATAACCCTACGGATATATTTAAACCATTAGTAGAAACAAGATATTTCATTTACTTATTTGTTGTAGTATTTTAGTTCCCTTTGTGGTAATCTTTCGCTTACCATCTATCTCCATAAAACCTTTACGCAACAAATTGTTTTCCGCTTCTCTCTGGATTGCCTGTCTTGACATCCCAGTAATAGCAGATAACATTTGCAACGAACAAGTTCCTCTTGCTTTCAACGCTTGAAGTATCTGGACTTCTATATTCACTAAACCAAAAGGTAATATGCCAAACTGATTACGCATTTTATCCCATTCTTTATGAGATATTTTATTTACGTGGTTTAACTCACACCAACTCTTTAGTTGAAGAACTCTTTTTATTGCGCTCCTAGCATTACCTCTAACTGTATTAACAATAGAATCTAAAACTCCATCATCATAACTAATCCAGTCCACTTTAGACTTCATAATCTTAGCAAGCTCAACGTTGGAGTATTGCTTGAAATCAATTATGGTTAGTCTGTCTTTAAGAGGATCAAACAATTTATGCAGTTCCGTAGTTGCGAATAAGTATATCTGTTTCTTAAAGTCAAAGCTAACGATGCCATCACCAATACTAACATCTTTAGAGCTAGCACCTTCAACATTGAAAGCAGTTAGAAAGACATCGGTTAAGTCTTTAGGTAAAGCATGGCACTCATCAAACAAAACAGTTACTTCTCTTCCAGCAATCTGGGTGAGGAACAACTGCTCGAAGAACTGCTCGGCATTACGTATAGTGCCACAGTTTATCTCGATGAATTTCCTGTCTTTATTTTTAGTCTCTTGGTGAAACTCTTTAGCAAACGCGGTCTTACCTAATCCCTTTGCTGCATTTAGCATTATAGGAGGGACGATGAAACCTGCATTAAACAGACTTGCGTAAAACCCTAATTTAGATTTTACTTCTTTTTGACCAATTAAACCCCCAAACATTTAACTGACTGTGAATTCTATTTTAGCCTCATCTTCTTTAACCTCATGAAGGAACTCTACCTTCGGATTAAAAGTTTCTTTTTCTTCTATACCTATATCATCGAGCCACTTCTTGCTGACTACAATAGACATCTCTTCTCCTACATGTTTAATAAGCTCGGAAGCTTTGATCTTAACAAAACTGGTAGAACCTTTTGGTCTGCCCCGTCCTCTATTTAATTTACGTGTTGTCATAAGTCAGCAGTATTATCCGCCAACTAATATGTGTCAATAAAAAATCCAATAAAAATGAATATAAATAGAAACAAACGAAAACATTTAAACGGCTACGAAAAGCATCGAAACAGAACGAAAAGAAATCTTCATTTACTGTGACTGAAACAAAGAGATACCGACCGAATCGATAACATCAATAGCATAGACTCATAAAACTTTATTCCCTTTATTTGGAACAGTGTCGTTAGCACTTCATTCCAGGAGAACATAAAGATAAAAGAAGAAAGAGAAAAAAGAATAAACCAATAACATATAGTTCCTATTATAGCTCCCATTTTTTCAGCGGTATTATTTTGTTTAGACATTTATTTATCATACTATGTTTAGATTCTTACGCAAGCATTTATTTGGAAAAATATCATTCGTTCTAGCAATTTTAATTAATTATTATTTGCGCCGAATGTGTCGACATGCATTTATTTGGCCCAAAACCATTCAATGTAGACTTTTTTTAAAATTATTTTGTATTTACCCCTATGCGAAAAACACTTATTTAAAAACTTTTCGTTAGATGTTGCAATTTTTTTAAATTACTCGCACTTATTTGCACCAAATTCATTCACAATTTCAATTATTTGGCCCTTCTTCGTTCATCTTCTCAATCATTTTCTTGACTTCTTCTCGTCCATCTATATCATTCATAACTCTTTTAACCTCTCTACCTTTACCTATGAATGATACTACAATACCAAATACATATCCTAAAACCCACATCAATCCATATAAAAGATAGCACAAAATAGATAAAAAAACATATATAAAACCAGGCTTCGCGGGGTCTTCTCTAAATAATCTACTCACAATAATAATTCTTATTTTATTTAATTAGCTTTGGCAATCAACACTACAAAAACTAAAGCTATCATTAATACATCTATCATCTTTATTTATCTCTATGTTCTATAAGTGTTTCTATGTATATTCTTTACTCTCTTTATTGTTTAAATGAGGGTGTGTACGTGTGTGTACGTGGTTGTATTAGAATATCTTTGTATGTATATATTAAAATGAATAATAACTAAAAACAATTTTTATTTTAAATTACTAGCCATGAGAAGGGTTCTCTATTCCTTTGATACTGTTCCATGGTCCATTTTATATTGTGTGAGCGTATTTTAATGACCTCTTCTTTGTCTTTGTATTGCAGTTTTACTGTATATTGCTTTATGTACATTTTATGTCTCTAATGTTCATACATTTTTTAACTTCGTTGTCTGAATATTTTTGACCATCATTCCAAATCCATTCTCCTTTTTTTGAGTGAAGTGAAAAACCAAGTGGACAGAATAAATTTATTTTTCTTTTTATTGTGTTCGTTCTTTCTTTGCTAGAGTCTGAAGAGAATGTTTTGTTTTTATAGTATGTAAGTATATTTACGTTAATAAACCTTATGGTTATACTTTCGTCTTCCGAGTTCTTGTAAGCGTAGCAGTCTGAACCTATGTAAGATCTGCTTACTTTGTTTTCTGTTCTTTTAAACAATGAGTTTAATATATTGTAGTCCATTTTTTTATTGTTGTTTCGCTTTCTCCCATATTTTATGTGGTATTTCTAATATGTCAACTATTTTTACTATAGATATTAGATCTTTTCTACCTTTCCTTGTATATCCCTTGTATAATGCTTCTCTACTATTTGAAACTAACTGATTAAGATCACATCTACCTTGCGCCCAACGTAGTAAATCAATTCTAAACATTAAAATGAAGTCTTTTTCTCTTTCAAATGAAATTATATCTGTATCTCCACATAACCAACCCTTATTACCCCGAACATTCTTGAATTCTAGCCAAACAAATTCTTCTTGATGGCTATTATCAGACCTATTGATCTTCTTCCTTGCTTTTACATCTATAGTTCCGAAGCTTGTTATGTAGTCTATATGTTTAAACTGTTCTTCTCTAGTAGCTTTCCTATACTTTATGCCGCGAATTTCTAATAATTCAGAAAAATTAACCTCGACTTCTTGTCCAAAATTCCAAGATTCTGTATTTTTCCAATTACTCATTTATTCTTTGGTTTTTTTAGATTTTCTGGGTTTTTGTATTTCTTCTTTATGTAGGCTTTTATAATACTTCTATCTTTAGCGTGTAATTTTGCTTTATCTCTGAGCCAAAAAAGATAACTTATTGGGATTTCTTCGCACGGAACAAAAGCGTGTTTTCCTACCGCTAATGTGAATTTTTCTTTATTTCCAATAACCATGTTGGAAATCCCGTGATCTGGATTTGATCTACCCCTATCCCCGCTTGATATATTTCTATTTGGATTGTTCATTGGAATTTTTAGGTTTTTCAGATTTTTAGAAACTCATTCATTTCTAGAAATTCATCAGAAGTTAGCATTATTCTGTTAGAAGATCCATGAGACTTCCAGGTTTGCTCAATAATATATTTATCTTTCCCATCGTGCAAAAGTCTTAATGTATATCTTTCAAATTCTTTTTTATTTATTTCTTTCATGTTTAATATTATTAATTAGAGTTTTTATGTTTTTGCATACAACCTGGAACAAAACCATCATTACACCCATAATAACCACAACTACTCGTCAGGTGGGCTAGCTTGCAACCAGTAAGTAAAACAAATAGGCTTATTGTTAATATTAGTTTCATCTCAAATGAGGCTCAAACAACCTCCACCTATCGCTGCTTATTTCTGCGTCCCCGCTATCTATATCTGATATAACTTTCTCCACCTCTTCAAACGAGTTGTATATGTATTTATGAGGAAACATTCCCATTACCCAAAATGGAGTTTTCTTCTTTCCTCCTTCAATAACAATAAATGTTGGCTTTTTGCATCTACAAGCCCAGCTTAATTCTTCCATTGTGCCGAATGTGGGAACATCTGGGTCAAGATAACAAATAATAAAGTCTGCTCTGTCAACCATAGACAAGTCAAAAGACCGAACTTTTTTCATATGATCCGCTACAATGTCGAAACCACTAAAATCCAATTCAGCTTTTCTTTTTCCAGCTTCCATTAGATGACAAAGCTCCTTGTGAGTCTCTTCTGTCTCGTCTGGAGCATTAATAAATGGTTTTTTATACGGATCAAAGATAGTAACATCAATACTTTTTAGGAATTCAGAGATATCTTCACGCCATGTTCTACCCTCGGCATATTGCATTGGGCCGATTAAATATGTTTTTGTTTTTGCCAGTATATTTTTCATTTTTGCGGTTTGTTATAACTCGATATTACCATAGATTCATATTCTTGTCCATTAAATTCGAAATAAACCTTATCTCTACCATACAAATCTTCGCTAATATTTAAAAACCTAGTTTCTTCAAGATCTATCCAGCCATGCTTATTGGCATATACCCAGCTTTTTGGTCTATCCTCTAACCAAGCATCAAAATCTCCTTCTCCGTATCCTATTTGTCTATACTTTTTCATTGTATTCTTCTTCTAGTTCTTTCGTTGGTCTCCACTCTGATATTGGTTTGCTTATCCAAACATCACCTAATTCATTATATGTCTTTGAAGAAATAGGCCAGTCAGGACCGATGCGCTTCCAACTACTCCAATCAGAAATGCCTTTACCATGATATTCATAAGTTCTTGAAGCAAAGCCAGCTACAGGAGTGTTTCGCAGAATATGTTCTACAGGCAATTTATGTAACCTTATAAACTTCAACGAGACTTCAGATCTTTGATTTCTTTGCTAAGAGTTTCAACTGCGTCATTAAAACACTTAATAAGTTTATTATAGTCGTCAATAAGAGTCCAAAAGTTTTCCTCGGTTAACTCTGGTATATCCTGTAAAACGTTTTTTATCTCAACTTTTTGAATATCAGGAAAATCCCAATGATGAAGGTTCCTTTTTGTTTTGATATTTATGCTCATGAAACGTATTGTACGGAAAATGGAATAGTTGTCAATAAAGAATATCTTTATTTTCGAAAATCCAAGGAATAAGAAGACTTTCTACACATCTGACATAAGCCTCTTCGTCGTTCTTTCTCATGTAAGCAATCCCAGACATTTCAAAAACCATATGAGTAACTTCATGAATAAGAGTCGAAGTGTGATCTTTAGAGTTCTTTAAACATCTTGTAGAAAGAGTTATTTTTTTTTGGTCTATATCGCATGTACCCCAATCATCCATGGACTGGCAATACTCTATCTTTATGGTTTGACCAAGAAGAGATATTTCAGAAAGTTTTTTTACCTTTTTGCAGTCTGACACTATAATAGATACACCTCAAATTCAAAAAGCTTCGTCCCAGCTTTCTAGAACTTGATTTTTTGTGCATCCTTCAGCCAAACAACATAACATATCCCCAAGGAAAGCACATAAACCAGCATCTTCTGGGTCCATTTTAGGAACCTTGTCTATCATTCTTGTCTCTGTATCGCTATATATAGAACCAACAAAAACATCGCTTTCGTGAGTCATAGACATGTAAAGCTTATTGTTTTTAACGTCACCAAGAACTGTATAAACACAACCTCCTTGGTCATCTTGAGTAACATATGGTATATAGATACCACCATCGTCCATCATTGAACGCATTTCTTCCTTTGGTTTGGCACCGACTTCGCCACCTAACCTTTTCCATTTTGCAGAATTCATTTTTACTTGTTTGCTTTAATTTTTAAAACAATAGACTATTACGCCTATCATATACGCTATTAATAATAGCTGGAATGTTATTTCGGTGGACATAACTATACAAAACCTGAATCATTTTTATTCTTTTGTGAAGAATTGCTTTAAATTAACTGGACCATTTGTCAAGTCAGCTTTAGATTCAAGTTCTTTGTACTTTTTGTTTGTTAGGATTTCTGATCTTTTAACGAGGGTTTCGTTGTTGTCTGCATATTGGCAAACATAATCGAGAAAAGAGTCTCCACTCTCCCCAATTGCAACGTAACCGTTTTCAAATTCAACTATTGATACACTCATATTATATTAGGCGTTATCTAAACTAATGATTTGTTTTGTTGTTTTATCATACCATTTAGGTTTGTTCTGTTTCCAGTTTGCTATATGACTTTTATCTAGCTTATAGTAAAGTCTATACTTTGTTATGTCTGACATTTGATCAAAGCCATCTATCTCTCTGCACTTCATCTCATCTGAAATTGCTATAGCAAAAGGCTGAAGCTCTCCTTCTGGTATGTATTTAACTAAACCGCACATAATTTTGATTTGCTGCTCACAAGCATGAACTTTACCATAACGCTCTGTATATTCATCACATAAAGCTAAACCAAGTGAACATAGCCACAAAAAATTAGCCCTAGTATTCCCAGCCCAAATACTACTAGGATGATGGTGATAACCACCTTTTACAGTAGTACCTTTTTTAGTTAGCGGCAGAAGCCTGGTTGGTGTGTTATGTCTGATTAAAGCACAAGCAAGACACTGAGATGTCTCAGTGACCATTTTGACTACGTGTTTATCAGAATGCCACTTTGCTGCTGTCGTGGGATCTCGATCTAATGCAAATATATTCATGCGGTGATTATGGAAGTTATTCTCCGCAAAGTCAAGTATTATTCAAAACTTTTTCAAGATAACCCCGAAATACAATAGCAACCAAGCAAATGATAATACAACAAAACTCATCTCTGGCAAATAAACAGCGCAAAGAAAAGAAATCAATGCTGCCACCTCAGATACTCTTAGTGTCAATTTTGTTGGTGGCGTTAGTCGCATGTTTTTTCTCCTTTTGTTATGAAGCAAGGAGTTGAATCTCCAACCCATGCACCTATTTGATTAAATTCGAACCATTCATAAGCCTCTTCAGAAGTCATTTCTTCTTCCAATACGCTTAAAACTTTTTGTTTATTGTAACAGACAATTGGATTTTGCCCAAATCTCTCTACTATACCCTCTATACAGTCATCAAAACCGTCCATGACTAATAAATCATGGTCTTCCGAACTAAAACCTGCTATTTCTTCTGTTTTTTCTTCCATAATATTAATAATAAGAGTTTCTTCTATACCTGTTTTTATTGCGCGTGGTGTTTTTATCAACAATCACTGATCTGACAAAGGTAACCAACATACCTAAGAAAGCTAAAGAAAAAGTAAAAACAATTACCCCATCAGGCAGCTTTAAAATAACTGATAAATCAAATAACAAAATAAGAGGCAAGCTCCAATATAAAAAAATAGGCATATCAAAACAAATCGTCTTCTGTTACTGTTTTCTGTTCGCTGTGAGCAAGCTCTTTGGCTTTTCGCGCCACACTTAACTCTTTATAATCAAATCTATAGGACTTGCAACTTGGACATATCGCCGCTGTTTCTCTTAAAATGCTATCACAACCTTCACAAACCTTGTATAACCAAGGCTCTGTCATTATTTTAATAGCTGCTGAAATTCTCTTCTCATCCATGATTAAGTTTTAAATATAATATAAAACCCCGCCAAAACAACAAACATCATAATAGTTTGCACTATCGCTTCAAAAAAACTTTCGGAGTGTGGTTTGGTAACAGGGTTTTTGTAAAAATCCTCCAAATAAAAGAATATAAAGAAGCTCATAAACAAAATCAATATTACTACTATAAAAAACACACTCATTCTTTTAAACCTTCTAACTTAGAAAGCCTCCTTTCATAAGTATATACACGTATTGGTTCACTTATTTAGATACTTTTTTAAAAGTTTAGTGGAACACTCTCCGTTATTAAAGCAATAATCAAACAAGGCATCAATGAAATACTCATCGCTGGCATCTACACCCAATTCTAACTTAAGATTTTCAAACAATTTGTCTTGTTTCTCTGCTAGAACTGAGATTTTGTTAGCGCATGTTTCGGCTAAGATGAATTTTTCTTGTTTGTTCATGCTTGTTTTAGTTCTTGTAGAATTTCTTCTGCTTTTTGCTGCAAATACTCTCTAGAATGGCTGTAATCGCCATCTGAGCGCTTACCAGACGCACATGTGTAAACGAAGTCCAAGAGGATTCTCCTATCCTTAGAGAGGCTTAACGCAGCATCTCCAAGCCTCATGTCTTTTATGTGGATAAATGGTTTGTTGTTCATTCTTCTAATTCTTTCTTTAAATCTTCCACCTTTTTCTGTTTTTCCTCCCAAGTGCAATATCCATGATCGGGATCTCCTCTATGGAAGCCTCGCCATGAAATCGTATCGAGAGCGTCCTTCTTATTCATGAAATAATTAGTCTCTATATCAGGGTCTGATTGATTTACAACAGAAAGGTAATCTTCTATACAGTCATAACTATCAGTAAGATCAATCATTTCATGATCTAGGTATTCTACGATTTCATCTTCATTCATTTCTAAAATTGAAGGGTCTTCATACTCTTTTGCAAGAGCCTCCACATCAATCTTAAAGATATTGCCTCGGAATTCTGTAAAGGATTCCCATTTTTCTACATATATTGTTTTCATAGTTTTATTTGGTTGTGATACGGTATCACCATATGGCAGGTTGGGGTTTGGTGATCTCGCCTCGGTTGCTGATTGTCTCACCATCGTAGGCATAGTGGACAATGCATCGTCCCGCTTGACCTGTTCTGATCAACTGTTGTGCCTTGCGGATTGCCCACCCCTCGGATCGGTAGATCTTGAGGGAGGACTTGGTTGTGCCGAACCAGACAAAGTCTCGGAGCTTGCCGTCATTGCATAGCAGGTAACGTGGTCGTTCGTCGTCAATGCTCGCTTTGATGAAGTATCTTGCTTTACGTTTCATAGTTTTATTTGGTTTACTCTACTGAAACATCATCAAACGAACCCATATCTTTTGACTTGTCGTAAACAACTTCGCCATCGTACAAGTCTTCAACATAATCACTTGGGTCTTGTTCAATCGCTTGGATGAGATCTTCGTCTGACATGCTCATAATAGTAATATCATTATTTTCTCTGATTTCTGATAATTCGATTTTGGTTCGATATGTTACTGATGTATGCTGAGATTCTGTTCTATCTACTACAATAGTTTTGTTCTCAAGACCCAAACCATATTCAGTTGTCGCTTCGTCAGCAATTTCTTCTGCGGCATCTCTATTTAAGATTTTGCGAGGCCCATCTAATTTGATTTCTTCTGGAAAGATTTCAAAGTTTTCATTGATGATGTCGTAAAGTTGATCATTATCCAATTGTTTAATCCATTCTTTTTTTGTCATAATATTTATTGATCGTTCTTCTTTTCTACTGGTGTCAAAACAAAGTCTTCTCCATGAATTTTAATTACATTAAATTCGGGCGTGGGAGGAATTTCTACATTTTCTGACTTTTCTGGCACTGGTTCTTCTTCTGTTTTTTCTGGGACTACCTCTACCTTCTTGAAGTCATTGAATTCATCACGCATATATAGACTGCAGAACTCTTTTACTCTCATTGTCGTTTTAATATCACCAGACCCAAACTGCAACCAATCTCCCCTAACTTGCAGAATCTTTACAGGTGGTGCGCTTTCTTCACCCACAACTGGCCAAGGACAGTTAAAAGAAATCCTGTGATACCATGTCTGACCAGAGCTTGGCTTTTCCATATGAGCTTCATATTTAACATCTTCTTCTTCGTCTTCATGTTCGTAATGCTCAGAAATTTCTTGTATTTTCTTTATTTGAATGGAGCCAAGAAGAGCCACAAACAATACGCTAAGGAATGTTAGCGGTCCTAATATTTCTGGGGTCATATACTGTTGTATGTTCATGATTGCGATCATAAGCTGTTTTATAATAAGAGTCAACACTTATTTTTGAAAAAGTTGTTCGAAAGGTGTATAACTATATAGAATGTCATTAAATTTTCCATTACAATTAATAAGAGCATCATCTGGTGGGGGTGGACCAGTTGGAACCGACACTATTCTTTATGATGTTGGAGACAACCCCATAACTGCAAGCATAATTAATGGCGACATACCAGACGACTATTATTCGTTTGGATCTAATGGATCAAGTTCCGCTGTACGTGTTGAGTTTGGTACATCCTGTACTAGTATCGGCAGCTATGCTTTTGGTGGTGGTAATTTTACTATTGACGGTCCCCTGATTATAGGAGATGGAGTTGCAAACAGTATAACTACTATTGGAAGCGCTGCTTTTTATTATTGCGGCACCTTAAATGGTCCGATAGTAATAGGAAGCACTGTTACTATTATTGGGGGTAGTGCTTTTGCTTATAATGTGCCAATTACTGAATTATATGTAGATACTCCATCTAGTAGTTGGACTGGAACTACAGCATTAGGTAATGGCACAGGTGGATCTATGATTATTCATGTTTCCCCCACATACTTCGCAATCGGCAGTAATTATGACGCTGCTTGGAGAACAGCTCAAGGAGTAGCTGGAGGGGCAACAATAGTTAACTGGGACAATTATCCTAATCCAATTCCAAACTAAAAACATCTTTTTTGATGTAAGTAAAATAAGTTTAAAGTACGCCTTACAGGATTCGAACCTGTGACCTAATCATTAGAAGTGATTTGCTCTATCCATCTGAGCTAAAGGCGCATTATTTAATTGTCTTCAAAAACTTCTTTTAGAGCTTCTCCATGTAGTGGGCATCCTGCAGTAAATACAAATACATTCTCCATGCCCATATAGCCTTTGCCGTATTCATTATCCATTACAGGACAGGTGCAACCTAAATCAAAAGCCTCATCTGAACCTGGGTTTGGTATTTTTTCTTTTTTTATTTCCATCTCTGGAGTTTTGGGCTGAACTTTATCAAACTCTGCCACTTGTTTTTTTGCTTCCTTCATGTTTGTTAGCTTGTGTTTATTTCTAGATTCTTTCATTTTGTTTTGATTTGTTGCCATAGATCAAGTGTGGCTTGATTTATTGCTCATATTACATATCTCCTTTTTTCCAGTTTGCGGCGGTAACTTCGTCTGCTGGAACATAATCGCTATATTTTGAACCTTCTGCTTTTACTACATCATAAGAAAGCGTCTTATACCACATGCCAGAATGACATAGTGATCCATAATTCCCAGACACTTCGCAAATGTTCGCTGATTTTTCTTCGACGTAATGGGCGAGAGAGTAAATGATATTTCTTGTTATTTTATCACCGCCATCAACATAGATATAAATTCTAAGCCTTCCGAACTTTTCTTTTATTTGTTGGATCTTGGCGGTAATGGATTCATCTAATTCACACATTTTGTTTACTTGCGCTAGATAATCATGAATTGGTATATACCAACCATTATCACATTCCATACCAAAAGCCAAGCAGCTTTTTTTTGGATCACATTTATAATCTGTGAGAAGTTTTGGGAATTTCTCTACTAATTTTAGTTCTAGTTCTTCTTTCATGTCCACAGTTGGTGGTGATGTTTAATAATAATTCTCATGCACTCCTTATCTTTCTCAAGCTTTATAGCCTCAAGTCTATTGACTTCTTTATAACACTCTGTTCGTTCAGGAGAAACAGTAAGTTCATAATGCCCGTCTACTGTTTCACTCTCAGTGAATAGTTCGTCAAGCGGTTCTCTTGGTGGATATGCCCAGTCAATTCTAGCCTGTATTACATCTCGACCTCTCTTGATATAATCATATGCCTTCATTAATTCTTCCTCTCTTAAGTTCACTGCATCAACATAAGTCTGAGTGACAAAACCATCTTTAAGTTCTTCCGCCCAATCATAACCAATATCATGAATGAAGTTTTGTTTTTTCTCCACTTCAATGTAGTCAACAAGACAAGCAAATAAAATATTAGGAATTAGCTCGACCTTGTCACAGAATGTATCAGGAATAACATTAGTCAACCATTCTTGCTTCGGGAAAAAGAAGCATTTGATTTTGTATTTTAAATCAAACCAGAAGTGTTTATTTGATAGTAGTTTAAATTTTATCATTGTTTTTAGGATTTTGCCATACTTTGTTATCTTTGTCAAGATCAGAACTCCAAGTCATGCATCTTTTATATATGGGGTAACCAATACAAGAAAGAATATCGACTCTTAATAAGGTTAAGCTAACAAAATGTCCAATATAATATAGAATATAAGCTAATGTGGTTTTCATTATAATAATTTAATTTGTATGAAGTTGTTAAATTGGGTAGTTAAATCAGATAGTTTGTAGGATTTCTCTTCACCGCCGACAAAAAACAATAAAATTTTCTCTTCTTTTAAACTAATGGAGACAACATGATTTATGTTAATGAATTCTCCTTCTATTATTTGATAGAATTTTCTATTTATCATAAATTTTAGCATACCCTTCGGAAAGCAATAATTTGTTAATGTTTGTCCATTCTCCATCGTCGCTAAGATCCCATATGGTAACCAGCCATCTTCCGTATTTTCCCGTTTTATCCCTCATTGTTTCAACGGCCACCTGTTTCCCTAATATGAGTTCACAAAGCCTTTGCTTAGACTTTAAACCCTCAACCCTTTCATCACCCCTAAGTTCAGGGGTATCTATACCCATAAGTCGACATTTTTGGCCTTTGCTCCATATACCCAGACCCAGGTCTATGTCCAGAGTTACTGAATCTCCATCATATACCCCAATTACATTGGCTCTATAATTGTAAAGAGTGAAATTTTTTTCTGCATTTATATTCATATTATAATTTTAATTTACCTATATCTGAAGTTTTGTCAAGCGTGTTTATTTTTTCTTTTTCAAACGAGTATTTAAAACAATCAATATCCTCCTCAAAAACCTTATTAATTAATTTTTTTGTTTCCGAGTTATAATAGTGAGAATAATGTCTATGTTTTGTTTTGTTCTCATGAGGCAAATTATACCCAACTCCAAATAGATTTAAGTCTTTAACCATTTCACAGAATTCGTCCTGTAAATTCTCAAACCTTATTATTCTTTTAGGTGCGTATTCTCCATTTGCCCACTCGACTTGTTTGTTAGATGCAATAAAGTATGGATCATCACAACGCTCCTCAAGTATTTTACAGAAATCAATAAAACTTGTATTCTCTTTTAAATCATAGAGTTTATACAATTGATATTTTTGTGCGAATTTATACATAGAAACAACCCTATCCCAAGGATTTCTCACTATGCAAAAAGAATAATACCTATCTATATTTGCTCCAATTATTTTTTTAAAATCACAAGGTTTTAAATGAGTAGGAGAGTACCATCCTTTATATAGTTTTTGGTCTGCATTTTTATTTATACAGCTTTCCCTTTCTTTTATATAGTTACAGTTACCAAGGTGCTCATAAACAGAAGTACTTGCGTTCTTTGGTATTCTGTAGAATATAACCTTAGTGTTAAAAGGTTCGTATTCTGGCAAGGGTATATCCATTTATCTTTTTAACCTTGTAATGTATTCTTTGTAGGATATTTTTTCAAATTCTTTAAGTCCTGAATCATCAAAGTCCATTTCTTCCGTATTCGACCCCTCCCAAACAGCCCAGAACTGCCAAGTTTTCTTCTCGTATATTTTCTCCATGTTTCTGGAGAATTTGTTTGTGTCGGCGGTTCTGGATTTATCACCCTTACCGCCATGCCAACTACTATTACTCATCGTCCTTGACCTCTGTATCTTTTAAGATAGTTTTTACTTTGCTTCAATTTAGAAGCTTGTGTTTTAGCGTGAATGCCTTTACGCTTTTTACATTTGCGGTCTTCCTTTATTTGTGTATTTTTAGCCATAATTTTTAAAGTTTAATATATTTGGGGGAAATTTCTTCAAGCTCCTCGCACATCCTTAAAATTTCTTCATACTGCATTTCTTTGGATCTTGATTTCAAGCTCGAAACATACTTACAGAAAACCAAGTAGTCTTCATCTTGAGCTAAAGATTCCTTTGTTTTATTATTATAAATAAAATCATCAAAAACTTCGTAAATACCAGAGTCTATACAAACTTCAATAGGATCAAAATTTGAGACCCCTAAGATATAATTCAATATATCTATTTGTTTTACATTTATGTTTTTAATCTCAGGAACAGTCATGTCCATTAAATATACATAAATTTTATGTTTAGTCAACAACTTTGTTGAAGAAATTAACGAAAACCAATCTCAAGACCTCTAGACTGCATTCTCTTTAGGATAGCACAGGTACCGAGCTGTTTGTCTACAGCTGTAGCGGAGAACTTGCCATCCGCCACGTACTTACCTTTTGTGTAATGGTTAGTCGCAGACCATAGATACGGAGAGTTTACATCTTTGTGGTATTTCAAGTAACCTAGCCCATTATATTTCTCTATATTATAGAGAGAATCATTACATTGAGACCAATCAACCTTATTTTCCAAGTCTTTCAGCTTATAAAGGGCGTCTTCAGCGCTTTCTTCGAAAGTATAACTTATACCGTTTTTAGGGTCGGCTAATGGTCTTCCTATTGGAACCCATTTAGTTCTTCCAGTTAAAGGAGAGCCTTCGTGAAGGTGTTTTTTAAAGCTCCAAGTAGACTCTCTGCCATGTAAAGTAAATACAACAGAAGAAGGAACTCCACCATTACGCATTTTCTCTATAGATTCATACTTTTTTTTGTTTTCTAAATAAATAGAAATAGATTTATCTATTCTAAATACCTGAGAAGCATTTATCTTAGCAGAATCCCATAACTTTTCATGATGCTTTAGAGGGTCGTGGCGAAACGGCAAGTTAGAAGAAGGCTCATATCCATCTGAATCACATTTTAACCCAGACCCGACAAGAGCCAAAACTCCTAGAAATGCAGCGAATTTAAACATCGATAATTCAAGGTTTATCTACTATGGCAAAGGTGAAACGTAACCAAGGAAGTTATGTTTCATCCTGAAAGCTATTGAATCTACATTTTCAACCTGGCTAGCTGGAACATATAAATGATCATTGCTGGGGTTAAATGAGATTTCTCGTTCACCTGGCTGTAACCAAAAAGCCGAATCAACTCTATCCCCCCAAGTATGACCATTGAATCCTATTGTTGCGGAAACCGCCTCTGCGTTGTTTGTGACGCTTCTAGCCGAGACCACATTAGAGACTTCAACTCTATCAGCTGGAAAGTTTTGTGCATTTAAAGATATTCCAGCAGGATCGTGTAAGGGAGCATTCCAATATACCTCGCTCTCTGGAGCAAAGTTGTTCGAAGAGCCGTAAGCAGTCCATCCTCCTTTTCCAAATTCTGGAGCTACGTTTCCATTCATATACACCTCTACATTTTCCTTTCTATCGGTCCAAATTGCACTATAAGGTTGATAATTTAATGATATACTGTAGTAATCATAACCAACGCTATCTCCGCCAGTATATCCACCTTCTGCGCTACCTGGATATTCTTCACTATAAGCTCCTCCTCTTTGTATGGTTGAGTTTGTGCCTGAGATCACCTCCGCATCTGCCAAATCAATAGTTGCCGTATCCAGACCAAAAGAAACAGTTATCTGCTCTGGAGATAGTGTTCTCCACTGTATAGCGTTACCTGTGTGAACATTTGAATAAGCTACAGCTTCTAAGTATGAGCATCCCAAATCTCTAGTTTGAGACCAATTTTCTGGCATCACAGAAACATCATCTGGAAAATACATCATACTTGCCCCTGGACGACCTTTTGTTGCATCTGTCCGCTGAAACGTTTTCCAAGAACTACTCAAGGATGTTAAGTCTTCCACATAAAAATCATTACCATTTGAATTAGAGCCACCGTCTTTAGTAAATGTGTGTCTTCCTTTTACAAGACTGTCTTGAGCTATAACCACTCTATTACGTATATGAGTATTCAAGAAAGCTCCGTCACCGAGAACTTCAGTTCGTCCGTTAATTATAATATCTCCCACAATGTTATTCTTGAAAGATTCACCTCTAATAGATCCTTGATTGATGTTAACAACATCACTTCTATTTTTTTGATCGAAGGCTCTAGTGAAACTGTTTTTTAGAAAAATCCCCTTCAGAAGAACATAAGCATTTTCAATTGAGTTATTTCCAAAAGACCACTCCTCAAACAAAGCTGCTCCGTTAGGGTCAATAAGCAAAGTTTTTATATTAGAGTCTCTAAAACATGAGGGTCCGTATTCTACAATGCTTGGAGGAAGCATATCAAGAGCATATCGGAAATTATTATTAGAAAAAGCGTGTTCGCCTATTGAAGTACAACCATCCCATATGTATAAATTTTCAGCCCTACAAGAATTGAAAGCGCGCTCCCCTATGCTTGCTTCTCCTTCCATATCGATAGAGATCCCAATAAGATTTTGGACTTCTGCAGCAAAGAAATAAGGAATTTCTGATCCTTTACAAGCTGTCATAATAAAGTCTCCATTCTTAAGATCAGCTTTCCTAAATGCTTCTGTTGCATTCTCTACGGTACACTCAATTAAATTGACCGATCCGCAAGAAGCAGCATAAAAAGATTTGTCCTGTATAAACAAATACTTCATATTCTTAAATACATTGCCTTTTGCAACTCCAAAATTGCTAAAGGCACTTTTGCCTATACTTATATCGCCAGCACCCGCAAATCTTGTTATTGGACCTATCTCAAAATTATCTTCCCAGCAATTATCAGCAATAGCTACGACATCCGTCCCTATTTTTAAGTCATAAAAAGGTCTGCTACGCCAGCGCACATCGTCCGCCACCGTCCAGAGGCTTCTTTGGTCTATAATTGAAGGGTTCGCTGCATTATGAGCATCAACCTCTGCCTGCAAGCCAGGGAAGTGTCTGTTGTACTCTTTACCAGGGACTACATCGGTTAAAATCGTTCTAAACTGTGGAATTTCATCTATCCCTATAATAGGACTAGGTCCGCCAGCTTCATCGTAACCATGAGGAAATATAATAGGTTGTGTGACGAAATCCTCTTTTATCAACAAATTTGAATCAAAAATTTCCGACGCAGAACCTATTATGTAGCCGTTAAGTCTAAGGTTTCTAGTGTATTCTGTCACTGGCCCCCACACCTTACTAGCTCCGCCAGCAGCTCCTACTTGTCCTATTGGTTTTCCCATGATATATATTAGTTGTTAAAAATAACTACACTCATTAGTTTAGTTTGTTAGCTTAAACATTTATAATTATAACTAAGCCAGCAGCTATGATAGAACCGCCGAAAAAGTAAATAAGAAATTCTGCTTTTGTGATTGCTATTCTCTGGAATGGGGTAAGACTATCCCAGTCTTTAGCGATCCAGTCTTTATCGTCTGCATATTTATCAGTTGTCTTTCGATTGTAGACGTTTCTGAGTAGCAGAGCAGAAGCAGCAGCAATAAGTGTGAAGATTGGAATTAGAAGCGCTCCACGCATCGTAAGAGCCAAAGCTCCAGATGTGTAAGCGAAAATGAGTACGGCAATAACCAATAAAAGGATCCAGTATCTTTTAATGTAGCCAATAACAGGTGATGTGGATGATGGTAGTTTGATTTTAGGTAGTTTCATGTTTTAAATTGTTTGTTTTAAATATATACACTGTAAAATTAATATTAATAAGTTAGTTCTGCTTTATGATAAACAGAATCACTATATAAGCCTGACCGATAATGAGGCTACAGAAAAGTAAATGGTGCAGTGCTTTTAGTGTTTTCTTTGGGTTAGTTACAGGAACAAAGGCCCTTAAGTAACAGTATCCAGAAAAAGTAAAGAAAAGTTGCCTGAAAATAAGATTAAAGAAAACACCAACACCGTGAAGAGCTTTCCAGTCGGGCAGGTTTAAATAGTCAGCGGTCCAAGGAATCAACCACCAAGCGGACTCAACTACCTTACCAAGAAATGATATAAAAAGACCAGTAAGAATCCAGCACATCTGACCTTCTTTTTTGTCAGATACATTAGAGCAAGACTTGTAGGTTGGTTTTCTTATTTCCCATAGCACCGCAAAACAAAGAGCTAGCATTGGAAATGTCCATGCTAGCGATTGTAATTGAGTAAGGGTTCGAATCGCTTCGTAAGTCATTAATTCAGTCTATCTGATATGGTTTGAAGAGTTCTTTGTACGTCCCTTATGTCTTGTTGAACGTCTCTTACGTTCTGTTCTACCCCTTTAATATTCTGTTTTATGGATGTTAAATCCTCTTTTATTGGGGAAACCTCTTTAATTATTTTAAGCTCTATATCAACATCTGTTTGATGTTGAGCGTTGTCATCAATATGTTCTGCATGATTAGATTGAATTTTCTCCATGATTTCAAGTGTGCCAGTATGATAATCCTGCTCTTGATGCCTTGCTATATCATTTAAAAAGACTATTGAAGTCCAACAAAAACCGACAATGGTAGCAATACCCAAGGCTATGTAGACCCAACCTTGAAATGTTTTTGGCTTTTTAAATTGAACAGCACCCTCTTCAAATTGAAGCTCTTTTATGGTCCTGCTTATTATCTCTTGGATTTCTTCTGTAGACATTTCAATCAGTTTTTAGAATATTTATTGAAGCAATTAAAGATACAGCCCCAGAAATGATATGTTCTGCGTGATTGGGGGCTAACTGAACGCCAAAAAGCGCAATAATAGATATTATACCACGCCAAGTGCTTTCTTGCGTAATTCTTAAAAGGAAATTTTCCTTAAAAGACAACTTTGCCTCATCCTGTTCCATTTACCTAAAATAGTCGTGGTCCGAACAATTTAAACAAAATTCCAGCGCCCAAAAGACCACCAACCGCAAAACAAATGTTTCTATACTTCTTTAAGGCATCCATTTTCTTTTGGATCTCAGCAATTTTGACATCGCTTTCAGCTTTTACCTTTAAAATTTTCTCTTCCACTTCTCTGACTTCTTTTTGAGCCTGGATTGTCTGAGTTCTTAGCTGATTATTAACCTTTCTAAGCTCTGCGGCCTCGTTCTCTTTTAAGTTCAGCGCAATCTCTACATCGGTAAGGCTACTTTCGAGCGCTCTAAGGTCGTTTGTTTGGTTTCTGTTCCAACGCCCAAGCATATCTAACTCGTCACTGATGACCTGAAGCTTGGCTTTAAGTTCTTCTGCTTTTTGTTTTTCAGCAAGCAAAAGAGCGTTTGTGGTTCTGATTTGAAGCTTTAGTATCTGCTCGCCACCATATGTTGATGCCTTAGAGATTTTCTTCAGAGCTTCGTTTGATTTGTCAAGCTTAGGGATCACACTTTCCTTGGCTGAGACGCTTCTGATAGTCTTTTTGCTGCTTTTATTGGCACAAGAACAGCTAAATAAAAGAAATGCAGAAAAGATTGATAATACTTTAAATAAGTTTTTCATAATAATACCTTCCGTTGTGAAATAATTACACCAAAATGATCTTTTAGTAACATAATATATACAAAAGAATTAAAGTGTATATAATATAACAATGATGAACAAAAGAAAATTTATACCCACCATTATTGGGTCTCTTGCTTATTTGACCACAAATATTGGTAATGCCGCTTTTATTTCTCGACCAAAACAAGAAGTAAAAGGCATTCCTAAGTCTTGGGTTGATAAGGAGGGTATTAAAGTAATGGACTATGCTAGGTTTATTCTCGACCTTAATTTAAAGAACATTACCCCAAGAATGGTTCTTGAGCCGCATTTTAAATCAAGAAGGGGAGTTATAAATGAATTGCCGCCAAAGGAAATATGGAAAAACATTACCCCAACTTTAAAGGCAATTGACAAAATCGTAGATAAAAGCGGCCTAAAGATTAACAAAATAGTATCTGCATACAGATCACCAAAATATAACAGAGCGGTTAGGGGTCATAAATGCTCTTATCACATGCAAAACAATGCAGTAGACATAAATTTCAGTAATGTTTCTCCTTGGAAAGCCTCAAAAATAATGAAAGAATATAGAACCAGAGGAGAGTTTAAAGGGGGTATAGGAACTTACAGATCATTCATCCATGTTGATACAAGGGGTGAGAATGCTAGTTGGTGATTTTTGTTAATTAGGTTCTTGGAGAATAATTAAAGAAAACACAATGCCGCAGTCAGCATGTAGATGGTGCGTTCGTCGTTCATTGCTTTAAGGGTCAAGTGGCCCGTCCGTGCTGTAGGTCGAGCCGTTGTTGGTTGCGTCTGCAAACGTGCCAGCGAAGTCAGTCACAGCATCGTCAGTGTCAGTCAACCACCAGCCGACAAGGTTGGTCTGGTAGTCTGTTCCTGCCGCTAGGTTGGCAATCTCCGTCACGCCAATGTCAGCGTCATAGATGCGAGCGTCTGCAATGTGTCCGTCAAGATATTGCTGCGTGTTGTCCAGCGATCCGATGCAGAACGGTGCTGTGCCGTTATAGATGGATGTCATTGTTGTTGCTGTTGATCCGTTTTGAACGCCGTTAATATAAAGCTTTAAGAACCCGCTAGGCGTAAAGGTAACAGCAACATGATACCATGTGTTTACGAGGATTGAATTAGCAGCTGATGACACGGAGACAAGGGACGATCCATCTTCACTGAAATACGCCTGTAGGTTTTTGTTGCCACCGTTGCCGTTTATCCTTATCCTGCCAGATGCGTTACCACCATCCACGTTTTTTCCGAGAAGGTTATATACAGTGGTGAAGAGATCAGTCTTAAACCAGCAGCACCACGTCTGCGCTCCTGTTGGGAGTGAGGAACTGTCAGCCACCACAATGTCTTGTGAGGAGGCTGCGACAAAGTCACGGCTGGCGTTGCCAAATGTTGGCAGGTCTGCTGCGCCCCTCTTACCTACTAATGATACTGGAAATTTTAAAGACATTTTTCTTAATTAGGTTCTTAGAATAGTATTAAAAAATTAGATTGTAGCACATTTTTCAACGTAGCCATATCTAACTTCTTCACCGAATTTTTCAAACCCAATAGACAAGGCTTTCTGTCCCCAGCTA
>Ga0208544_10000784_pt1 | contig 23237 bp, 20 predicted proteins | sample DEB08_DNA_9_FD_184526 | JGI IMG/M metagenome (GOLD analysis project Ga0208544, IMG submission 184526) | Aqueous microbial communities from the Delaware River and Bay under freshwater to marine salinity gradient to study organic matter... | ecosystem: Environmental > Aquatic > Marine > Coastal ... | reverse complement strand
CTCATCCATACTGGAGGCAGGCATTTCTTTTTCTCCTGAGAAGCGCGTCCGAATGGTTCGGACGCGGTTCAACGGAGAAAACAAGATGGCAGATAATTCTGAAGCAATTCGCAGTCTAAATGATCGCTTTCGCAAGGGCGACAGCAGCATCCTCGGTAAGGTGTTGATGACGGCAGGTGTACAAAGCCTGATAGACATCGATCCACAAATGAGACTTGGCGAGGTTATCGTGGCTGTTCGTAGCTTCAATGACTTCTCTGAAGACAATGATCCTCATGGTGAGCATGACTTTGAAGCAATCGATATGCTGGGAAAAAAACTCTTCTGGAAAATCGACTACTACGCTCCTCACATGCTCCACGGTTCAGAAGATCCTTCAGACACTGCAAAGACCGTTCGGGTACTCACCATTATGCTTGCCAGTGAATATTGATGTTGGACGACAAAGACCAGCCTCTGACTGAAGCAGACAAGGTCATGATTTTCAAATTGGCCACCGCTTCCCTCCCTCGCCGATATGGCGATGCAATCGAAGCCGGAATGAGCGATGAGGAATTGTCCAATGCATTGCATTCAGTCCTTGGCATTTTTGGCGGCAGCTGCGGGCCTGGTCGTCCATCGATTTCCTTTGCAGGATCAGGTCTACGCATCTGGGGTGGCTGGCACATAGTCAATCACGTCACCGAGAAACCACTCTTTGCAGGCAAGGCAACCGTTGCGATGGCAAGAACCGTCTACAAGATCAATGATCCAGACAACAAACAGATGAACTTGTTCTAAACAATAACCCCGGCAATTGCCGGGGGTTTTTTTGTCAGAATTACATAATGCAACGACGACAATGGGCGGGAAGCGCAATTTGATAAATTAACGTAAATCTATTCGTAACGGCACAAAGTGGGTAGGTGGCGAAAGTAGTAAATGGCTTAATCATCACCCACATTCCAACTCAAACTGCTGTGATAAAAACCCAGATCACTAGGTATGTTAGTCAGACACTGAAGAGCCCTCACATAAATCTCGGAGATTGTTTCAAACTGAGATTCTGGCATTTCAAAGCCTTTCGCAATTGATTGCATAATGGTTAAATCCATATACGTATATTCCGATAGTATTCTGCAGAAACTAACTGCTATCAGCGAACAATAAGCACCCGAATGTGCCCCGTTATCGGATCTGTTGGATTGATTGCTCGACTCAGTTCAACAATATCAAGTTCTGGACGTTTTAAATTAGCTCAACAGAAGTCATGATCCAAGTGTGGTTTCGTGTCAGCTCGATTGACCAACCTGGGGGCACTAGAATTGTTGTTGTTTCCTCTTCGATAATTGAAGGACCGTGGATTACGTCACCTACACGTATTGCCCCTCCATCATACACATACGTTTCAGTTCGAGTGCCAGGCACAAAGCAACACATACGGATTGATACACTAGTCACATCCTCTGTTTCAGAGACATCTTTTGCGGGAACAAAAACTCTATTAAGAACGGTATCCCGCTTGCCGTAGGCCGTCAAATTCAATCCCATCAGTTCGATTTGCGAAGCCTCATCCTTGAAGGTGTAAACCTTTTCATGTTCTTGGTGATAGAGCGCGGCAATAACTTCACAGGGATTTGCCGCAAGGTCGACTTCGGTGATGGTCAGACGCAGATCCCCGATCTCACCAACATAGCGTAAATTCATTTCCCAGACCAATTCAACGCGTTCAGCGACAAATCCTTCAGCGGCAAGATCAGCCATAGCGTCATCCTGCATCTCGACGAACGCTTTTGCAGTCTTCTGGAAATTACAATCCGGCAGCAAACCTGAATAATTACGGAAATAATCGTGGCGTACATCAGTGATGGCTGCACCAAAAGAGCAAAGAACCGAGGACACGCGCGGCACGATCACCGAACCGACACCGAGTGCGTTGGCTATAGCTGCGGCATGCCCGGGGCTACAACCGCCACCGCAAACAATACTGAAATCGCGAATGTCATGGCCGCGCTCACTGGAAATTCGTCTGACCGCGTTAGCCATATTTTCGTTCACAATCGAATAAATCGCATAAGCGGCCTCATCAAGTGAAATCCCAAGTGGTTCTGCAATTTCGTCGATAATGACCTGTGAGGATGCCTCGCTGTTTATCGGCATCGTTCCGCCCAATAATGCAGTATTGGAAAAATACCCCAAGGCAACGTTAGCATCCGTAACGGTCGGCATTTTCCCTCCCCGGTCGTAGCACGCTGGACCGGGTCGACTTTCTGCACTTTGCGGCCCGACATTCAGAATGCCTGCATCATCCAGATGCGCGATTGAACCACCGCCTGCACCAATTGTGCGCACATTGACCATAGGCAGACCGACACGATAGCGGTGCACGTCGGTGTTAGTCACTGTTTCTATCCGACCTTGACTGACCATCGATACATCCAGACTGGTGCCCCCCATATCGATAGTCACAACGTTTTTACTTCCGGCAAATCTTGCAAAAAATAACGCGGCTGAAGGCCCTGCAGCCGGCCCCGAATCCAGTGCCAATACTGGTTTTTGTCTGAGAAGGCCACCAGACGTTGTTCCTCCGTTAGATTGAATATAGCGGATTGGGTGCCGAAAACCGACTTTAGAAAGATTGGTCTCAAGGGTGTTTAGATAGTCGTTGAGTAACGGTGCGAGCGCCGCACTGAGTGCAGTTGTAGAAAACCTTGGATATTCGCGGATCTGCGGAGCAACATCCGAAGAAAGGAAAACGGGCACGCCCGGCATTTCAGCCTGTAAAATTTCGAGTATACGCCGTTCATTCAGCGGATTGCGGATCGACCACAGGAGGCATACCGCAACAGACTGAATGCCTTCACGTCTAAACACTGCGGCCGCGTCAATTACATCGGCTTCATCTAGCGGTATCAGCACTTGCCCTTTGCAGTTTATACGTTCGCGGACACCCAACCGGAACTGACGCGGGACCAATGGTATAGGCGGGGGGACGGAATAATCGTAACGGTTTTCTTTCAAGCCTTCCCGCAGTTCCAGAATATCACGGAACCCACTGGTTGTAATCATGCCTGCACGTGCTGTTTTCTGTTGAATCACTGCGTTGGTCGCGATAGTAGTCCCGTGAACAATCAGATCAATTTCCTTTAGTAGTTCATCAGTTGACATTCTGCAGTTTTCAGCCAGCGATCCAAGACCTTGTAGAATCACACCAGCCAGATCTTTGTGATCGGAAAGAACCTTCGCAATCGTGAGATCGCCTTTTTTCCCCAAGAGGGTGAAATCTGTAAATGTTCCGCCAACATCGACGCCCAGACGATAATTCATTTGTCTCTCAATTTACGAGTTGCGATCAGATCCACCTCAAACAATTTGGAATTAATTGCGACTCCGTAGTCAAGACGTGCGCCGTCAATGGACACATACCCGTTCTGAACGTCTTCCAGAACTTTCTCAATCGGGCGTTCAAACGGATCTCCAACACCTCCACCGCCGGGTGGTCGCATCTCGAACCTACCGCCTATAGTGGAATGAAGTCGACTATCACCGTCTGCTTTGCGCGTTTTTCCATCCGGATCAATCGCGATTCGAACCCCCAACTTTTCTGCCAACATTTCTGATCGCGCGCCACCAACTCCAAGTGCCGGAATATGCTCAATTGTTCCATGAAATCGGCTGGTCTGTTCGTGCTCTAAAGGTTCCCATATGCAATCCATGGCAAGTCCGCCGCGCCATTTCCCCCCACCCCCGCTATCCGTTCGGTATTCAAGGCTATGAACTAGCATAGGCATTTCGTATTCCAGCAACTCGACGGATTCACGCTGTACTGCACCTCCTGCACCCTCGGATCCGACTGATGACCAACCATCATTACCCCAGCTTGCGCCCGACCCTCCTGCTGCCGCGTTAGGGTGGAAATGTGCGTAAAACGTGTCGTTTTTGGGATTGACCCCAGCCACGGATGTAGCCGCAGCAGCGCCCCAACCTGCAGTTAAACGTTCCTTCGGTATGATCTGGCAAAACGCATTGCGGACGCTGTCAATTATTTCGTTGAAAGGCTGGGTCGTGCAACCTAGCACCGCCGCCGGTGGTACGCGGGCATTCACGATAGTGCCTAAAGGGCCATAATCGATTTCAATCGTCCGGAATATACCATCGTTGAACGGCGGCTTAATACCGAGCGAGATAGCCGCTGCATGATAAGCAGCAGCGTGTGTTGCCCCAAAGGGTGAGTTCCGCACATCTCGCAATTGCGCTGGACCGCTCAATGCGATGTTTAGACGTTCGCCAGACACAGTTAGTTTTGTGAGGATTTCAAATTTACCATTGCCAGAGCGCGCGGACATAAAAGAGCGGCCCACAAATATTCCGTCCGGCAGGTCCGCAATAGATTTACGAGCTCTGAATTCATTTCGATCATAAAGCTCTTCTATGCAATCTTTGAACGTCGCCTTGCCATATTTAGAGACGATTTCACCAAGACGCCGAGAACCAATGGTGCAAGCTGCCATCATTGAAAGCAAATCACTGTTCTGCTGCTCTTGAAAGCGGAAATTGTCAAATAGCAGATTCATGACATCCAGCCGTTTCTCACCGCGTTCGATGATCTTGATTGGTGCAATTCTTAAACCTTCACCAAAAATATCCGTCTGTGCTTGTCGAAGATCCGCTGGAGAAACACCCCCGATGTCCAACCAATGAGCGCGAATGATTGTCCAAAACAGCAACTCATCCTCAACAAAGACTGGTTGCAGAAGTGCGGTATCATTCAGATGGGTACCGCCAAAGGCGGGATCGTTACACAAAAATGCATCACCCTGATAAACTTGCCCCTTATACGCATTGGCAACTGCTTTACAGACCAAAGGTATACTGCCGACCTGCACCGGCAATTCGGCATCTCCCTGTACCATTTGCCTTTCCCGCCAATCGCAAACAGAACAGGAAAAGTCCTTTGCCAACTTAAAAACGGGGCTTCTGGCAGTTCGAAGAACAACATTACTCATTTCACTGACGATTGACCCGAGGGCGCCAGCAATAGTAGCCATAGTTATAATGTCAGTTTTTGAATGTGGATCAGATAGCATTTTATGTCCCGACTATCTTAATTAGAGTAATTTCAATCTTGACCATCCCATAGCCATCATTCCCATAATGTTCATTGGATGCCAATCGGAATTCTTTTCCACTTCTTAATTTGAACTTATGTATTGTGATAGCAATCCGACGAATTGTAGAACGATTCAATCAAGAGTTCCGCCTTGAGGAAATTCCAACAGAATACAAATGCGATGTATGAATTGCTGGCTCAAATCGTCGAGTGTCACGTTCCTGACAGACCCTTAGAAGACAAATTTCGGTCTAAATAAATTCGATATATGGCAACGCCAAAATCAGAATGTTACTCCCTCAAATGCTTATCATTTATAACTTGAGGTTATGAAAACAGTATAAACTAAAATTAGCAGTTTTTCATTTTTGCGGTCACACTTGATATCAAAGAACGGAGTTCACTCAAATGCAGGGAAATGGCTTCTTTTTAGGCCAAAGTCAAATAAACCTCTTGGCAATCCCGAAAGTGTGTTTCGAAATTAATAATAGGAGATCAATTTGTATTTATCAATTCTTGATGACCAAATTTGTCCTGAAACACGTATTGACGGTACAATAATTATGCTGAGGTTAAAGGGCGTTACAAGATCTCAGGATTTCGAATGCAGGCATGAATCGTCGTTTTTTGTGAGGAGCTCATGAATTTTTTACTCATCATAGCGCGGCGAACCTTTTACGCAGCATCTCTTGTGCTGGCGGTGGTGGTGCTTAACTTTCTATTGATTCATTTGGCCCCCGGCGATCCGGCAGAAGTCTTAGCCGGAGAAATGGGCGGCGCGACCGAGGAAATGTTGCGAGAAATTCGTGCCGCTTATGGACTGGATAAACCCTTGGCCAGCCAACTTGTAATCTATCTAAAAAACGTTTTGCTGGGTGATCTTGGGCAATCCTTCTACTACAATAGACCAGTCGCTGACCTAATTTTGGGTCGACTTGGACCGACAATTCTATTGGTCCTTTCGGCCCTGGTTTTGTCAGTTTGCGTAGGAACATTTCTTGGAGTCTTAGCATCGCGGAAACCTGATGGATTTATTTCCGCCCTGATCACTATATTGTCACTCGTTGGCTATTCGGCACCGGTATTTTGGACGGGCATCATGCTGATTATATTCTTCGCTTGGTTGATCCCGATTTTTCCAACCTCAGGCATGGCAACATTTGGTGCAACCGGAGGCGTCTTGGCACAGATACTGGATATACTGCACCATCTTGTGTTGCCGGCTCTTTCGCTTGCCTTCATATACGTCGCACAATACAGCCGCATCACTAGGGCAAGTATGCTTGAAGTGCTGAGCGCTGACTATATCCGCACCGCGCGCGCAAAAGGACTTCCAGAAAAAATAGTGATCTATAAACACGCATTGCGTAATGCCCTGTTACCAGTTCTCACCTTGGCTGGCCTACAGACTGGAAACTTGATTTCCGGGGCAGTTTTAGTGGAGACCGTTTTCAACTGGCCTGGGCTAGGTACGTTGGCATTCGATTCCATACTTGCCCGGGACTATCCAACTGTATTGGGCTTGTTGTTGATCTCGTCTGTGGTGGTTGTTTTTGTAAATCTGTTGACCGATCTTTGCTACCGCTTGGCTGACCCGCGCATTAAAACATCGCATTAAACCCAAAGGACACATCTCTTGTGACTCAAAATATCAGTGAACACACCGTAAAACCGGAAAGTCCTTGGAAAGAAGCGTGGAAAATGTTCCTGCGCAACAAAGCAGCAGCGGTAGGATTGACTGTTCTGATAACAATTCTTTTGATCACTGCGCTTGGCCCCACTCTATATGGAGTTGATGCCTATTCGATGGTTGCGGCACCCTTTACTCCTCCCGGAGCCGATTCAAATGTCATCCTTGGTACTGATTTCCTTGGGCGCGATATAGCTGCTGGGCTAATTGTTGGAGGTCGGGCGACTTTGCTAGTTGGAGGAGCCGCTGCTCTTATTACAGTGATTATCGGCGTTCTGGTGGGAGCGACTGCAGGATTTTTTGGTGGTAACGTTGACGAAATTCTGATGAGAGTTACTGAGTTTTTTCAGGTCCTTCCTGCGCTTCTTTTTGCTATGGTCTTGATAGCTCTGTTTTCCCCGTCCCTTTTGACTATCACATTCGCTATCGGTGTAGTCGCCTGGCCCCAAACAGCACGCCTTACACGGGCAGAATTTCTTAAGATTAAACAGCTGGAATACGTAACTGCAGCCCGGTCTATTGCTTCGACGAACGGGCGTATTATGTGGCTGGTGATCTTGCCTAACGCGCTTCCACCTCTCATTGTATCGGCTACACTTGTTGTCGGAGTAGCCATCCTTTTCGAAGCCGGATTGAGCTTTTTGGGGATGGGCGACCCGAATGTTATGAGTTGGGGGCTGATGATTGGTGCCAATCGGCCTTACATTCTGGACGCTTGGTGGACTGTTACTTTTCCGGGTATGTGCATTTTTCTGACTGTTCTGAGTGTCAGCTTGATCGGAGACGGGCTGAACGACGCATTCAACCCTAAACTGAGGGAGCGATAGTAATGGTGCAAACCAAAGACGTCCCGGTGTTGGAAGTCGACAAAGTTGAAGTCGAATTCCGCACCAGCAAGGGTGTTGCCCATGTGCTAAATAAAGTTGGCTTCTCACTTGAAAAGGGTAAAACCCTTGGAATTGTTGGAGAAAGTGGGTCAGGAAAGAGTATGACTGCCCTAGCGATCATGGGCTTGGTTCCCCAACCTCTCGGTCGCGTTGTGGCCGGACGCATCCTGTTGGATGGCGAGGATTTGCTAAGCGCCAGCAATGATCGGATACGCCAAATCCGGGGCGATGAAATATCCATGATTTTTCAGGAGCCTATGACATCGCTGAACCCTGTTTTCACTGTCGGAGAACAGATTGCAGAAGTATTCCGCTTTCACCGGAACGCAGACAGGAGCCAGGCATTGGAACAGGCAGTAAAGATGCTTCACGCTGTTGGTATTCCACATCCGGGACAACGTGTGAAAAACTATCCACATGAATTGTCTGGTGGAATGCGCCAGCGGGTGATGATTGCTATGGCCCTAGCGTGTAACCCCAAGGTTCTAATCGCAGACGAACCAACAACAGCACTTGATGTGACGGTTCAGGCGCAGATTTTCGATTTGATTGAAGACCTACAGAAAGAAACCGAAACCACTGTAATCCTAATCACACATGATATGGGTGTAATTGCTGAAATGGCGCATCGTGTGGCTGTGATGTATGCTGGTAGGATCGTGGAAGAGGGTTCAGTTGCCGAGATTCTATCAACACCAAAGCATCCTTATACGATTGGATTGATCAGCTGCGTGCCTAAATTAGACCTAGATCCGTCAGATCAGCGGCCGCCCCTTGTTGAAATACCGGGTATCGTTCCGTCGCTTATCGAACCAGGGATCGGATGTGCCTTTGCTCCCCGTTGCAATCACGCCACGGAAAAATGCCGCGCCTCCATCCCGCCGAGTTTTGAAGTCGGTGAAAATCATAGAGCGGCTTGCTGGCTGTCAGAAAAACGGTGAGATACATGATGAAAAATTCTACTGCATCTAGCGACAAGATCATGTTGGAAGTCAAAGGTCTGAAAGTACACTTTAATGTGAGGTGCAAAGGATTATTTGGCGCGGCACCCAAGGTTCACGCGGTAGACGGCATAAGCTTCGAGATCCCAAAAGGCAAAACATTTGGTATTGTAGGAGAAAGCGGATCAGGGAAGTCGACAACGGCACTTGCTGTGATGCGTTTGTTGGATCCAACAGCTGGCAAGATCTCGTTGAACGGCTCCGATATCAGCGCCATAAAAGGCGCCGAGTTGCGCACAACTAGACGCAAAATGCAGATCATTTTTCAAGATCCCTTCTCTTCACTCAATCCACGAATTCGAGCAGCACAGATTATTCGCGAGCCCATGGATGTCATGAAAGTTGGTAACTCGGAAGAGCGCGATATAAAAGTTGCAGAGCTGTTTACTAAGGTTGGCTTGAGGCCTGAACAGCTTGCATTATTCCCGCACCAGTTTTCTGGAGGACAACGTCAACGCATCGGTATTGCGCGAGCGTTAGCCAGCCAGCCGGACCTGATTGTATGTGATGAACCCGTCAGCGCGCTGGATGTTGCCATTCAGGCCCAAATACTAAATCTTCTACGCAACTTACAGAGCGAGCTTCAGCTGACATATCTCTTCATTTCTCACGATCTGGGCGTCGTACAATACGTCTGTGATGAAATCGCTGTCATGTATTTAGGCCAGATCGTGGAACAAGCAGACCGGGTTTCGTTGTTCAAAAAGCCGCTGCATCCTTACACTCGGGCATTGTTATCTGCCGTTCCAAAGGCACAGACTAAAGTAGCGCGGGACCGCTCTGGAAGACTGGAAGGTGACCCTCCCAGCCCAATCGACTTGCCAAAGGGATGTCGGTTTGCTGGCCGGTGCCCTGTTGCCGAGGATAAGTGCCATGCTGAAGAGCCATTTTTGCGCCAAATTGGAGAGGGCAGTCATCACGTTGCCTGTCATCTTGTGAGTGAATCTGGCTTTTAGAGTTTTGACGCTATGTTAAACTACTTATCGGGACCGTTGTACTTCGCAAGACAAGCTGCGATACAAACACGACTAAAGATTTGGAAATTACGCTTGTATCCTTCTCAATGAGGCCACACTGGAGCGAAAAACGTTGTTGGAAATAGGGTATCTCAACTAGCCGGAAATTGATCTGGATTTTGAGGAATTCTGCGTTGTTATAAGATCAAGAATGAAAACCAAAAAGACTTAGTTGTCTTAACCAAGCTTTAAAACCTCTGCTGCATTTCCGCCTACCCATTTTGCCCTAATCTCGTCAGATAATGGTAAATCACCAACTGCGTCGAAATAGCTGTCTACCGGAATCAGCGGCCAGTTTGAACCACATATCATCTGATCTTGAAGCATCCGTGCGCCATATTGCAAAAGCGGTTCGTAGCCCGAATGTAAAGTGGTTAACAGCTTAGGTTTGATTGCGTTTAGTCCTATATAGACATTACGATGTCGCCAAGCGACTCCAATCATTTCATGAACCCAAGGGAACCCTGGATCGCCAGCAACCACTTTCAGCTCTGGCATGTCGACCATAACCCTATCTAGATCAATTGGCTTACCGTGACTCATAGGTGCCACTGAAGAAAAGCTCATCCCCATATGCAGGTTCACCGGAACGTCCAACTCAATACATTTCGCATAAAGTGGGTACATGATCGGGTCTGTGACGTTCACTTTACACTCGAAACACTGAATGTTGAGTCCCAGCATACCAAGTTCCTTGACTGCATGTTCGAACTCGCGGACTGCATCCATCCCTTTATTGGGATCTACACCAGCCAAGCCGACATAACGAGGTCCGTTTTCCCGACAAAACTCCGAAACATCTTCGTTTTTTATCGTGACGCCAAAAGTTGTTTCGCAGCTCTTAGCCTTGACCAATACGAAATCGATATTTTGATCTTCATATGTCTGAAGATATTTTGCGAGTACAGCTTTCGGGTCGCCTTCCTCTTCCGCAAACTGGTCAGCAGATCTCTTGAGGCTCTTTGCATAAATCCTGTCATAATTTGCCATATGCGTACTGGTGGATTTCCGTTGCAGTTCGGGAGTGGGCGGGACACTGGAATAATCTACTGTAACCACTGTTTGTTCCTTTTTTTCATGCGCTAATGAGCGTTAGAAATGCAGAGAAAGTTAGTTCACGACCTGGCAAACAGCAATAAAAGATGATTTCGCACCAATCGTTAAATCATTTTCGGGCAAATCTCACCGTGGATTTTCTTGGGAGTTCCCAGACCGCATCTTAAAATGGTTGCCCGACGCCTACAGCTAAACACGCGTCGGACAATGTTCTAGAGAAAAGCTTTACTCATCAATATAGATCTCATCCCAAGGTGAAAGTGCGCCCCAACCGTGGATCGGAACATTCTTGATCGCGCTACGGTGCGTGGTAATTGTTGGCGCTGTCACTAAAGGAAGAAGCGGCAAATCTTCTGCAACGATCTCTTGGAAAGCCAAATATGCAGCCAATCGTTTTTCATTGTCCATAGACGTTCCGGCTTTGGCTAACAAATCATCAACAGCTTTGTGACAATATCCTTGAGTGTTGGACCAAATTACATTGCGGATATTTTCACAAGTGAAAAGCCGGTGAATACCGATGACAGGATCGGAATAACCCCAAATTCCGCTTATAGTTGCATCATGCTGCCATCCGGCAACACGGCTGGTCCAAGAGCCAAAATCAGGTGAGATGCGCAGATTCACTTCGACGTCGATTTTTTTGAGAGCTTGTTTGATAACCTCAGAAATTATCGTCTGCCGTTCCTTTGCATAAGTAGGCATATCCAACGTGAACGAGAACCTTATGCCACCATCCCCTCTTGGCAGTCCAGCTTCATCGAGCAAAGCCGCCGCTTTTTCTAAATCAACTCCATACCTTTTTGTGTTGCCATTGTAGAACGGGCTGCCGCTGTGAACCATTGAGTAGGCCGGTTCATAACCAAGACCAAGCAACTTGCTCATGGAGTCCGTGTTGATGGCATAAGCAATTGCTTGGCGGACGCGTGCATCATCAAAATACTCATTTCTCAAATTGAACTCCAAATACGCGACCGGACCAAGTGCTTCATGCCCTTCAGTTACGACTTTCAATTTCTCGTTTTTAGCAAGCCGATTTAAATCAGTTTCCGGCAAGAATGCAAAAGGGTAATAATCAAGCTGCCCCCGATCTAGTTCCAGAGTTTGAGCAGCAGAGTTACGGGATGAAGAAATCAAGATCCGTTCCAGATACGGACGCCCCTCAATAAAGAAATTTGGATTTTTTTCTAGAATCAATTGCTCGCCATTATTTTCTACGACCATGAAAGGACCAGAACCAACCACATTCTCATTGTTACGCGGATGGGTCTTCATTTCCTGCCCATCATCATAGATGTGCTTAGGTAGAATTGGCATCAGCAACGGTTGAAGGGAAGCAAACAATGCTGGAGTAGGAGCACTGAGCACAAACACGGCTGTATTTGCGTCTGGGGTATCAACTCTTTCAACATTTCCGAACATCGTCGGGCCGAATGGATGATTCGCCTTTGAAACCCCCAAAGAGAACGCTACATCTGCCGAGGTTATGGGGTTACCATCGTGAAAGCTTGCGCTTTTGTTTAGGTTGAAAGTGACGCTGAGCCCATCACTAGAAACTTCCCAGCTATCAGCCAGATAAGGTTGAGGTACGAAATCGTCGTCGACGCGCAGCAACCCGGCAAAAATCTGCGATCCTGGAATTCCGGTTGCAGAACCAGATTGTACGGCCGGGTTAAGAGTTCTCCATTTCGAGATGCTGGTTACATTAAGCGTTCCACCTTTTTTGATTTCGGCGACCGCAGCTGTAGCAACTACCATCACTGTAAACATTGATACAAAAAAATTAAATGCTCTAAAGATTTTTCTAAGACTGTGCATTTCTGTCTCCACTCCCTGTCCAGTCATATGTTGGACGCTCAAATTGAATTTATAAGGATCTGCAATGAGTTATTTAGTAAAAATATCAGCATCGTGACTACGAAAGTCCTCCAGCCAAAGATCGCAGATTTGTCCCATTACAACTAATGAGCAGGACATCATTCATAATTCATAATGTCAAATTGAATAAATTCGGCTAATTATAACTATGTCTTATCAAGTGCCCGCGCGGATCTAAGTATCATTCGGTAACTGCATAGGAGCAATATTGTTGGTCCGAATATTGAAGTAAGGCCTGCTGGTATAAGAAGTAGCACGCTGTAATCGGTCTGATCGAGCGCCTCACCGCAACCTTCCAAATTTCTAAGAATACTAGTCCGAGCTGGATAGGTCGTCTAATTTGCCTTATTAGCCAGCTGTTTCAGGCCAGGCGTCCGTCCATGGAATAAGCTCTTCGATTGCTGCAGCGAGATCGATTAGCGCCTGATCGGCAAAGTATGGCGCTACTGCCTGCAATCCTACCGGAAGACCCGCTGAAAACCCAACAGGAATAGTGATTGCCGGATGCCCCGTGTGATTAAATGTCTGCGAGTAAGGACACCAAGCCTGTCTGAACGGACCTACTGGTTCGCCGTTGATTTCCATCATTTCACGGCTGTCAGATTTACAAAGGGGCGCAGGCGCTGAAAGTGTTGGGCTGACTATAAGGTCAGCGTTGTCAAACAGTTTCTGTACCCGTGTGAATAACTCAGCGCGCTCCAGGGATGCCTTTGCAATCGTATTAGAGGGAACATTTGCGCCTAACTCTATAAGTGAAACAATTGCGTCGCTCATAACGTGGCGGTAGCCTGCTAACAAATGTCCAAAACGCGCATTGTAAGTGGCGCAAAATGCATCGCGGCCTGAGGGTGAATGCCATGCAAAATCCGATGGTGCCAATTCTATTTTTGCGCCGGCATTGCTCAAGACTGAAAGTGCATCTTCAACTAGCACATTAACATTTTTATCGACAATCCTATTTCCCATTGTAGGAACGTATAAAATACGCAGCCCCGCCAGGTTTTCAACAGGCTCGGACCTGACACTAAACTGAATTCGCGACCTTCCGGCAGTCCATGGATCATACGGATGCGAGTTGTTTATGACGGTTAGCATCGCCGCTAAATCGGCGCTGGTCCGAGTATTGGCACCAATTGAGGTGAATGTGTCGAACTTCAGCGCCCACATTTCGTTGGGAACTAGCCCGAGTGTGGGTTTCATGCCGAGCACACCACAGCAACTGGCCGGAATTCTTGCCGAACCTCCACCGTCTGTGCTGATTGCTATTGGGCCCATTCCAGCCGCGACAGCCGCAGCTGCGCCGCCGCTTGAGCCACCAGAATGATGTTCAGTGTTCCAAGGATTACGTGTCGTGCCATAACGTTTGGTATTGGTAAAAACATCACTCCCAAGTTCCGCTGTCGTGGATTTACCAATCAAAATTGCACCTGCTTTTTTTAGCTGCATAACAGGATCTGCATCCGTTGTCGGGATATTACCTTGCATAACGAACGAACCGCTGGCTGTTTCAATACCTTTGGTCGGAATCAAATCTTTCACAGTGAACGGAACCCCGGCTAGCGGTAATACTTCCTGACCTTGTCTAATTTTTCGATCAATCTCTCTTGCGTCTTTCATGGCCTGCTGGTCGCAGATGAGTGCGAAAGCATTTACTTCGCAGTTGGCTCGATTAATGTGGCCCAGGATTGTCTTTACGACCTCCTCAGCGCTCATCTGTTTTGTATGAACCATTGTTGAAATTTCAATCGCAGACTTCTTGTGCAGTGGGACGTCATTCATAGTTAGTTTCCAATTGCAAGCATTTGAAATATGTTGGCAAATAAAGATCCTGATATTTAGCCATTCGTCATTCGATCTAAAGTAGGATGGGCAAGAAAACGCCGGAGTCTAATACTAAATACTTTCCATATCATAAGACTTGATTATGAACTGGACGGAGATGTGTGAATGAGTTTTTAAATTCTCTTATTAAGTTGCAATTCAACTCAACGGCCGACCAAAGTGTTATTGAAAGATTGCAATGCAATGTCTGTTTTCTCTAAAAACTCTTGCGCTACCAATGACAATTTCCTACCAGCGGGAATATATGTGTTCACCTCTATATCAAGCGGCGCGTTAAGGGTTTTCATACGTAGTTTTCCACGACGATCGTAGTCCGCTGCAGCGAAAGGGTTCACTATGGCTACACCGCAGCCTTTGCTAACAAATTCGCAAGCAATTTCGGTTTGTTGTACGCTTAAATGGTTCAAATACCTCACACCGGCCTGCTCAAACAGCCTATCTTGATTTTCCTGCGATCTGCTCCCGTCGCTCAGGCAAATCAAGTTTTTCCCTTCAAAATCGCCTAAGGTAATCTCTACTTTTTCCGCAAGCGGATCGCTAATTGGCACTACGCAAACCATTGGAAATCTATACGACTTGACTACCGTAATTCCTGGATTCGGCTTTCCCCAGAAGCCGTAACCAATATCGCAACGACGGCCAGCTACAATATCGCGAATTGCCCCTTGAGGTTCGATTCCGATATTCGCTTCTACGTCAGGTTTGTCAGAAAGGAATTCAGCAATCAGACCTGGCAAAAACTCGCGGCCTAGCATCAGCATGCTAACCAAACTAAGTATTCCAGTTTTTTTGTTTCGGATTTGCTCTGAAATCTTTTCAACTTGACGAAGACCAGAAAAAATTTCCTCGGCATGTTTACTCAGCAAATAAGCCTCAGTCGTCGGATGCAGCCGCCTACTTTCTCTGCGAAATAGCGTCAACCCGGTTTCATATTCGAGATTTGAGAGAAGCTGGCTCAAAGCCGGTTGTGACAAATGCATCATTTTCGATGCCTCGGTCACGGTATTGTATTTGATTACAAAGCGCAGTGCTTCAAGTTGTCTCAGCGTTATCATTGGCTCCTCCTTGATCCACTATCTAGCGCCTCGAGATCGGTTAGGCACGAACGAAACTATAAGGTGGTTTTATAAAATTGGAAGCAATTCTAATTGGTGCTTTATAACTACACTATCTATCATTGTCATTTGATAAGGCATCAGACGGTACTAAAAGTGGCTATAATTTAAGGAACTCCTATGAGTAATGAAGACATTGGTGTGCAAAAAATGGTCGAATTGCGTAGCAAAATCGAGGCTCTCCCGATGGAGTGTAGCCTGGCAGATCTTCTTGATCTCCGTGCACAGGAGTGCAAGGATAAAGTTTTGGCCGAATTTTTTCACGATGATACCAAATTAACTTATTTTGATCTATCAGAAGCTTCGAAGCGTTTGGCCAACAGCCTTGTGAATATTGGTGTGCGGAAAGGTACACATGTTGCTATCTGTATGGAGAACTGCAGCAGGTTCGTCATCGCATGGTTCGCAATTGCCCGAATTGGTGCGATTATGGTTCCGGTGAATTTTCGGTTCAAAGCCAGGGAAATGGAAACAGTGCTGTTGGATTCAGATGCGCAATTTTTATTTGTTGATCCTAATGCGCAGAGCGTATTCGAAGAGTTGGATCAAATACCGGCACTTATTGCCGCTGGAGAGATCATCGCGTTTGAACCTTCAGAGTCATCCGGATTTTTGAGATTTGATGACCTTGTTGAAAACGGTGACGCGGATTTCGAACCGCCGGAACGTGTTAGACGTTCTGATCTACTTGCGATCCAATTTACCTCCGGTTCTACTGGGCGGCCAAAAGGATGCATGCTGACTCACGAATATTGGCTTATTGTTGCACTTGTGGCCGGGAATCAACGTTCGCAGGGAGATACGCCAGATATCAAGAATGTTTTAGTCACATATCCGTTGTTTTATATGCAGGCGCAGATCGAATTTTTAATGGCATTGCAGAATAGTGGAACTGCATTTGTAGCACGAACACCAAGTCGTCGTCAGTTCATGGATTGGGTACGCAAATTTTCAATTCACTACTGCGCAATGAATCCAATGGTTTACAATGGCCTACCCTTACGACCCGACGATGGCGACAACGATTTAAAATATATTGCCGCATATTTTCATCGTGGGGATGTTCTGCGCGCACTGCAAGATCGGTTCAAAACTGTAGGAAGGGACTCATTCGGGATGACTGAGGCCGGCTCGGTGACTAACGTTCCGGTTAACGCCACACATATGCTGGATTCCGGAACATGTGGATTGGCATCTGCTTTTCGAGAAGTTAAAGTCTGCAATCCCAACGGGAAGGAAGTTCCGACAGGCGAACCGGGCGAGCTATGTGTCGCCGGTAAAGGGATATTCCTAGGGTATTATAAACGTCCAAAGGAAAATCGAGAGAGCTTTCATAATGGACGTTGGTTTAGAACTGGCGATCTAGCGCGCATGGATGAGAACGGATATGTTTTTATAATCGGTCGCATCAAAGAGATAATAAAGCGGAGCGGAGAAAATGTTTCCGCAATGGAAGTCGAGCAAGTACTTCGCGCTTGCCCAGGTGTGCGTGAAGTGGCAGTAGTTGCCGTGCCTGATGGCGCGCGCATGGAGGAAATCAGGGCAGTGGTAAGCTTAAAAGACGGATTTAGCGAAGACAAACTAGATCCGAATACTTTGCGCATGCATTGCTCTAAACTGCTCGCAGATTTCAAAGTGCCCCGCTACTTCAGTTATATCGACAAGTTTCCTCGCACCGGTTCACAAAAAATAGACAAGATCCAACTTGTCAACAATAGTGTGGATCTTGACTGTCGGAATTATGATTGTGAAACTTCAAAGTGGTGCGTGTTATAGTAGCATGCATTTTTGATCTCTAACCTTTAGGTTGGCACATCGATCGTGAATGCCTGATTTCAACAAGCGAGCAGCGAATCAATTGCCTTGATCTAAGGTCGGCTAATGGGATGTACCGGCTACTTCACCCAGCAGGTTAAATTTGATCTATTTCACCTGCATAAAAGGAGAAGTAGCATGGCGAAGAATGAAATTAATAATTTGATGTCTGTCGGCATCGACATTGGTAAAGACACTTTTCATATAGTCGGCTTTGATAAAGACGGTCGACTGGTTCTGCGCAAGAAGATCAGACGGCTCGATTTGCAGCAAACCTTTGACAGACTGCCGCGATGTGTTGTTGGCATGGAAGCGTGTCTGAGTGCTCATTTTGTTAGTCGAGCTTTACGTGGCATGGGTTTCGAACCACGGATCATCCCAGCCATTTATGTGAAGCCATTCATCAAAGGTCAGAAGAACGATTACAATGATGCTGAGGCGATTGCTGAAGCTGCTCTGCGACCCAATCTTTCAACGGTCTCAGAAAAGAACCAAGATCAGTTTGACCTTCAAGCGCTGCATCGCGTTCGATCCCGATTGGTTTCGCGCCGCACATCGACGATCAACCAAATCGGAGCGTTCTTGATTGAACAGGGCATCACAGTCTGAGGAATTTGACGACTTTGTCGATGGTCTATCATTTTTCTGGATGCTCAAACAAAATCCTTTCTAGCATTTCAACAAGGAACGGTATCTTTTCAGCAGACAAAAAATTTCATGAACAACATAGCCGCTGCATTGGCTGACTGGTGCCAGTTTTGCACCAACTGCTTTTTTCTTGGACAATGTGCTACATCAAACAAATCGGTCGAGGTAGTTTAGTTCCGTGTCAAGAATGCAGCAGAAAGTTTCCAAGCTTTGTTGATAGCGATGGTGTGCACCGCAAGTCAATGCGTGAATATCTTCACGCTCTCCTTGGATCAAGATAGTTGCAAGCCTCGAGGCTGCCTTGGGTTTTCTGCTTCTCAATAACGTTTGATGTCCGCTTTGGTAAAATTAGGTGGAGTGCGCTCTGAACCTCCAATGACTGCAATCCCCCACAGGTAGTCATACATGCAGGCTGTAAGAATGTGCCAATCTTTATGGTCATGTTATTGATTGCGCAACAATATGAAGTTGCGTTGTGGATTGAAAGCGGAAAGTGGCGGGGTGCGCGGGGATAACTCTCCGCCGTCATTCCTGTCCCTACATCAGGCAATCGATAATCAATCGATTGCTGGTCTGATTTCGATCACAGGAATCCATACCGTTAAGTTCTCGTCAGGAATGGCTGGCGATTGAGGCACGATAACGCTTCGTGCGGACAGTCTTTTACTTTGTTAATTTAGCGGTATGGATCCTCGGGTCTCTCGGCATTCGCTGCGCGAAGGCCTGCCGACTTGCGACGGCGCTTTGCTTGTCTTGATCAAGTCCGGGATGACGGGTTGAGAGATTGACAACTTCTTTCTCCCCCTCTAGAGGGGCGAAAGGAGCCAGCCAAGTTTCTTACCAGATGATAGTTTGGAAGAGGGGGTAACTTTTACTGTTTTCCCGCCACATGTAATATTTTAGCCGCAACATAATCAGGCGCGTCCATCACTTCTTCATTCCAAAATCGCAGCACTGTATAGCCCAGTTCTTTTAGCCGTGTATAACGCTTTGCGTCGTATTTGCTCTCAGCATGCTGACTGCCATCAAGCTCAATAATCAGTTTTTCATCCAGACAGATGAAATCGACAATGAAGCTTTCTATCGGGTGTTGGCGGCGAAAACGTAAACCTTCCAGACGTTTACCGCGAACAATTTGCCATAAGACAGATTCTGCTTTGGTCGGTTCGTTTCGCATGTCCTTTGCGAATTGACGGTTTCTTGCTGGAACTGGTTTGCGCATATTCCCCCCCTCTTGTAATTTCTAAGGTTTAGCTGCGCTAAAGCCAAGAAATTACTTTCTCCCCCTCTTGGGGGGCGAAGGGTGCCCGCAGAAAAAACTTATCCCCATCCCAAAAATCTCCCATACAGTCTCCCCACTTTTTTCACGCAAACGTTGGGCTTGATATCGCCATCGGGAACAAAGAAAACAGCAGCGAAGCGTTAGGCCGAAAGGGTTCAACTCCCAGGGGCTTAACGTGAGGGTCGGGCAGGACAGTGTACTGAAGAGCCTCCCGATACCAAAAATCTTCGCACGCGGCCTGTTGGCCCGTACACATTGGGTCAGACGATAGGCGTTCAGGCCGCGGGTTTGCTCCTTACGACAAAGTCATTTTGCGAGGCAAAATGGCGAGTGCGCATCATCACGTTCAATTTTTACTCAATTTCGAAATGGATCGACGGGCGATGAACCAGTTTCCCACTCAAATAGATGATAGCCGTTTTGCGGGAGAAAACCTGAATGGGTCTTTCGACAAGGCAGCGGAGGAGCCAACAGAGCTGACCCTTACGCCACTGACTCCGTTGGCGCGATACAAGCTGGCCTGTTTTGATGAGCCGTTGATGGAGCGGTGGCGCGAGTGTTTGTATCACGGTTGCAAGCGGCGCAGGCGATGCATGGCCGTGCCGCGCGGGACCTTCAAGAAATTCGGTCGGCCAATGTGTTTTGTGGCGGAGGGGCGATAGGATAAATCGCCCTTTTACATTTGCAGGCAAAAGCACTATATGACATCAAAGTTTGGATGGCGCGGCCTTTAACCGTGCATGATCTGGAAGAAAAAGATGTTGAATTCACTAGATTTGCCGGGCCGCCCGGAAGATACGCGTATCGTTGTTGCCATGTCCGGCGGGGTGGATAGCTCCGTTGTTGCAGGCATTCTTGCCCGTCAGGGATATGATGTGGTGGGCATGACCCTGCAGCTTTATAATCATGGCGAGGCGGTTCACCGCAAAGGTGCTTGTTGTGCGGGCCAGGACATTCACGATGCGCGGCGCGTGGCCGAGACGTTGGGCATTCCCCATTACGTGCTCGATTACGAAGAGAAATTTCGCAAGGCGGTGATTGATCCCTTTGCTCAAAGCTATGTGGATGGCGAAACGCCGATCCCGTGCGTGTCGTGTAACCAGACGGTGAAATTTGCCGATTTGCTGACGACGGCGAAAGACCTTGGCGCGGCGGCGCTGGCGACCGGGCATTATATTCACTCGAAATTGCTGGATCCTGAAACGGGCAGGCGCGGGCTTTTCCGTCCTGTCGATCATGGGCGTGACCAGAGTTATTTTCTGTTTGCCACGACCCAGGAACAGGTTGATTATTTGCGCTTTCCCCTCGGCCATTTGCCGAAAAGCGAGACGCGCGAGATTGCCCGCGAGCTTGGTCTGGTGATTGCCGACAAGCCGGACAGTCAGGATATCTGTTTTGTGCCCCAGGGAAAATATTCCGATATCATTGCGAAGTTGCAGCCAGATGCTGTAACGGGCGGCGATATTGTGCATCTTGATGGTCGGGTACTTGGGCGCCATGAGGGGATTATTCATTTCACCATCGGGCAGCGTCGCGGCGTTGGCATTTCGTCGGCCGAGCCGCTTTATGTGGTGCATCTGGATCGCGCAAACAAGCGTGTGATTGTCGGGCCGCGTGAGGCTTTGGCAACCCATTCGCTAACCCTTCGCGATATGAACTGGCTTGGCGATTTTGATCTGGCTGATTTGCCGAAAGACGGCTTGCCGGTTTATGCGAAGGTACGTTCGACGCGCCCGCCGGTTGAGGCTTTGTTGCGCAATGAGGATGGCGTTTTGATCGTTGATTTGATCGAGGGCGAAAGCGGTGTTGCGCCGGGGCAGGCTTGCGTTTTATATGTGGATGAGAGCGAGAACGCGCGGGTTTTGGGTGGCGGGTTTATTCTGCGCTCGACGCGTGAAAAAGATGCGGAACGGCAGTTGCAGAATTTGATGGCTGGCTCGCTGGATGAAAAAGCTGATGTGGCTGTGGCAACGGTTTCCTAAGCGCCTGCATGCTTCGAATTTGGATGAAAATTTGAGCTGGTAGGACGGCAAAACTGGGCGTTGAAAGAAAAGTTATTCTTAGCGCTCAGATTTGCGGTAAAAGCTTGACAGGCGAGGAGCGTCTTCTTTATATGCGCGGGCAAAGGCGATGGCTCGGGCTTAGGTTCGATCGGCGCTTTTGTCTTCTTGCATCAAGAACGGTAATTGCCGGACAAACTGTTTCGGTTGTTTTGTCTTTGTGATGATCAAGAAAAATACAGATGATGACATTTCATCTGGTGTGGCGGGGTAGCTCAGGTGGTTAGAGCAGCGGAATCATAATCCGCGTGTCGGGGGTTCAAGTCCCTCTCCCGCTACCAAATTACATAATAAAAACAATGATTTGACTAAAAATCAATTTGCCATTGTATGTAGTTAATTTGTTTCATACAATACATACATGTCGAGTCGTTCTTCTCCATACGATATGAACCCGATTAAAGGGTATCCAAAGGCGCTGCAAATTTATCGAATTGGCGCTTCAAAGTATTGGCAAGTACGATTGTTTGTTGATCGCAAATATCTGCGTAAATCTACAAAATCCGAAAATAAGGCAGATGCGATTGAATTCGCTAAGCGTTTCTTTGATGATATAAAAATCGCACAGCGGACAGGCGGTGATGTTCACCGCGATGTTTTTGCTGCTTGTGCGAAACATATGATGACGCGTCAAGAAAGTTTGGTTGCGACAGATCAGAGAAATAAGCGAATAGTTAGCGAAGACCACAAAAAATTGAATCTTGATATTTTACCGTATTTTGGAAACAAAAATGTGGGTTCTATAACAACTTCCATGCTTGACGATTACATAGCCACCATCGGCGCAAGGAAACTGTCACCCTCAACAATTTCTAAACATTTGGTTGTCATTCGCAAAGTCCTCGGCGAAGCGCAACGTCGTGGTTACATCATGTCGTTACCGATGTTTCCAAGTGTCAGACGCAAAGACAATCCCCGACCATATTTTACAACGAAAGAAATGTTGAAACTTCAGGCTAAAGCAAGAGAATTAGCTAAGCTTAATATCAAAGTCAGATATGTGCCATTGACTGAGGAAATGCTAAATTTTCTCACGTTTTCGGTTCTAGTTTTTGTTCGCCTCAGTGACTTAAAACTTCTTAAACATAAGCACATAAGGAAAGACGCTTACAAAGAGGACGGTAAGAATGTTTTTTATCTCTCGATTATTGCGGCAAGTTCAAAAACTATAGTAAAAGAAAGCCTTTCAATGGCTGGGGCTGTGGCTCAGTATGAAAAGTTAAGATCGAGGCAGAAGAGCATGGGATTAGCAGGTCCTGATGACTATGTTTTCTTCCCACAATATAGAAACCGCGACTATGCTCTTGCAACCATCAGGAGACAATTTGAATTTATTCAAAAGGAAGCTGGCTTGGAACGAGATAATTTGGGTAGAAAGCGAACACTCTATTCGTTGAGGCACTCTGCACTGATGTATCGCATTAAAACGAGCGAAAATCTCGATATTTTTGCGTTGGCAAAAAATGCTCTAACCAGCGTCGATCAGCTTGAGCGGTTTTATCTTTCGCATGTCCAATTGCCAGAAAAAGCTAGAGCGTTGCTGTCGATAAGAAAGTCCTGACTTCTGCCTTGCTCCATAATTTGTCGGATGGCCAAGCAAAATCTGTTCAAACCTTCCAACAAGCTACGGCATCTCTAAAGCAGACAAAACTTTAAGGAAAACAGAACCGCTGCTCTGACCGAGTGACGGCAGCTGTTCCCCACGGTATTCGATCTACATTTCGTGATTGGGCAGCAGAAAACCGACAGCCACATGATGCCGTAGAACTGCAACTAGCGCACCGAATTGGCAACGAAGCAGAAAAAGCCTACTTCCGAACCGAACTACTCGACATTAGGGCGAAGATTCTAACGGATT
>Ga0208544_10000783_pt1 | contig 23244 bp, 23 predicted proteins | sample DEB08_DNA_9_FD_184526 | JGI IMG/M metagenome (GOLD analysis project Ga0208544, IMG submission 184526) | Aqueous microbial communities from the Delaware River and Bay under freshwater to marine salinity gradient to study organic matter... | ecosystem: Environmental > Aquatic > Marine > Coastal ... | reverse complement strand
CCCGCCCCGAAGACATCCGCATCTGCGATCCCGCCGCCGGGTCGGGGCACATGCTGACCTATGCCTTTGACCTGCTCTACGCAATCTACGAGGAAGAGGGCTATGACGCGGCCGAGATCCCCGCGCTGATTCTGAGGCACAACCTGACGGGAGTAGAGATTGACGACCGCGCGGGGGCGCTGGCCGCCTTTGCGCTGGCGATGAAGGCAGCGGCAAAACTGGGGCGGCGGCGGTTCCTGCGGATGGAGGCGAAGCCCGACATCTGCGTGTTGCAGAACGTCGCCTTTACGGAGGCCGAGATGCAGGACGTCGCTGCCGTGGTGGGCAAGGATCTGTTCACGGATGAGCTGCGCGAGACGCTGGGTCAGTTCGAGCAGGCCAAGAACTTCGGCTCGCTGATCGTGCCGAAACTCCGAGACCCGGAAGAGGCTTTACGGGTGGTGCAGACGCGTGACTTTGGCGGCGACCTGCTGTTGAATGAGGTGCAGGCGCGCGTCATCGCCGTGCTGCGCATGGCCGAGGCGCTGTCGCCGAAGTATCACGTGGTGGTGGCCAACCCGCCGTATCTTGGTGGAAAGGGTATGAACTCTACCTTGAGCGATTATGCAAAGTCGGAATACCGAGACAGTAAGTCCGACCTATTTGCTATGTTCATGGAGCGGGCGCTGTCGCTCTCGGTCAACAGCGGAATGATGGCAATGATTAACATGCAGTCATGGATGTTTTTGTCTTCATTTGAGAAACTTAGAGCAAAGCTACTCTCGAATGTCACCCTGCTCACCATGGCTCACTTGGGAGGGCGTGCGTTTGACACAATCGGTGGTGCCGTTGTGTCAACCACAGCTTTCGTGTTGACGAAACGCTATCATCCATCACATCGGGGTGAATACGTGCGGGCAGTTACTGGCGACACAGAGGCCCAAAAATCTTCTCAAATAAGAGAAGCAATACAAAATCCAGAATGCGGCTGGTTCTATCGCGCATCCTCATCTGCTTTCAATAAGATTCCCGGAAGTCCGTTTGCATATTGGGTAGGTGCAAACACCTCTAATTCATTCGAAAAATATCACAGCAAAGAAAGCCATTTGGACGTCAGGCAAGGAATGGCAACCACTGACAACAAGACCTATCTCCGCAAGTGGAGCGAGATCAATTTCGACAAAATATCCTTTGGATCAGATAGCGCATCTGAAGGCAATAAAATAGGAAAAGACTGGTTTCCTTACAATAAGGGCGGTGAGTATCGGAAGTGGTTTGGGAATAATGAGAACGTTGTTCTTTACACGAACAATGGTGATGATCTGATTGAAATGGTTCGCGAGAAATATCCGCGAATATCAGATCCTGAATTTGTCATTAAAAACAGAAAATACTATTTTCGACCATCGGTGACATGGTCATTTGTGAGCTCTTCGAATTTTGGCGCAAGATTTTGCCCCTCAGGGTTTGTCTTCGACGTGGGTGGATCATCTGGTTTCCACAGTAATGAAGAACACTTGCAGGTGTGGGCTGGTTTTCTAAGCAGTTCCGCATGCAGATGGTTTCTTTCAACGCTAAATCCGACGTTGAATTTTCAGGTTGAGAATATTCAGGCGTTACCATCTTGGGAGATACATGAGGCTTCTAACGCTATCGCTTCAAATATCAAAGCCATTGCAGAGCGGGCTATAGAACAAAGCAAATCTGATTGGGACGCCTATGAAACCTCATGGGATTTCACCACGCTCCCTCTGCTCCAGTCCGACCACCGCGCCGAGACGCTGGAGGGCACCTACACCACCCTGCGCTCCCATTGGCAGGGCATGACGGACGAGATGCTACGCCTTGAGGAAGAGAACAACCGCATCTTCATCAACGCTTACGGCTTGCAAGACGAGCTGACCCCCGAGGTGCCGCTGAACGAGATCACCCTCACCTGCAACCCCGCCTATCGTTATGGCATCAAGAACGACGCCGAGGCCAACGAGACCCGCCTGCGCGCCGACACCATAGCCGAATTCCTCTCCTACGCCGTGGGCTGCATGTTTGGCCGCTACAGCCTTGACGCGCCCGGCCTGATCCTCGCCAATCAGGGCGAGACACTGGCCGATTACCTCGCCCGTATCCCGGAGGCGTCTTTCATGCCGGACGAAGACAACGTCATCCCCGTGCTCGACGCCGACTGGTTCCCCGACGACATCACCGAGCGCTTCCGCCTGTTCCTGCGCACCACCTTCGGCGAGCCGCATTTCCGCGAGAACCTGCGCTATATCGAGGACGCGCTTGGCAAGGATATCCGCAAATACTTCACCAAGGATTTCTACGCCGACCACGTGAAGCGCTATAAAAAACGCCCGATCTACTGGATGTTCTCCAGCCCCAAGGGCAGTTTTCAGGCGCTGGTCTACATGCATCGCTACCGTTCCGACACAGTATCGGTCGTGCTGAATGATTACCTGCGCGAATTCATCAGCAAGCTGGAAGGTGAACGCGGGCGGTTGGAAAAGCTGTCCGATGATCCAAGCGCCAGCCAGGCCCAACGTACCCGCGCGCTGAAGGATATGGCCACTGTTGGCAAACAAATCGAAGAACTGAACGCTTGGGAACGCGATGTGGTCTTTCCAATGGCCCAGCAGAAGATCGAGATCGATTTGGATGATGGCGTGAAAACTAACTACCCCAAGTTTGGCGGCGCGGTGAAAAAGATCGCTGGTCTGGAAGCCAAGGATGACTGATCGCATTTCCGCCAGCCTCAAGCGGCAGTTCGACGATCACCGCATCGTCTTTTGGTATGACGCGGACCGCGATATGCGCGAGACGTTTGAGGCCGTGGATCTGCCCGATGTGACAAAGGTCGAAATCGCGAACAACGAGTTCGGCTTGAAATACCGCATGCTGCGGCTGGAACCTGACACGCGGTTTCTGGTCTTTCACGATGGCCCGGCACCTAAAGATGCCGAGAACTGGCTGTTGGACCTGCAGCTTGCCACGGCGGTGTTCAAAGCTGATCAGGCAGCGATTTGGCTGGCGGAACTGGGCCTGCCCACGCAGCTGGAAGCAGTGGTGCGCGATCACATGGAGTTTTATCGTTCTCAGGGGCGCATCGATGCCCTGAAGCGATTGGCAAATCCCACTGATACCCAGACACAAGTGCGCCAGAAAATGCTGGCGGTCTGCGCAGGCGTGACCGGGCGTCTCGACACAGTTATTGAAGCAATGCTGGGTGATCTGGCCGAAGACCGCGATGACATCCTACGCCTGATGTCCCGGGCAAACCTGACGGCGTTTTTCTGGAGGCAAGTCGGGCAGGATTACGGGTATCAGTCTGACACGCCTGATTTTGAAGACTTTGCGATCACCCTGTTTCAATCGGCCTACGCGCATGCCTTGGGTGAGACAGGCAAGCTCAATGACGAGGCCAGCCTCGTCTTCAGCCGCTGGAAGAACGCCCGCACAAGTGGCGAGGCTTTTGCAACCCTGTCGGCCAAGTATCAGGACCTACTCAATATCGCGGGTGACCTGACCGGGCGGGATGTGCGCGCTGTCATGGGGATGGATACGTTTCAAGAGATCGACCGTCACATTATTCGCGGCTTGGTGCATGACATGTCGACCCAGACGGTCAGCGCCCCTGATGTGTTGAAGTGGGTCCGGCAAAGACGCCAAAGCCATTGGTTTGCGGATTACGCCGACATCTATCAGGCCATCGCCTTTGCGACAGAATTCCAGCAGGCGCTTTCCGAGGCTAATCTGGGGATGTCGAACCTGGCCGAGGGCTTGAAACGCTATACCGCCAGCTGGTATCGCCTTGATCAGCTGTATCGGAAGTTCATCTTCCACTTCCAGAAAGCCGGACAATCGTCGCTTCTGGGCGAGCTGTTTGAGGCTGTTGAAAACCGCTACACAAACTCATTTGTGCGGCCGATGAATGACGCTTGGCAAGATCACTTGGCTAAGGCACAGACCTGGTCTGTGCCCGGATATGCCAAGCAAGGGGATTTCTATAAGGATCAGGCCGCAATGTTCCGGCGGCAAGATCAGAAGGTCGTCGTGATCATTTCTGATGCGCTGCGCTATGAAGTTGCCGAGGAATGCCTGCGGCGCATCCGGGGCCTGAACCGCTTCGATGCGGATCTCACGCCGATGATTTCGTCATTGCCCAGCTATACACAGCTCGGCATGGCCGCGCTCTTGCCCCACAGGGCGCTTGAGTTGGCTGCTGATGGGGATGGCACGGTATTGGCTGATGGTGCCAACACAGTCGGCCTGCAGGCCCGTGAGAAGAGGCTGGAAGCCGGACGGGATGGTGACCGCGCCAGGACGCTCTCGGCAGAGGATGTCATGGGCATGCGGACAGACGAGGGCAAAGACCTCTTCCGCGATCACGACATCGTCTATGTCTACCATAACCGGATTGACGCTATTGGTGACAAGCGGGCCACGGAAGATCAGACTTTCGATGCGGTCGAAGATGCGCTTGAGGATCTGCTGAAGCTGGTGCGCAAACTCACCTCGGCGAATTTCTCGAACGTGTTGATTACGGCCGACCACGGATTTCTCTATCAGCATCAACCCTTGGATGATGCGACCTTTGCTCTGGCGGATCCGGACGGGGATGAGATCATGATGCGCAACCGGCGTTTCGTCATTGGCCGGGGCCTGCGCGAGACCGCTGGTATGAAGAAGTTCGCGTCCGCAGATCTTGGTCTCTCTGGTGATCTGGATGTGCTGATCCCCAATTCCTTAAACCGTCTGCGCGTCAAAGGGGCTGGCAGCCGCTTCGTGCATGGCGGTGCCACCCTGCAGGAAATCGTGGTGCCGGTGATCAAGGTTGGAAAGAAGCGCGTGGCGGATGTGAACCAGGTCGAGGTCCAGATCATTGTCACGGGGCGCACGTTGATCAGTTCCGGGCAGATGGCGATCACCTTTTATCAGGCGCAGGCAGTTTCTGAGAAAATCCAGGCGCGGGATCTGCTGGCGGGTATTTATGCAGCCGACGGCACGCTGATCTCGGATGAACATACCCTGACCTTTGATTACACCTCACCCAACGCCCGTGAGCGGGAAATGCCCTGCAAGTTCCTGCTGACCCGCGCTGCAGATGACTACAACAATCAGGATGTGTTTCTGAAGCTGCGCGAACGGATCGGCAAAACCAGCCATTATCAGGATTATGCAGTCCAACGTCTGCAGCTGCGACGCGGCATTTCCACAGATTTCGACTTTTAAGGATCCAGCCCATGAGCGACCTCAATGCCAAGATCAATGAACATTTCGCGGGCTTTGTTGTGCGCAAGGACCTGGTCAAGGCCGTCAAGGGCAATGCCATCGTTCCCACATACGTTCTGGAATATCTGCTGGGCCAATACTGCGCGACAGATGACGAGGCTTCGATCCAAACCGGTATCGAGACGGTCAAGGACATCCTGCGCAAACATTACGTGCATCGCAGCGAAGCGGGGCTGATCCAGTCGACGATCAAGGAGAAGGGCCGATACAAGGTCATCGACATGGTCAGTGTCGCGCTGAATGAAAAGACCGACAGTTACGAGGCGACGTTTGAGAACCTTGGGATCAAAAAAGTTGCGGTGGACAGCGGCACTGTAAAACAGCACCCGAAACTTTTGGTCACCGGTGTCTGGTCGATCGCCGATGTCCAATACGAATTCTCTGAGGACGCCCGGATCTCGCCATGGATTCTGGAAGCCATCAAGCCAATCCAGATCGCCAAGGTTGATTTTGAGGGGTTCAAAAAAGCACGGGCTGCCTTCACCACTGATGAGTGGATCGACATCCTGATGCAGAGCATCGGGTTCGATCCGGAAGCTTTCGGTCGGCGCAGCAAGCTGCTGCAGCTGATGCGCCTGATCCCGTTTGTGGAACGCAATTACAACATGATCGAACTGGGGCCCAAGGGGACCGGTAAATCCCACATCTATTCCGAGTTCTCGCCGCACGGCCAGCTGATCTCCGGGGGTGAAGTCTCAATCCCCAAGCTCTTTGTGAACAACTCCAATGGCCGGATCGGTCTGGTCGGGTTCTGGGATGTGGTCGCCTTCGACGAATTCGCCGGTCGGGAAAAGAAGGCCAACAGGGCCTTGGTCGACATCATGAAAAACTACATGGCCAACAAATCATTCTCGCGTGGTGTAACCTCCATTGGAGCTGAGGCCAGCTTTGCCTTTGTAGGTAACACGGACCACAACGTGCCGTTCATGCTCAAAAACAGCGATCTATTTGAAGCGCTTCCGGCGCAATTCCACGATTCAGCATTTATCGACCGTCTGCATGCCTATCTGCCGGGATGGGAAATCGATGTAATCCGCACTGAAATGTTCTCTTCCGGCTACGGGTTCATCGTGGATTATCTAGCCGAAATTCTGCGCAAGTTGCGCTCGGATGACTTTTCCAATCGGGCAGATGCATTCTTCAAGGTTGGGGCGCAAATCTCGACGCGGGACCGCGATGCGATCTTCAAGACGCTGTCTGGTTACCTCAAGCTGCTCTTTCCCGATGGGGGCGAAACGGAAGAAGATGTCGAGGATCTGCTGCGGATCGCTATGGAGAGCCGCAAACGCGTGAAGGACCAGCTGGCCCGCATCGATAGTACCTATCCGGATGTGGATTTTCATTACACAGGATCCGATGGGCAGAAACGCTCAATCACCACGGTCGAGGAAGAAGAGTTTCCGCAGTTCTATCACCTCAAGCCTGCCCTTGATCCAAAAGGGCAAGGGCAAGAGGTCCTGGACGCAGACGCTGAGCGCCAAGAGAGCGGTGACGCCAGAGTTGTTGCACAGGTCGCCAGCGCACAGACCTCCCAAAGCCCGCAGGCAGGCTCTGTGGCGCCAGCCTTGGAAGAGGGCCACAAAGTCTTCACGGAAAATCGCAAAGGGGTCAGCTACGACACCCTCTTCGGGCCATACATCGATGGAGCCAAGCGGATCATCGTGACTGATCCCTACATCCGCTACTTCTACCAGACCCGCAACATGATGGAGTTTGTGGAAATGGTCATCCGCCGCAAGGCACCGGAAGACCAGGTTGCTGTCCATCTCGTGACCGGCCCAGACGATGGAAATGTCATGCAGCAGCGCGAGTTGCTGGAATCGATCAGCACCGCGTGTCTCGGCTCAGGGGTTGATTTTACTTGGGGCTTTGATGCGTCAGGTGCTGGCCATGCCCGGGATATCGTCACCGATACCGGCTGGAAGATCGTCCTCGATCGTGGCCTCGACATCTTCCAGGCACCAGTAAAAACGGCTGGTTTTTCTCTGAGCGACCGGTTGCAGGAGCACAGGATGCTGAAAGGGTTTTATGTGACCTACGTTAGGCTAACAGGCGACGAAAGCCATGCATCGTGAAACCACGCTCGATAAACATCTTTCTCTTGGATGGCGACCCGAATGGCATCCGGGTGGCACAGATCATGATGTCCACGATCCAAGCTATTGCATTTCGGCGGAGCAAGCTTGGTCAGGTTCGTAAGACCTTTCCTGAAATTGAACGACCTGGTGTCTATATCTTGATTGGCGATGACGAAGCCGAGCCCGATCGGCAAACGGGTTATATAGGGGAGTCAGAGAGTATCGGTGAGCGCCTTGCGACGCATAACTCCAACCGATCCGGACGGGATAGTAAAGATTTTTGGACAGATACGGTCGTGCTGATCAGCAAAGACGACAACTTGACGAAAAGCCATGCGAGATACATCGAAGCTTGCCTGATCCGCGGTACAGGTAACAACCCACGCTGGGCTCTTCCCAACGCCAAGCGGCCGTCTGGTGATGCTGGCAAGCTCCCACTGTCTGATCGGGCGGCCATGGATGAATTTGTTGACCAGACTAAAACGCTGGTTGGCGCACTTGGCTGGGACCTATTCCGCGAAATGCGCGGAAGACCTGATGAGGCGGTCCAAACTGAACAAACGCGGCCATCGGGCGACCCGCTAGCGGATCCTAAATTCTTTTTTCGTGGTCAAGGCTTCTCAGCAGAGATGAAACTCAGCGTGTCGGGCGAATTTGTGGTGCAGGCCGGCTCAAGGGCGCGCGTAAAGACGACTTCAACAATTCCGCGCGGAACAGTGGCATTGCGCAAAACACTTCTCGATTCAGGTATTGTCCGAAAGGATGGAGATTGCCTCGTTTTCACCAGTAATTATAGCTTTTCATCTGCGTCGGCAGCGGCTGCTGCGGTCATTGGCGCCAGTGCAAACGGACGAATATTATGGAAGCTTCCTGACGGCAGTACTTACGCTGATTGGGAGGCCAGCCAAGACACCAGCGGCGCTGATGACATGCTTAAATCCAACGATTTGGTGGCCGATTAGAAGGAGACCAGCGGCTTGATTAATTGCGGTGCGTCACTTGTAGGACTTTGTTTTCTAAGCGTCTGATGCTCTCAACCTGGTAATTTGATCAGCTGATGGTGGTGGCCCGTGCAGCGAATGCGCTAAGAATTGTCATGAGTGGTGGTGGTCCGCGCGGCTAATTATTTTGTCTTGGGCCGAAGCTAACGAATTTGATGATCGTCTGAGGTCGGAACCATGGATTAAAGGAGCGATAATTTTGAAACGCAACGACGATATTGAAGTTCTATCTGGTCAGCTTGTCGCGCAGAACATGGTGCTGCAAATACTCTTAGGTCAGAGCGTTCTGATGACGGCTGATGCTGGGGCAGAGCTGCGTGGCTCCGTTGAAGCAGGTTTTGCGGCTATCAAGGGCAACCCCAACATGACTGACCGTGAAAAGTTCGGTTGTGAAAAGACACTTGAAGACGCGATTGATACGATCGACAGGATCCGCGCGCTGGCAGGCCTAGATACGCGCTGATGTTTGGTCTGGGCAAAAAAGACGAAGACGGCAAACAGGTCCGCATTGAGCACCGGGGCAAATACACGCGTGCCTCACGCACTGGCGGTGTTGCGGTTCGCGGGGAGAAGAAGGTCGGTCCGGTCAATCTGACTGCCAATTCGTCAAAGGGCCTGCGTGCGTCCACCCGCATCGCCAACGGCACACGCGTTGCGTTACAAAATGGCCGGTTTCAACTGATTGGCCGCTGGCGTGCGGGGGCACTTGGTTTCAACCTGTCTAAAACCGGCGTCAGCGCGTCGGTGAAGAACAAGGCTGGCACCTTCAATTTCTTGAAGCCGCAGTACTCTTCTTTCAAGTTTGCAGGGGTACAGCTTCGAGGCAAAAAGGCGGCTCAACTCCAGATTATGTACATGCTTTTCATGACGGTGGTTTTTGCCGCCGCCTTTGGCGCCAAGCTGTTGGTTTTTCTGGCTTGGCTCTTAGCGCTGCCCATCTTGTTCATATGGGACATGGCCGTCGGGTTTGTCCGGGGCGCGCGCAATAGCTGAGCTTACCATTTAGCACTGCAAACCTATTGAGTGTCCAGCGATCAGGACACCGTGTCACCCGTGTACTGGGGCACGGTTATGAGACAGCGCTTTGCGCTGGTTATGCGGCCATTTTAATCACCGTGGCAGCTTCGGCTTCAAGGGCTTTTTGCTCGGCCCTGATCTGATTGGGCGTTTTGTACCCATGTCGCTGGCGCAGCCACGACGCGTTGTACTCCGCCGCAAAGGCGGCGAGCGCTGCGCGAAGCTCATCGACGGTTTCGAAGTGGCGCACCCAGAGAAGCTGCTCTTTGAGGGTCCGTATCGCCCTCTCGGCCACGCCATTTCCTTCCGGCTGCCTGACGAATGCCGGAGACGGCGTCATGCCAAAGCATTTGACCTCGTTCTGGAAATCTTCGGACATGTAGTTTGAACCGTGATCGTGGCGCAGGGTCAGCCCTTTGGCGACATTGGGCCCGACACCTCCGAAGTGGAGGGTTACGCCCTGTCGAACGGGTTCCAATGCCTCCCACCGACTTGCGCTCGACGACGCGTGGGTGCCGATGAACTCGCCAGAACAATGATCGACGGCGACAAAGACGTAGGCCCGCCCTTCCCGTGTGGTGATCGTCTGGGTCATGTCGGTTCCCCAGACCTCGTCGACCTTCTCGGTGACGATGGTGCCGTCATGGGGATGGGCATCGCGTTGAACAGGGCGCTGCGGTGCAAGCAGGTTGTTCTCCTTCATGACCCGTCGAACCCGGCGCGCGGCTGTGCGCACACTCATATCTCGCAGTCGCGCCCAGACCTTGCGATAGCCCTCGCCGGAGAAGGGCGAGGCGGCGATCACAACCTCAATATGGCTCAGCAGCTCGGCATCACTACAGGCACCCTGCGGGCCCCGTCGCTTTGGCTGTCGCCCTGTATTGGCAGCTTCTTCACAATTGGCCACGGCACGATGCCGGTAGACCGTCGCGCGAGGAACGCCCCAGACCCCGCAAACGCGGGACAGACCAAAACGGCGACGGGTGGAGATCGAATACGCCTGGCTCATCTCTTCGATCTCCGCCGGGCAAAAGGGCGCCCGCCCTCCAGTTTATCGATCTTCGCATAAAGCAGCTCGTTATCCATGGTGATTTCGCCAACCTTGGCCTTGAGCCGCGCGATCTCCTCGTCGCGGGCATCGCGCTCACGCTCCTTCAGCGCGCTTTCGGCAGCCCCAAGCACCTTGTCGCGCCACTCCGTCAGGCGATGCACCGGGACATTCTCGGCCCGAGACACCGCCTCAAGGCTCTCCCCTCGAAGCAGGCGTTGCACAATTGCGAGCTTACGCTGCGCTGAAAAGCGCTTCGCTCCACCGGGCGCGGCCCCACCGCCGCCAGCGTGAGGGGCGCGCGTCGCCGGGGCCGCGCCCTCGGTTGCGCCTGTTGTATCCGTGTTCCTGTCAGTCATCTGTCTACTCCCGTTCTATCCGGAAATAGCGCTCAGATCTGTCTCAGAAAACCGTGCCCCAACCCACACCGGGTCACCCGTCCTTGATTGGCACCCAAACAGAGAATACACCACTTTCGTCTGTGATCCTGCGCTCGATCCGCGCCGCTCGCTGTGCGTCATCAATCGCATCCAAGACCTTCGCCTGCTCGCCGTTGAACGCCACGGCCTCCGCCGCGCAGTCGGTCCGATGGTTCAACCCCGTGGTACTGTCATGCCAGACAAATGCCTCAAAACCCGCAAGATCATCGCGCGCTGGATCCACCACCTCCCAGGTCTCGGCACCGCTCTCGCCAAACCGCACCCCGTTGATAACGCGCGCCGCGGCATGATCGCGGCGCAATTCAGCATAGCGGCTTCGGTCATGGGCCCGCGCTGCTTCCAGCGTTTCATGCAAATGCCCGTCTGCCGTGCGGAACACGTCGTCTTCGATATGATCCCCAAAATACATGATGGCCTCAGGGCGGCTGCGCAGATCATAGCACCACTGCAGCCAGCCCTGGGCTGTGTCATGGCCGGGTTCACCGCTTTGGGCGGCGTCGACCTCCAGCTGGTCCATCATGCCAAGCATCAGCTGATAGCCTTGCGCGTAATCAAACTCGGTCACGCCGGCCTGCACAAACACGCGTTCCAGCACGGCGTAGGCGCCGTCACAGACGCCCATGTCTTTAAAGAACTGCAGAGATGTTTTCATCCGATTGCTCCGTATGCCCGATCTGACCCGCCAAGCCAGGTGACCGCATGCCCGTTTGTCTTGATTGCTTTGCCACCAGCAGCTCCGGGATTGCCGCCTTTCTGGACGGTAAAATCAATTGTTTGCGTTCCAGAGCCACCTGCGGCACCCCATCCACCGCCGCCACCAGACGTCGGTGTCACCGGAGATGTCGTGCCGTCATTGGCATTTACGGAGGTATAAACAGCAAAGGCATCGCCCTTGCCGGGTTGTCCGGGCCCGCCACCAGGCGCTGCGAAGTATGTATCAAATGTGGACCCATAGGGTGGGGCCGGTCGATAATCCGGCTGACCTGGCGACACGTTGGCCGTGACGTCTATCCGGTTCGCGTTAAGGATCAGTTCCCCGACGCCGCCACCCGTCCCTGGCAGAATACGCCCGCCACCCTGACCGGATATGCCGCCAATTTTGAGCGGACCACCGCCACTGCCACCTCCCATGTCTTATCCTCCTATATACCGCCGCCTGCTGTCGCGCCGGCACCGCTCGCGCCACCGGCTCCCCCATGGATGGGGATTGTGACTCCGGCCCAATTGTTCGAATTTGTGGCAACGCTACCAGGCTGGCCGATGCCGCCACCCTGTCCAAACGCTCCCAGTACGAGGCTTGAGGTATTGCCATAAGGCATGGCCCCGCCACGCCCGCCGCCAGCACCACCACCGCCGGGGCTGTGCGATGGGCTATTCAGGATCGCAAGAGGCAGCCCGGTCGCCCCTGCACCGCCACCACCGCCGCCGCCAATATATCCGGTGGCATTATCAATGATGATCGGGCCGGTCAGACCAATTGCAGGACCGCCTGATGTCGGTGCGACATAGCTGGTGCGGTCGGTGAGCTGATACCCTCCATCTCCGCCTTTCCCCATGATGAAGCCACGATTGACCAGCGTCAGCCCACCAGAGAAGGCCCCGCCCATGTCGAGGGCCGGGATCGTGGTGTTATCAGACCAGATGTAGATGCCTGCGGCCACCGTCACCTCGACCTTGCTTGTGCCATCCCAGCCCTGCGCTTGCAGGTAGGTGTGCAGGTTCAACTCTTGCTGATGGGTGCTGATCGTATGGGTGAACTGGGCAGATTTGCCGCGCAAGTTGCCGAGCCCGATGGTACCATTGGCCACGCCCGCCAGCCCGCGCACGCCTGCGTCCCCAAGCGAGATCGTGGCGCCAGTGGCACGGCCAAGCTCGGTGTTTATCTGGCTGAGCGAGAGCGGTCCTGTCGATGGAAGCGCCATGGTTTAGGGGCTCCCAAAAGCGGTGACATCGCCCAACACTGTTAAATTGCCAGAGCCGTCGAGCGTCATCACGTCCACGCCATTGTAGCGGAAGGTCAGGCTTGATCCCGCGGCATGGGCGGTAAACGCACCCCAACGTGCGCCGACCTCGACGATCTCCTCGCTGCCGTCCGCGCGTTTCAGGAACAGCTTGCCGTCCCGGGTATTGACTGCCAACTCGCCCAGATCCAGCTGCGCCGTGGTTGGCACCTTTGTGGCAATGGCGGATCGTTTCATACGGATTGTACTGGCCATGGGACCTCCTGGGGTTCAGCCTCATGTGAGGGACGGATGACTTGGAACGCAAAGCAGGGACTTAGAACGTGCCGCCATCAAGCGAGATGCCGGTAATGCTCCCGCCTGTGATGGCGACTGCGTTTGCCGCTTGCGTTGCAAGGGTGCCGAGCCCGAGGTTGGCCCGCGCCGTGCCTTTATTGGGCAGGTCTGCGAGGTTGGAACTTGCGGCCAGTTTGCCGGCCAGCCCATTAGTCACCGTAGTGGCAAAGTTGGGATCATCGCCCAAGGCAGCGGCCAATTCGTTCAACGTGTTCAACGCGCCGGGGGCTGCATCAATCAGTGCGGCGATGGCGGCCTGAACAAAGGCGGTGCTCGCGATCTGGGTTGTATTGGTGCCGCTGGATGCCGTGGGTGCGCTTGGCGTGCCGGTAAAGGCAGGCGAAGCTAGCCCTGCTTTGCCATCAATCGCAGCCTGTAAGCCGCTGACTTGCGCGATCGCATGGCTATGCGCTGCTGGTGCATAGGTTGACGGTTTGCCGGTGACACCTGCCCAAGGCACACTGTCTGCCAACTCAGCCGCGTCGACCTTGCCGTCATTGTCGGCGTCATAAGCGGATTTGAGCATATCGCCGGCGCCAAAGCCTGCCAGTGCTGTCTGTACGAAGGCCGTCGTGGCAAGCTGGGTTGTGTTGGTCCCACCCGTGGCCGTGGGCGCTGTGGGTGTGCCAGTCAGTGCCGGTGAGGTAAGGGGCGCTTTTGCGCTCAACGCCGACTGCAACCCCGTGACATCGGCGATGCCATGGCCGTGCCCATCAGCAGCTTTCCCATCAAGCGCCGCCTGCAGCCCGCTCACCTCCGAGATGGCATGACCGTGGGTGGCTGCCGCTTTGCCCGCAAGCCCCGCATCGAACTGCGACTTGCGCACGAGATCGGTGCTGCTGCTGGCGTCCTGGCTCGACTTGGGCACAATCGAGAATGTCTTTGCGCCACCAATGGTCTGGCTGCCCACCCGCGCGACAAACCCGCCCGCACCTGCCAGCGGCACGATGGCTGTGGCATTGCCTGCGCCATCATCGCCTTTGCCGATATAAAGCGTGTCGTCGACCTCGTTGTGGGCCACTTCGCCGGATTTGAGCGCGGCGGGCGCGCCGGCATTGCCGGCCTGGCGGCGTTTGAACTGGATCGTATTGGCCATCAGAAGAAGCCTCCGTTGATAGGTGTGTTGGTGGGCAGGATGGTGATGCCGGGATCGCCCTGATCGCCTTTGTCACCGGGTCGACCGACCTTGCCCTCCGGGCCTGGCTGGCCGCCAAGGCGGATGCGCAATGGCCCGGTGACCACCCTGACCTTGATGGGGGCGGTGATGGTAATCGGTCCTGTTTGCGAGATCGCGGAACTCATGAGGCAAGTCCGCGCGTCACCGGCAGGATGACCGGCAGCTCCAGGAGAAAGCCCAGATGCAGATCGGGCGCGAGATCGGTACGCACCAGGTCCAGAACGACACGTCCGGGCGGGAGACCTGCTGTCTGGTCCGCACGCAATGCCAGTTCCAGCACTGTGTCGCTGATCCGACTGATACCGTGATCGGCACTGGTGAGCGTGGCCAAAACCTCTGCCGCATTTGGCCGTTCGCGGATCTGCCCTGCATAGCTTGCACCTTCGGCAAAGACCGGCGCCTCGGCCTCAATCTGCAGCCGCCAAGCGTAGCCAATGAGCACGGCCGGGCCCTCCGTCACAGTAGTGGTCGTCATGGCCGCCACCCACACAGCCGCGCGCCAACCTCGTTATGTGCCACGATCTGGGCCAGCGTCACGTCACTCAAAACGTCCTGACGCGATGGTCGAATAGGCTCTGCCCAGTCGCAGTCATCGCGCAAGCTAGGTGGATCAATCGCGCATCCAGTGGTCAGCGCGGCGCTCAAGATCAGCGCGGTCAGCGTTTTGCACGTCATGGCGGATGTCCTTTGAGGTTTGCATGGATCTGACGCGCGCATCGGCACGGCGCACGGCAAAATTCGCCGCGGCTGCTTGGCGCCCCTGGCGAAAGGCAACCCACAGGGCGGCGAGGAGCGCCAAAGCCAGCGCGCCGTAAAGAACAGCCCGCCTGCCCAAGCCACTCAGAAGTGAACGGACAACGCCGATCATAGCGTGCGTCCTGTCCGGTGATCTTCAATGCGGGCGGCCCGTGCCCGCAGCGCAAAGAGGATGACACCAACAAACATCGCCATCCCGATCCATGGCAAGGCCATGGCCAGCCACGCCTCAAGACCTGCGAGTGCGAAGATCCGGGAGGCTGTATCCCGGGCCTGTTCGGCCTCACGCAATGCTGGTGCGATCTGAGAGGTAATTGAGCCTGCGGCCCCCAGAACCCCGAGGCCGATTTGCGCATTCGCCGCCGTTACGATGCGGCTGTCCTCTGGTGCCCCAATAGCACGTTCTGGCGCAACCGTACGCTGCGACGCCACGGCCAGAGCCTCTTCCAGTGCCACATCAATGATCGGAACCAACGGCAGAGCATGATCATCGCGGAACGCGAGGATCGCCGCGCGCGTTCGTGGACCGATGATCCCGTCGATGGTTCCGACCTCGTGATAGCCAAGATCCTTTAACCGGCGCTGCACGGCCTTGGCGGAGAGTGTCGATGATGGCGCAACATTGCCCGCCCGCCGGATACCCAAGAGCTTCGAGACCGGGTACCGTTTCACATTCACCGCATCAGACTGATTGCCGCCAAGCCCCCAAAGCCAGGTGCCCTCAATCCGGTCAATGAAGAACACATGCCCCTGCCAGCTAGATGAGCCTCGGGGTATGACCCCGATATCGCCAGGCTGCGCGTCCGCGATCTCAATTGGCACGCCCCAATCGAGATAAGACCGCGCTGTCAGCTTGCGCGTTGAGCGAATGCCAGCTTTCTCCAGGCAATGACCGACGAAGGCGGCGCACCAAGCCACAGAGTCGTGCTCCACCCAATCGTGGCCGACCGAGGCGTACATCTCCATCACGGTGGGGTTATTTGCGGGGCCTGGGCCTTCGGTGGTGCCGATATACCCGCGGGCAATCTCAAAAGGTGTCATGATGCTCTCCCATGCAAAAAAGCCGCCCCGGAGGGCGGCTGTGTTGGTCGAAAAATAAAGGCTGAGCCTCAAAGGGCTGGCCGGTTAGGCGGTGCCTGCTTTAGGCTGCCGCATGCAAATCCGCTTTTGCTTGCACAATCCAGTCATCCGCTGCGGCAGATAAGGACGGGCCTAAACCAACGACGCCGAAGAGTTGAACTTCATAGATCCCGACGCCGGTCTGTTCTGCGGGCCAAAATCCATCTTGTGACAAAACGGCAGCGCGCAGAACGTCGACCGGGTCAGCCGCCGCGGATACCTTGCTAAGAACCTGAGCAATATCAGTCATGAGAAAGTACCTCCCTTCATCCATTCAGCAATATCCAGATGGCGTCACCCAGCTGAACATCAAGAGATGACCGCGCTGATGGGCGGCTTATTTCTTGCGGCAGAGCCAGGCCGTCATCAGGGCCTCCGCCCCGCGCGGCCCCAGATACGCCAACGTAGCCACAAGCCCGGTGCGCACGGGCTGACCAAGATCAAAGTGGCTTGCAACAGCCTCGCCAATGATGGCCATGCCGATGGCCACGGGGATTTCCCACAAGAGCTCCTTGCCAAAAAACCGCCGCCGGCCAAGTTTCACCTCACCTGAGTGATACATCAGCCGTCCGGTAAAGGCGCCGATCAGCGTGGTCACTGCCCCGCCAAACAGGCTGTTCAACGTTTCTAAAAAGCCCGGCTCGGTCATGGGCGCCTCCCGTGGTCGTGTTTATTTCGTGGTATCGGTCAGTATTCGCCGCCGTCGAGCAGCGGCTCAAACGCGGCATCAGCCAGATTGCGCAGCTTGATCGTCGGCGGTGTGGTGCTGGTATCGAGCCACAGCATGCCGGGCGCGGTGGCCGCAGGTTCCACCGCACCGCTGTTGGTGGAGCGCAACGCTGCAACGATCTGGTTGATCTGAGCACGCACGGCCGCCCCGTTGTCGTTGATGATCACAAAGCTGGGTGCTTGGGACACTAGGCCACCTCATCTGCTATCAGCCGCAATTCCGAGACGATCGGCGTGAAGGCCGGGTCACTGGTTCTAAGCCAGGCCCGTGCCTCAACCGCGTGCGCCTCGATTTCGCTGTTGTCGATCCGCCCCCAAGGTCCCCAGACGGGGTTTGCACCTGCCGGATCATCATCGGTTTCCCGGACCTCGAGCACCACGTCGATATCGGCGCCCTCGGAGCCATCGAAGTCGGCCCAGGCATCGATCGGCGTCATGCGGTCATCGATGTAATCCGACAGGGCCGAAGCCCCGACCAGAATATCCGAGCGCAGACGCACGCGCTTCAGGCCGCCAAAGTCGAGACGACTTGCAAAGGCGTACAATCCTTCAAGTGCTGTGACCTCAGGCCTGCCGCTCGCATCAGGCGCGCTCTCAAGCTTCAAGGTTCCGCTGACCGCTTCAAGATTGGTCTTTGCCCCGGCAAAAGCCGGCTCGGCCGCCAGCGTATTCAGCTGCGCAAAGCTCAGGATTTGCACGCCCTTTGTGCTCACGGTGCTGACGGGGCCAATGCGACCTTCGCTATCCTCGGCACGCAGCAAATAGGTCCCAGGCTTGAGCGGCACGACCGCAATGGCCTCGCCGCCCGAGACTCGGTCCATCAGCGTGGAGTTCGCCCAGGTGGCGGTCATTTCCTTGCTGTGGCGGATGATGACATTGCCGCCCACGCGGACGTCCACATCAACCGAGCGCTGCCATTTCAACACGGCAAGACCGCCTGCAGACTGGATCGTCAGCCCCGTCAGCGCAGCCGGTGGCGCCGTGAGCCCCACAATCTCCAAGCCCCCCTCGCGCCAGACCGACGAGACCCCCAGCACCGAGATCGCCTTGATCCGCACGTCCCATTGGCCCGGCTGGATATCGCGCAGCTCCATCACCGTGCCGGAGGTGCGGCCACGGTCCAGCCAGACACCGCCATCCCGGCGGGTCTCCACCTGATAGGTATCGACAAAGCCCGAAGCTGCAGGCTCCCAGGCAATGCGCGCCAGGACTTTGACCGCAGAGCCGTCGCGGGTCACATAAAGCTCCTCGGTGATCTGCGGCGCACCAGGTGGCGCGATGTCAAAGGCCGAGGGCAGCGTCGTGCGCGGCGCGGCTGCGTAGATCTGCTCTTCCGAGGCGTCCCAGTCGAAGATGAGGGGAGAGGTTTCCCGCAGAAGAAGTTCCGGTGCCAGACGCGGGCCTGGTCCAACTTGGCTTAGATCCAGCCGCACTGCCTCAACCTCAAAGGGTTTTCCTTCAGGTAGATTGGCGCCGCCGAACCCCCAGCGGGCGTAGTGCACATATGTGGTCTCGCCTGCCGCCACGCGCCAGGCCTTAAGCTTGCCCGCCACCTTCAGGCTCATCTGGCGCCGTGCGCGTTCCAACTCGATCTTGGCCAGCCGCTGCGCCATGGACGCGGAGATCGTGAAGGGGAGCGAGATATCCCGCCACACCCGCTCGCCATTGTCCTCCAAGCGGTAGGTCTCGCTGGCATAGGCCGGAAAGTCATCAGGCTGCCAGCTGTTCTCGGGACTTACGAACTGGCCGCGCACCGCATTGAAGCTCAAAGCCCGGCTTTGCCGCGTCGTCAGGGTCATTCCGCCGTCGCGCACATCATCTGCCGTAATCGTGGTTTCTGGCACGCGATAGGCCCCCGCCCGCATCCGCCATTGGCCCGCTTGCCAGATGCAGCGGCCTGCCATCGCCGTCAGCATCGCCTCGATAATGGTCTTCGGCGTCTCTGCGAGCGAGACCACGCCATTGCAAGTGTAGCGCGGCTCGGTGCCGCCAGCGGCCAAGGGCACAGCCTCATCGCAGATATTGGCCGCCTCGATCAGACTGTCGGTCTCGATCCCGTCAGCGCCTCCGATCACGGCCCCGATGGCATAGATCGTATGAGCCATGTAATCCGCCACGCAGAGCGCTGCATTGTCAGTATAGACCCGCGTGCCCGTCCGAGGATCGAGAATGTCGTCCTTGCCCTCCAGATCCACGGTGATGTTCGGAATGCCGCCCGGAAAGGCATCCGCATCATAGGTCAGTTTCAAATAGAGTGCCGCACAGCCCGCAAGGCGATGGGCATCCGTCCAATGCTCGGGCGCCGCCGCAATGAGCCCCGCAAAGGCAGTCTGATCATCAGCACCGAGGCGCTTTTCCACAGCGACTTTGCCCGCCCAACGGCTCTGGGCCGCACCTGAGGCATCAATCGCCTCTTCGCCCTCAAAATAGATGGCGCCGATCGATTTGATGCGGTGGGCAGCCAGCACCACCACCAAGTGCAGGTCTTTGTCCTTCGCCCCTGTGGAATGCAGAAACACAATCACACCGCCCTTGCGCGTGCGGCCGTAGACCATTTCGCGCGGCATCACCGGCTCGCGCACCGTCACCGTACGGGCCTTCATTTCCATCTGGCCAAGGCTGGGCGTGGGCATCAAGGCTTGGGCAGCAGCTGATAAGAGCATCGAGGCCCCGAACTGGGCGGCAAAGCCAACCAGACCTGTGGCTGCAAAAGCCGCGGCCACACCGCCCGCCGCAATGGCAGCGCCCCCGAGGGCGACAGCACCTAAAACCACGGGTGGCATTGTTCACGTCCTCCAGGCGAGACGGCAGGTTGCAAGTGAGAGGCGCACCAGACCCTCAGGGGCCACAAAAGCAGCCTTGGCGCCGATGACGATGCCAAAAGCCTCAGGCGCCCCGCCCAGGATCAGATCGCCACGCTGTGCAAGGCGCGGGTTAGGCAGCGGGTCGCCCAACAAAGCGCGCCCGCCCTCTTCAAAGCTCGCCCAGCCAAGGCGGCGCAACACCCGCCCGCAGCCGATTGGCGTCCGATACCGCCCCCGCCAAAGTGCTGCATGATCCGGGCCATCTGTGAGGTCGCGGTGCAGATCAAAGGCCCAGGTGGCGCAGTCGTGCTGGCCCCAAGCAAATGGGCGCGCGCTGGCCTGCTGGATCGCGTCCGCAAGGACTTGCTCCCAATGGGGCACGCGGGTGGCAACGCGGTGTCGTTCCATCATCCCCGCCCCCAAGTGATTTCCTGATCCTGGATGGCCGTGACATGCTCAAACCCACGATCGCCCGGGTGCAGGACCTGCTGGCTTTCATGTGTGTAACGCCAATTGCGCGGCACGCTCAGATCAATGAGCCGGCTTTCATAACTGATCGTGATCCGGCAGCTCTGCCCGTCCTCTTGCAGCTCCGGCACATCAAGACGGCCTGTAAACGCCTGCACGGGATCGGCGATCACCGTGCGGTCCTCCGTCAGAAGTGCCAGCCAGATGCGACCTGCCTGACCCTGGCGCGCCTCATCGATCGCAAGACCCACCAGATCGAGCGGCACGCCCGAGAGCGAGACCGTCGTGCCAGAGGCCACCACGTCCGAGGTTTCCTCAAGCGCGCCGAGGCCAAGAAGCACACCCACGCCTGTCCAGGTCTTGCCGTCCCAGTCAATCGGGCCTGGACCCGTCCAGATCCGCACCATGCCCGACGAAAACGCCCCCTCAAAAAAGATCGCAGGCTGCAGGTCCGCGCGGTCCAGCGCTGTGGCCATGTCATTTGTGATATCCCGGCTCATAGCGCCTCGCGGGCTGACAGGGTGAAGCGGTGACGCGCTGCGCGTTCAATGCGGGTTGGCACAGAGCTTGTGGGGCGCAGCAGCACCTGCGGTCTGTTCACTTCGAGCTGCGTATCGGCGGGCAGCGCGCGGCGAATGGCCGGAAAGAGCGTCAGTGTTGCCAGACCGTTGATGTCGGCTGTGACGTCAAAGGCAATTTGATGCAGACGCGTCTCGCGCGCAGTGCCGATCGACACAAAGTCGCCAGAGGCCACGGCGGGCAGCCCCGGTGGCCAGCCTTGCGTTTGCACGACATTGCCGCCTGTGATGGGTGCCGCCAGCGTGACCGGTTGCAACAGCCCTTTTGGCTCAATGGAGGGATCAGCAAAAAGCAGCAGGCCCCGGCCGGAGCCAAGGGCCGTGAGTGCCGCAGAGACCGAGCGCGCCAGCGGTCCGGATTGCGCGGCAAATTCGATGTCGTATTCCCACCATTCTCCGCCCCAGTCCTGCACTTCCGTCGTCCCGGTAAAGGGCGACTGCGTCTGACTTGTCGCGGTCACGAGCCGTCTTTCGATCCCGGCCACCCAAGTGCGCGGCAGTTCCACAATGACGCTCATGCCATCCGCCCCCGCCGCATGGCATTGCCAACAGCGGCCACCGCAATGCGCTCAAACTCGGGCTGTGCGCCGCGCATCACCGCCGCGATCTGCTCGGCCACGCCCATTTGCGCGCCGCGTGCATCCACATTGAGATTTATGGCCACAGGAATAGCGCTACCTCCGCCGCGCGCAACCTCAGCCCGTGACAAAACCCGCTCGCCACGCTGCAGGATGGTGGGCACTTCATCAGGACGGAGCCCGGCCCAGGAGCCAGCCGGCCCCACGGTGCCCCCGGTATGCATCCGCGGTGCACCGGCAAAGACAGCTGCGGGCACGGCGCGTGTATGACCGGAGATCCCAACCATGCCGCCAGCATGGGAGACCGCAGCGGTAACTGAACCGCCACCCCCAAAGACACCTCCGAGCGCGTTGGCAATGGGTCCCAGCACCGCATTCTTAAACGCCAACACGGCCAGGTCCGCCAGGATCGAGCGCACCAGCCCTTTGAAGTCCAGCTTGCCGGTTTCCACAAAGCTGCGGAACGCACTTTCGGCGCCAGAAAAGGCGCTGGAGAGGGTTTCGCCGAGACCTTTGCCCCAGTTCAGGGCATCCGTGGCATAAGAGTTCAGGGCTTCGGAAACGGCACGCCAGCCAGTAACAATCCTTTCGGCAACGCCACCACCAGACCCGCTGCCGCCACTAACCGTATCCCCAGCCTCGGCCATGGCCTCCGCCAGGCGGTCCGCAGAGGCCGTGGCGTCATCCAGTGCCGCAGCGCCGTCCGCGCCAGTGCCCGCGACAGCATCGCGGAGTGCCGCCCAGGAGGACAGCGGGGCCGTGGCTCCAGTCGCCAAATCGGTGGCGGCCTGCCGGTAGGTGTTCGCGGTGGCGAGTGCCTCGGCCGCAATCCCATCAAGTCCAAGGTCGGGCGCCGTCAGCGGGTTGTCCTCAAAAGCCCTGCGGAATGCATCTGCGGCGGCGCTTCCAGCATCCGCTGAAGCTCCCGCGAAAGGATTGTCGATATCGCCAAGACTGATTTCACCGATTTCGCCGAAGGTGGTTTCGATGCCCACAGCCGCCAGCGCATCGCGGATCTTGCCCGTAAAGGCGTCAATCCGGGCGATCGCACCATTCAGCATCGCCTCAATCCCGTCGAGCATGCGATTGGCGGCTGCGTAAACAAGATCTCCGATCACAGCTGGCAGGCGGGACCAGATTTCGCGGACGGCGAGTAGTGCCCCCTCGAAGGTATTCGCGGTCGTATTGCCGAAGCCAACGACACTCTCGATCGCGCCGGCCATGCCCGTCGCAGCATCGGCTTTCAGGTCGTAAAACATCGCCGTGGCGCGCGCGCCAGCCGCCGAGGCCCCTGTCTTGATCCGGTCCCAGACCTCGACTGCGACATCCTTCAGGAGGCGCATCGCCTCGCCAAAACCGCCGGCTCCTGACGTCAGCCGGGTAAACCAATACACAAGCTCGCCTGCGCCCACGATCAGTGCGCCGATGCCGGTGCGAATCAGCGCGCCTTTGAGAACCACCAGCGTCGTTGCCAATCCGCGCACCGAGAAGGCCGCGGCAGCCATGGCCGCGACCCAGCGCCCAGCCAGGAAGGTGGCGAAGGTGCCTGCGTAGACCGCCAACCGGTCAAGGTTGGCCAGAACCGCGTCAAACGCCCGGCTGATCGGACTGGTGGAAGAGGCCAGTGCGACAAAAGCATTGGCCACCGCCTCCAGCGACGGGGCAAGCGCCACGGCAATCCGGTTGCGAACGCCCGTAAACACCTGGCCAATGCTGACCAGCGCAAGTTCTGAGCGGCGCATGGCGGCGATGGCGTCCGTGTCAAGGACAGCCCCAAGGGCCTGGGCTTGAGCCCCAAGCCGGGTCATCTCCGCGCCGCCGTTTTGCAAAAGTGGAATGAGCCGCGTGGTATCGGACGCCATCGCCTCAAGATAGAAGGTCATCTC
>Ga0208544_10000782_pt1 | contig 23254 bp, 11 predicted proteins | sample DEB08_DNA_9_FD_184526 | JGI IMG/M metagenome (GOLD analysis project Ga0208544, IMG submission 184526) | Aqueous microbial communities from the Delaware River and Bay under freshwater to marine salinity gradient to study organic matter... | ecosystem: Environmental > Aquatic > Marine > Coastal ... | reverse complement strand
TTATTTAAGCAAGACTTCCCTGATCTTTTCGAGTTTTTATGCGAAAACGTGACAGGGTTTAAAGAACCCCGAAGAAGGAAAGATAAATCTTTGAAAGGCAATATTTTACAACGCTAGAAGGGTAGCCTTCTAAAACGACTTCCTGTTGATTTACTAGAAGTTAGTTGATATAATTTTCAAATTTTAGATTGAAAATTAAAAACTTATTTTTTAACAAAAAACTAAAACATTGATACTTTACGGATTAATAGGCATTAGCATGGTATTTGGTTTGATTGGCAAATTTGTTAGCGGTAAGCTGCAAAAGAAATTTGCACAATATTCTCAGATGCCCACTAGTTCTGGTATGAGTGGCAGAGAAGTAGCTGCTGAAATGCTTCGATACTATAATATAAATGATGTTGAAATAACACAAGGAAAAGGAAGGTTAACAGACCATTATAACCCAAAAACTAGAATAGTTAGTCTGAGCCCAGATGTATATAATGGCAGAACTGTTTCTGCAGCAGCAGTCGCTGCGCACGAAGTAGGTCATGCGGTACAACATGCAGAATCTTATGCCATGTTGCAATTTAGATCGGCTATTGTACCAATTGTACAGTTTTCTTCAAAAATTCAGCAATTTATCTTTGGCATGGGCTTTATGTTCGCCGCAATGATGAACAATCCTTATGTTTTATTGGGAGCAGTTGCCATTTTTGCTATTACTGCTTTATTTAGTGTGGTGACTTTACCAGTTGAATTTGATGCGAGTAATCGAGCTTTAGCTTGGTTAGAAAATACGGGCATTACTAGAGGCAGAGAACATGACGGGGCAAAAGATGCACTTAAATGGGCGGCAATGACTTATGTTGTTGGTGCATTGGCTGCTATCGCACAACTACTATACATTTTGATGATATTTTTGAATTCTAGAGATAATCAGAGATAAATTTTTATAACAAATTTTATCCCATCGAATGATGAAATTTGTAAAAGGGGATTATTGTACTTTATAGTGCGATAATCCCTTTTTTTGTTTGACGCCAAAAGAAATTACCTTTTATTTTTCTTTCGCCACTTATTCAAAAGATGTCTATTTTTGTAAAATCGTATTTTTACTAAAAATCATATTCAAAACCGTACAAAATAATTTATTGAGCGAACTACTATTTCATCCTGTTTTAGCAGAGGCAATTTTTGCCACAGTCATCATTCCGATAGCTGTTCCTAAAACGTATACGTATGTTGTTCCTGATGAACTGGCAAAGGACTTAGTGTTTGGTATGCGAGTAGAAGTCCAATTTGGCAAGAGTAAATTATATGCAGGCCTAGTCGTCGATATTCACACTAACCAGCCTACGGATTATAAACCCAAGCCGATTTTCTCTATTATTGATACGACGCCGATTATTAGTTCCCAGCAATATAAATTATGGCAATGGATAGCTGAATACTATTGCTGTACGATTGGGCAAGTCATGAATGCTGCTTTACCTGCGGGATTGAAATTGAATAGTGAAACGACCATTACTTTAAGTCCTGTTTTTGATGATAATTTTGAGGTTTTAAATGATAAAGAATATTTAATTGCAGAAGCATTAACGATTCAAAGCGAATTAAAAATTGAAGACATTCAAGCCATTTTAAATCAAAAGACGATTTATCCTATTATTAATAAGTTGTTGGAAAAACGAGTCATTTATTTAAAAGAAACCCTCAAGGAAAAATACAAACCTAAAAAAATTGCTTGTGTTCGTTTAAAAGAACCATACCAATCTGACCGAGAACAATTGCAAATAGCCTTTGATAAAGTTGGTAAAGCTGAACGTCAAATGGAGGCGTTAATGGCGTATTTGCAAATAGAACGAGGACAAGAATTTGTGCGGAAGCAAGACATTTATAAAAAAGCCAATGTCAGTTCGACCGTTTTAAAAGCGATGGCTAAAAAAGGAATTTTTGAATTATACGAAAGAGAAGTCAGTCGCTTGGGCGGATATGAGGATGAGTTAATCGCAACATCCGAATTAGACAATCAGCAGGTTCAAGCATTAAAAGAAATACGAGCTGTTTTTAAGGAGAAAAATGTAGCTTTATTACATGGAGTAACTGGAAGTGGAAAAACGAGGGTTTATGTAGAATTGATGAAAGCCGTGATTGAGAAAGGTGGACAGGTTTTGTATTTAATTCCTGAAATTGCTTTGACGACGCAGATTATAATGCGACTTGAAAAGATTTTTGGTGACCAAATTAATGTCTATAATTCTCGAATTAATGATCAGCAGCGAGTAGAAGTTTGGAAAAATGTGAAAGCAGGCGTGCCTTTAGTGCTAGGCGCTCGTTCGGCAATGTTTATGCCTTATAGTAATTTGGAATTGATTATTGTGGACGAGGAACATGACCCTTCTTATAAACAAAATAACCCTGCACCGAGGTATAATGCTAGAGATACTGCCGTTTATATGGCATATATACATGGGGCAAAAATCCTTTTAGGAACAGCTACGCCTTCTATAGAAACTTATCAAAATGCTTATATTGGAAAATATGGTTTAATCGAAATGAGGGAGCGATTTGGTGGCATTAAAATGCCAGAAATTGTATTAGTCGATAAAAAGGACGAGCATAAGAAGAAAAAAATGAAAGGGCTGTTTACTTCTGTTTTGATTGATGCGCTTGCATTATCATTCGAACGAGGAGAGCAAGCTATTTTATTTCAAAATAGAAGAGGTTATTCGCCTACCTTGCGTTGCATCACTTGTGGTTGGCATCAAGAATGTGTGAATTGTGATGTAAGTTTGACCTATCATAAATTTACGAATGACTTACGTTGCCATTATTGTGGACATAGTGAATCTATCCCCAAAGTTTGTCCTGCTTGTGGTAGTATAGAATTGAAGATGATGGGTTTCGGGACACAAAAAATAGAAGATGAAATGAAAATCTATTTGCCCGATGCGAAGATTGGCAGAATGGATTTTGATACCGTTCGGACAAAAAATGCCCATGCTAAAATTATCAATGATTTTGAAGAAAAGCGCTTAGATATTTTAGTGGGTACTCAAATGGTTACGAAAGGACTAGATTTTGATAATGTGGGTGTTGTCGGTGTTTTAAGTGCAGACCATTTATTACAATTTCCCGATTTTAGAGCAAGTGAAAGAGGCTATCAACTAATGACCCAAGTGAGTGGTCGAGCAGGCCGAAAGAAAAAACAAGGTTTGGTCATTATTCAAGCTTATGATATAGATCATCCCGTTTTAAAAGAAGTAGTGACCAATGATTTTAAAGGATTTTTTAGAAGAGAAATTATTGAACGAGAAGATTTTATGTATCCTCCTTTTTATCGTTTGATTCAAATTACCCTTAAACATAAAAAGCCACAAACAGTTAATGAAGGCGGCTATTTTTATGTTAAATTCTTAAAAGAAAAATTGGGTAATATGGTGATCGGACCTGCTGTGCCATCTATTCCTAGAGTTAGAAATTATTATTTATTAGATGTAATGATAAAATTAGGCCGCAACAGTAAACAGATTCAACAAGTAAAAAATGTTGTCTTGGCAGCTAATCAGATGTTAGGGCAGAAAGAAGGGTATACTTCTGTGCGGATTAATGTGGATGTGGATCCGTATTAACTACGTAGCTTAGGCATTCTTGCTTGAATAGGATAACGTTAAATTGCTCAGGCAAGAATGCCTAAGCTACAAAAGAAATACTATTATCTTAAAATTTTATAGAGAATAATGACTGAAACAAAACTACCAGGCAACACCAGCCTACCAAGTTCTCCAGGAGCCTTACAAGCCTTAATCAATGCTGATAAAGGTACTTATAAATACTCCATTGAAGATTTTTTCAAAAACCCAGAAAAAACAGGGTATCAATTATCTCCTGATGGCAACTACTTCTCTTTTTTAGCGCCTTATGAAAGACGCATGAATATTTTTATTCAAAAAATTGGAGAAGAAAAGGCGACTCAGATTACACATGATACAGATAGAAATATTGGTGGCTACTTTTGGAAAGGCAATAATCGGATCGTCTATGTGAAAGATAGTGGAGGAGATGAAAATTTTAAACTATTTGCAGTAGATAAAGATGGACAAAATGCTACGGATTTAACACCTTTTGATAAAGTTAAAATCGAACTGATTGATAATCTAAAAGACCAAGATGACCAGATTATTATTGGGATGAATAAAAATAACCCGATGTTGTTTGAGCCCTATCGGCTTAATATTCAGACGGGCGAGTATCAGCAAATTGCGACGAATAATAATCCTGCTGAACCTATTACGCAATGGATGACTGACCATGATGGTAAACTCCGAATAGCGATTCAAATGGTAGATGGGATTAATCAAAAAGTCATTTATCGAGCAGAGGAGGATAGTGAATTTCAAGAGGTCTTTACGACCAATTTTAAAGTAAGCTTCCAGCCCTTATTTTTTGAATTTGATAATAAAGACATTGTTTTTGTATCTTCTAATGTTGGGCGAGATAAATCGGTGATTGTCCGTTATGACATGGTGAAAAAGGAAGAAGTTGGGGAGTTACTTTTTGAGCATTCAGATGTGGATGTCTCTCAATTGATGTATTCCAAAAAACGAAAGGTAATAACTGGTGTGGCTTATACTACATGGAAAAGACATTTCCACTTTTTCGATAAAGAAAGAGGCGATTTACAAGAAAAGTTAGAGACTAAATTGGCAGGTTATGAAGTAGCCTTGGCAAGTTCGAGTAAAGACGAATCTAAATATATGATTCGGACTTATAGCGATAAGTCATTAGGGGCCTATTATTTTTATGATAAAGCAACAGATGATTTAACTAAAATAGTAGAAGTCGGACCTTGGATAGCGGAAGAAGATATGTCAACTATGCAACCCATTCAATACCAATCCAGAGATGGGTTGACCATTCATGGCTATTTATCACAACCTTTAGGTAAGGAAAAAGAGGCTACACCAACCGTTATTTTACCACATGGAGGACCTTGGTTTAGAGATGGCTGGGGGTATCATCCTGAGGTTTTATTATTGACGAATAGAGGATATAATGTTTTGCAAGTCAATTTTAGAGGAAGTACGGGCTATGGCCGAGACTTTTGGGAAAAAGGCTTCAAACAATGGGGGCAAACGATGCAGCATGATGTTACGGATGGGGTCAATTGGTTAATTGAAAAAGGGATAACTGACCCAAAACGCATTGCGATTTATGGGGGTAGTTATGGTGGTTACGCTACTTTAGCAGGCATTACTTTTACTCCTGATTTATACACTTGTGCGATTGATTATGTGGGGGTTTCCAATTTATTTACTTTTATGCAGACCATTCCGCCTTATTGGAAACCTTATTTAGAAACTTTGTATGAAATGGTTGGCCATCCAGAAACGGATAAAGAAATGATGATTGCTAATTCTCCAGCTTTACATGTGGACAAAATCAAAGTGCCACTTTTTGTAGTACAAGGAGCAAATGACCCTAGAGTAAATATTGATGAAGCAGACCAAATCGTACAATCGCTTCGGGATAGAGGTATTGATGTACCTTATATGGTGAAGTACGATGAGGGGCATGGTTTTCAGAATGAGGAAAATCGGTTTGAGTTTTATAAGGCGATGACGGGATTTTTATATACGCATTTGAAATAAGCAAGATGAACTTGTTAAATTAATTTTATTGCATTCAATCAATGCTACTATTCAAGACCGTATAATTCATAGAAAGGAGCTAATAATTAACAAAATTGAGTTTTAAAGAAGACTCAATTTTGTTTTTGTTAGCTATTTTTTTGTTTAGGTTAAACAGAGATGCAATAAAAAATGATTAACTTTCATTTTTTTATGAAAATAAAAAATACAATAAAAAATGAAATAATTTAATTTAAAATACTGAATATCAGTTATTTAATTTAATACATACTAACGCATGAATAAAATTTTTCAAGAATGTTTAATAAAAATGTTTAACAAAATTTGGTATTTTGTTTAACTTTTATCTATCTTTGGTTCAACAAAATAATTAATCTAACTAAATCCATAGATATGACCTCTTTAGAATTTTATAATAAGTTTGATAAGATGACTCCCGTATTAAATTCTTTTGCTTATAATTTGACCAAAAGTATGGAAGACGCAAAGGATTTATATCAAGAAACAGCTTTCAGGGCATTAACTAATCGGGAAAAATTCCGAACAGGCACTAATTTCAAAGCATGGTTATTTACTATTATGAAAAATATTTTCATTAATAATTATCGAAAAAAGGTAAAAGCCAATACGATTATGGATTCTACTGATAATAATTATTATATTAATTCTGGGAGTGTAGCTATTTCTAATAAAGCAGATTCAAATATTATGGTAGCAGAATTAAAAGGAATGATTAGGAATTTGGACGAAAGTATTAAAGTACCTTTTATGATGCACTATGCGGGTTACAAATATCAAGAAATTGCAGACTACTTAGAACTACCTTTAGGGACAGTAAAAAGTAGAATTTTCTTTGCTAGAAAAGAATTAAAAGATTTGATTGTAAAGCGATATGATAATGTGAATGAATTAAGACAGAGCGCATAAGCTTTAAGATAAAAATAAAAAAGCGATATTGAGGTTTCTCAATATCGCTTTTTTATTTAGGGTATATTTTTACGAATCCTATTCTTTTCCTGCTTCCATATAAGCTGTACTGCCTTTTACTAAATCTTGCATGATATGCAAAGTTTCTTCTATATAAACATCTTTTTTCAATGCTTTAATAAAAGCATCATTTCGACCGATTTTAGAAGAATCGGCATTGATTTGTACCAAGTCGACCGCTAGATTACTAACAGTTAAATCTTCAATTGGTGTCATCAGATTTTTATATTTATCTGCGGCTGCTTTATTCGTTGCTTTATTTTTTCGAAATGCTTCTATATTGAGCGAGTAACTAGTACTTTCTCTTTGCTTTTTTAATCGTTTGGCATTTTCTTGAATCTTTTGGAAGATTTCATTAGTAGCAACTCTACCCTCACTTGCTGTTCTTAAAGCAGCTTTATTTTTAACTTGGAAAACTCCTTGATTATGTGCAACAGATTCAATTTTTGTTTGCTTCAATGCCGTTTCATATTCTTGCTCCCCAGTCTTAATAAAGTCGTAATTATCAGGCAACATAATATCAGGAATAACGCCTTCTAATTGATTAGAATTTCCAGTAATTCTGTAGAATTTTTGCGTAGTTACTTTTACTTGCCCTAATGGTTTAATGTCACTATAGCCTCTAATTGCTCTATCTAAATCGAAAAACCTTTGTACGGTTGCTTTACCAAATGTAGCATCACTTCCGACAATAACTGCTCGGTCATAATCTTGTAAAGCAGCAGCTAAAATTTCAGAAGCAGATGCACTGAAAGAATTAACCATTACAATTAAAGGTCCATCATATTGTACACTTGGGTCTCTATCGTTTAAGACTTCAGCATCTGCACGTCTTGATTTTACTTGAACAATTGGTCCTTCTTCGATGAAAAATCCTGACATATCCACCACATCTCTTAAAGAACCGCCGCCATTATTTCTTAAATCAAGGATAATACCATTGACTTTTTGTTCTTTTAATTTTTCCAATTCAATACCTATATCTACTGCACATTGATGCCCATCTCTTTTATTAAAATCTGCATAAAAACGAGGTAATTTAATATAACCAATATTATCACCAATCCCTTCTAAATCTAAAATAGCAGATTTAGCATAGCCTTCGTCCATAATAATTTCTTCCCTGATAATCGTTGTTTCTACGGTAGAGCCATCTACTTTTTTAACTGCCAATCGAACCTTGGTTCCTTTTTTACCTCTAATTTTGGCAACGACGTCGTTAATGTCCCATCCTCCAATATCTAACCAATCACCATCATCTCCTTGGGCTACTTTGAGAATAATATCTTCTACTTCCAGTACCTTTCCATTATAAGCAGGGCCTCCGGGCACGACCATAACTACTTTGGTTTCATCAGTCGGTGTTTCTTGTAATCTTGCACCGATACCTTCTAAGCGACCTGACATGCCAATATCAAAATTTTCTTTGTCTGCAGGTAAAAAATAATTGGTGTGTGGATCAAATACACTTGTCAAAGAATTTAAGTAACCGCTCACAAAATCTTTTCGTTGGCGTTTTTCCATTCTGTGATACCAATCATCAAATAGTTTTAAGACAGCTTTTCGAGATTCTGCTTCTAATTCTGCTACCGTTTTAATTTTTTCGACTGCTTCTTTTTCCTTTACTTCGGCTACTTCTAGTATTTTTTCTTTTGAATTTTCATTCAAAGAGGGAGTAGTAGATTTATCTTCTTTTTCCCCTTTTTGCGCCTTTTCTTGTGCTTCTATTTTGTTGACTAATCGAGTTAATGTTTCATATTTCATTGCCTTTTTCCAATACAGTTTTAATGCTGCATCATCTTTGGCGAAGGTTTTTTTCTCCCCATCCAATTCAATAACTTCTTTGCCAGTAAAGTCAAAAGGTTGGGCTAAGAATTCTTGGTAATACGCTTTTGTTTTAACTAAACTTTTATTGATGGTTTCTTCTGCTAGGTTTAGAAACTCGAAAGTTCCGCCTTTTGCTTGATCGTCTAATTGGTCTTTATATTTAGCCAATTGGTCAACATCGGCCTGAGTTAACCAACGCTTATTGCCATCAATTCTTTCTAAATATAAATCGAAGACTTTATTAGAAAAGTCATCATCAATGTTGTAAGGCGCATAATGCAGTTGTTCCAAACCTGCTAAAACAGTTTGCATTAAAATTGCTTCTTTTTGGGCGTCATCTGTTTTAGGTTGGTTAGCAGCCACTAAAAAAAATAGTGCAGCCACTGCGAAAAATACAAATCCTTTAAACTTCATAGGTTATTTTTTTGTGTGGTCGAATAAGACCTAATAATTCTTTCTGAGGGATATTTTGAATGATAAATATTTCGATAAATACTTCCTATTTCATTTAAACGAAATAATATCTGGTCTATTACAAAAGCTCTGCAATAAATATAACAACTTTAAAGCAAATAGTTCTCCAAACTATTGACCATTCTATTCTTTTTAACGAAACACTAACAGATTTAGCCAACGGATTAATTGTCAATGGATGGGCTTGCGCTGTAATCTTATTACTTTATAAGTGCATCACCTTATTTTTTTTGATAAATTCTAGACTTTAAGAGACCCATTTTATTAAGCCGATGTTTGACAGAAGTGGCTAATACACCCAAGCCGTAAATCGTACTTCTTTTTAAATTAATAGAAGAGGCTTCTTCAAAATATTTGGTGGGGCAAGTAATTTCTGCTACTTCAAAGCCTGCATAAAAAATTTGGGAAAGCATTTGATTGTCAAAGATGAAATCGTCGGAATTGATATTATAATTAATACTTTCTAGTACTTCTTTGGAAAAGGCGCGATAACCAGTATGGTATTCTGATAGTTTTTGATTGATTAAGATATTTTGGAAAAGGGTTAAAAAACGATTGGCGACATATTTAATTAAAGGCATACCTCCTTTCAAAGCTCCTTTGCCTAAGATTCGAGAACCCAATACAACAGGATAAACTTGATTGGCAATCAGATAAGCCATCGAATGAATCAGCTTGGGCGTATATTGATAATCAGGATGCAACATAATGACAATATCAGCCTCTAATTCTAATGCTCGATTATAACAAGATTTCTGATTCCCGCCATAGCCTTTATTTTTTTTATGAATAATCACCTCTTTAATGCCTAGTTCTTTAGCTCGCTCAATGGTATTATCTGAACTATAATCATCTGTTAGAATAACTTCATCTACTATATCAAAAGGTAATTCTCGATAAGTTTTTTCAATTGTTTTTGCCGCATTATAAGCTGGCATGATAATCACTAATTTTTGTCCTAGAATCATTTGATGTAATTTTCAATTTAAAATTTAAAATTTTCAATTTTCAAACTGTTCCCTTTCAAGAATAATTACCTTTCAATAACTTTTCTAGAATCCCCTCAAAATCTTTTAAATACAACATATTCGGCCCATCACTCTTAGCAATCGCAGGGTCGGGATGTACTTCAAAGAAATACCCATTTGCCCCAAAAGCCTTGGCAGCATAAGCCATGGAAGGAACAAATTCTCGATTGCCTCCTGTTTTGCCATCTGCACCACCTAGTCGTTGTACGGCATGGGTACAATCCATCACTACTGGATACCCAAAAGCTTGCATATCTGGAATATTTCGGAAATCAACCGCTAGATTATTATAGCCATACATATTTCCTCTTTCAGTTAATAAGATTTGCCGATTCCCCGTTGATGCGACTTTCTCCGCAGGGAACGCCATATCTTTTCCAGACAGAAACTGTGCCTTTTTGATATTAACAATTTTATTCGTCGCTCCTGCTGCTAATAATAAATCCGTTTGTCGACACAAAAAAGCAGGAATTTGTAAAATCTCCGCTACTTCCGCTACTGGTGCGGCTTGATTGGATTCGTGAATATCTGTTATAATAGGTAGTTGAAATTTTTCTTTTACCCTAGCTAACATTTTAATGCCATTTTTCAAACCAGGCCCTCGGAAAGAATGGACAGAAGTTCTATTCGCTTTATCAAAAGAAGCCTTAAATATAATAGGAATATTGAAAATGCCTTGCAATCGAACTAATTCTTCCGCTATTTCAAAAAGTAAATCTTGAGATTCGATGACACATGGACCTGCAATAATAAAGGGTGTATTAACTAATTGCTGATATAACATTTTTAGAAATTAAGCGACTTGATAAATTTGCACAATTCCAACTAAATTACCTTTTTGGGCAACCAATAAAGAAGTGATTTTATGTTTAACCATTAATGCTTCTGCGGCTTTTATGGTTAAGGACGGAGCAATACGGATAGGATTTTTTGTCATAAAATCTTTGGCCTGTAATTGAAAAAATTGAGTTTGCTTTTTTCTCATAATCCGCCGTAAATCCCCATCTGTAATGATACCGATAATTTGTTGGTTTTTTTGAATAACAACTAAGCCTAATTTGCCTGTTGTCATCGCATTGATTAACGATTCCATACCTGTTGTTGGCGGAATAATTGGTAATTTTTTTTGGTGCATTACTGTTTGAACAGCCGTTAATAACTTCCTGCCTAAACTGCCACCGGGATGGAATTGGGCAAAATCTGCTCGCTGAAAATTTCTAGCTTTCATCAAAGCCATTGCTAAAGCGTCCCCCATAGCTAGGGTTGCGGTAGAGGAAGCCGTAGGGGCTAAATCTAAAGGGCAAGCTTCTTGATTGACCAACACGTTTAAAAAATGGGACGCATTTTTTACTAGCGTAGAGTTGGCAGCTGCACAAATGGCTATAATAGGTAATTGTTGTTTTTTAAAAAAAGGAATGAGTTGTAGTATTTCAGAAGTTTCTCCAGATTTAGAAATGGCTAATAAAACATCATTTTTTGCGACCATTCCTAAATCACCGTGGAAGGCTTCTGCTGGATGTAAGAAGAAACTAGGCGTTCCTGTACTGGAAAAAGTGGCGGCCATTTTTCGACCAATTAGACCAGATTTACCCATTCCAGTTACTATCAGTTTGCCTTTAGTCAATAAAATTAATTCAATAGCCTGATTAAAATGGTCGTCTAAATATTGACTAAGTTGTTGAATCGCTTGTGCTTCAATTTTAAAAACTTCTTTGGCATAGTTCACATGATTTTGCAAAATGAATTTTTTGATAGGTTTTAGTCGTTCCTTTTATGCTTTCCTTCTTCTTTAGCCATAAATTGACTAAATATTTTTTGCAAAGTAATCAATAATTAGAAAAAAGGGAAAGGGAATAATACTTAAGCTAATTTTATATTTGTATATGATAGCCACTTTTGCCTATATTTGGTGAACCATTGATAGTCGATAAATGATTCTTTACCCTTAAAAATTTATGCTAGAGAAAATTACGGAGTTCTTTCGCACCTTTTTAAAAAATATTTTTGGAGGTTTGCGAAGTTTATTTTTGCCAAAAGATAAAGAAAGTATTGTCATAGTTGAACCTGACCCAGAAGATTTGGTGCCTCAGGATGGGGGAGATATACCACAAGATACCATTGTAACGATTGATACCAATTTAGAAGAAGTGGTAATCGTACCCGATGTGGAAGAAACGCCTCCACCTGAAATACCACCGATTGATATTACTCCTGAACCAATACCTGAACCTGTAACGCCTAAACCAAGGCCTAGTCAACGATTTTTATGGTGTTTAGATAATGGGCATGGCAAACTTACCGCAGGCAAACGTTCCCCTAAATTAAAAGATGGCAGTCGGTTTTTTGAATATGAATTTAATCGAATTATTGTTAAAGGGATTATTAAGGAACTAAAAAAACATAACATTAAATACTATAATATTGTACCAGAAATAAATGTAGATAATTTTTTAAAAGGTCGAGTTTTACGAGCGAATAATGTGCCTTCCGATATTCCAAAAATTTTTCTTTCGGTGCACTCAAATGCAGGACCTGGTACTTGGACGAGTGCCAAAGGATTGGAAACTTGGTTTTTTCATGGAAGTCGAACGGGCAGAAAACTAGCCGCCGTTTTTCAGCAACAATTAGTCAATGCCTTAGGTTGGACAAATCGAGGGATTAAGTCTCAGCCTACCAAACAATTTTTTGTGCTTCGACGAACAAATATGCCAGCCGTTTTGACGGAAACTGGTTTTTATAATAATAAAAAAGAAGTCTATTCCTTACTAGATAAAAAGATACAGCAAAAAATTATTAAAGCCCATGTAGATGCTATTCTGTATTTTGAGAAATATGGTTTGTAGGCGCTTAAATCTAGTTGTTAACTTACTAATTTTAAAATCAACTTGTATCAATATTTTCTAGCTTCGGAATTCCCTTGAAAGGACAAATTTTTAATTTCATTTTCATTTATTTAATGTCTTCTTCCTACCTAATTTGATGTTTATCAACTTAATCGGCCTTTACTTACTTCTTTCCTTTAAATCAAGCATGGTTTTTGTACTATTCTGTTATTAAATAACACCTATTAGACTTATTTTCTATTTTAATGAGACCCAGAAACCTCCCCCTTTTTATTCCCCACTTAATAATTTATTGATAACTAAAAAAATATCCATTAGGTTAATTTATTATATAAACCCCTCTTATTTTACCCTCTTTTTATAATTGAAAAATATCCTCCATTTTTTATATGGCTAATTTAGAAGGTCCTTCTGTAATCTTGTAAGATTATTAGCGAATATAGATTTTCCATTATCATAAATAGGATTGATTTGTGAAAGAAAGCATAACTAATCTATAGAGCCTGATATTCATCAAAAAATTGCCAAAGCGCCTTTAACATTACTATTTATCAAAAGTTTGAGTGAAGAAGAATAGGCAAGTGTTTTCAAAATCTTAGCCTGTCTAAAAATAGGAAAGAATTCTTACCTATTTACTGAAAGAATTCAAGTAAGAAAAAATCGAATAACACCTTAAACTTGATAAATATTTGCCATTATTCTAATGTCAGAACACTAACAAACGCAGCTCATGATTTTTAAGGTTGAAACAAAGAAAAAAACAGTACTTTTTTTAATAATATTTCTATTGTGTACCCATATTGGATATACTGTACCTTATTTTATAAAACAATTTCAGGTATTAAGGGAGAATACGAGTGAAATTTATTCGATTTCCATCATAGATAATGAACAGCAAACTCCTATTAATCCTTTAGCAAAAGCGTTTGATTTTAATTTATTTGTAGAAGAATCAATAAGTACTGTGAATGGGGATATTGAAGGAACGGTAGCTATGGGAAGTGATTTAAATTTAATTGGTAGCTTTACCGTAGCAGGGAATCATACGGGTAGTTTTCAAGCCAATGGAGATACTGAAAATACAGGTTTATTAATTGGCGGAAAGCTTGTTTATGCATCGGGTAGTGGAATCAATGTTAACCTAAATACTTTTGTTAAATTAGGGAACACTAATGGTTCTAATATCTACGATAGCCAAAATGGGATAGACGTAACAACCCGTATAGCTGCAGGTGATTATAATAGTAATCCAAAAATTGCTTTACAGATTCACCAACCTGCCAACTCTGTTGCCCAAGCCAATTTACTTGCTTTTACAGCCAATTTTAACGACTTCAAAACTTATGCTAACACGATTAGCCAATATGCTGCTACATTTAGCATGACAAATAATTCGGGTACGGGCGTCATCAATTTAAGCCCTAATCAAGTAAATGTTTTGAATATTACAGGGGCAGATTTGCTTAATTTTTCTACCATTACTTTTAATCAACAGCCTAGCGCCAGTCAACCCTTAATTATAAATATTGATGCTTCAGGGACCTTTAATTGGACTGTACCCACTTTTGGCGGTATTGGCGATTTACAAGGGCCTTATATATTATTTAATTTTTACAATACAGAGTATTTAATTCTTAATGGAGGGAATTCTATCTATGGGACTGTTTTTGCACCAAATACAGATTTAACTAAAAATACTTCGGGGAATATTAATGGCCAAGTCGTTAGTCGAGTTTACACACATGTATCGGGGGAATTGCACCATCATCCTTTTGCTATAGATTTAGATTTAACTTTACCTGACATAGAGATTTGTGGTAATAATCAAGACGATGATAATGACGGACTAATAGACAATTACGATGATGATTGTTGCCCTAATTTAAGCATTATTCCTCAAGCGAATTATACTTTGCATTATGCAGATAGTGAACAACCTAGTTATGGAGAAGCCACGAATGCTTTTGATGGCGATACAGAAACTATTTGGCACACTAGTTTTGACCAGACTACTTATCCTTTACCGCATGAAATCCAAATTGATTTAGGGGGAACTTATAAAATTGGTGGACTGCGCTATTTGCCGAACCGAACTTTTGCTGATGGTCGAATGGGTGATTATGAAGTGTATGTCAGTGCAAACGGGAGTGTCTGGGGAATTCCTGTAGCTGCGGGGACTTTAACTTATGAAAATTTAGGAGATAAAGAAATTAGTTTTAGTTTGATAGAAGGTCGATACATTAGATTAGTGGCTTTATCTGATACGAATGGCACTAATTGGACAACCGCTTTAGAAATAAATATATTGGAATGCAAAGGCCAAGAAATTTGTGATGATAATATAGATAATGATGGTGATGGGTTAGTGGATTGTGAAGATCCCGATTGTTCGGCCGCCGTTAGTTTGTCTGCTACAACTGTGACTAGTTGTGGAGAAGATGTAGCTATTTCTGTCAATCAATGCATTACTTATGCTACGATTATAGCAGATACTAAAGGAAATATTACAGATGCCACTTTAACTATTGATGCGCCAGATGGAGCAGCGGCATTTTTGAATAGAATTTCGGATGATACTTACACAAGAATGGTATGGGATTTTGGGGAAGTAATTCCTGATGGCGAAGAAATTTGTTTTCGAGTTAAGTCGACTAGCGAAACGATCCCTTCTGAGGCAACAGCCTGGTTATTGAATAATGGAACACCTGCAACTGCTTCTTATAATATAGTTACTACGCAAATTTTCGTTGGTACGGAATGGCAAAATTTCTGTTTTACAATGCCAAGAGCTAGTCGATATATTAAAATTACAGATGATGGAGCAACTGCATTCTATCTAGATGCAGTAGGGCGAAAATGCAGAAACGTTGAGGAGTTATCCTATCAATGGAATACTGGGGAAACAACTAGTGCCATTACTGTTAATGGAGCGAAATCAATGACTTATTCAGTAGCGGTAACTAGTCCTGGAGGTTGTACTACTAACTCAAATATTGCTGTTACCGGATTGAGTGGTTGCCCAGAAATTTGTGGTAATAATAAAGATGATGATGGAGATGGTTTTATTGATGGAGGAGACCCTGATTGTAGCACGGATTGTAATGAATCTTTACTTTTTGTAGCTAGAGATAATGCGCAACTATCACAAGTAAATCTAAATACGGGCGCAACTAGTATTGCTGGGCAATCTCCATTTACAAATGGAAATTTAAATGCTACAGCGGCTAATCCAGATGCAGGTTTGGTTTATTATGGCAGAGATAAAACAATTTATTATTGGAATCCCATAACAGATGTACATGGAACATTGATTAATTTGAGTGGGCAAGTAGGTGTTGATGAATCCATAACTAGTGGAGGTGGTGCTTATTTTAACAACTACTTATACTTAGGTTTCGAAGATGATTTTACAGCGGGTGACCCTGTCATTTATCAACTTCCTTTAGCAGTAGACGGCCTTTCGGCTACAGGAAGTGCAAGCAATTTAAATGTACCTATTCCCTCTAATACTACTTGGGGAGACATGGTGGTCACCACAGAAAATAGTGAAACAGTAATTTATGCAGGTCTTGGTTATAATGGAAATGTCAATACGAGCCTTTATTTTAAATATCAAATAGAAAGTGGGACTTTCACGACTATTCGGACAGATATGCCAAGCGCTTTACAATTAGGGATAGATGTCAATGGTAATTTATGGGGAGGCGGCCTGGAAACTGGAACGATTCAGCAAATAGACAGAACTACTGGTAATTTTATTGGTAGTAGCCTTTTTATAGGCGGCGGCGATATGTGGGATTTAACGGGACCAATTAATTGCCCACAACAAGTAGAGATTTGTAATAATGGGAAAGATGATGATGGCGACGGTCGAATTGATAGTGATGATGATGATTGTATTTGTCCAATGATTGCTACAACTGATAATAAAGTAACTAATATCTGTCAAGGAGAAACGGTTAGCTTTACAGTAATGACGGATGCATCAGCTATTCCTTTCCATGAAGTGGAGTTTTACAGATTTGCAACTATACAAGCTAATCCATATACGTCTACTGCTGTAAAAACTTTAATAGGCACTTTTAATAATGATGCAGGCATGGGGAGCATTACAACAGCTGATTTCCCTGTAAATAATGCGATCGAAACTTATTATATCTATGCTATTTTGGATGACGTACCGACTGATTTGGTAGATTGTTCTCCTTTTCTAGAATATATAGTCAATGTGGATCCATGTTTAGAATTAGAAATTAATTGTATAGAAGGACGTGCGATAGAAACTTATTATACGGGCATCAATCAGGACATCCCTAAAACGCTTTCTTTTTCAGATATTCCGAATATTGATTCTGTCTTAGTGCAAATTGTTTATGAGAACAACAGCCCTGGTAATACGATTACTATTCAAGATGAAGCTGGTAATACTTTTAATATTAGTCGAATAATTAAAGGAGATATTCATCTTTTTGAAAGGGTCATTCCTGCAACTGCTAGTGTTACTTATAGCAATCCAGCGATTCAAGAAGAAGCACAATCTATAACTGCTTATGTCTATAAGAGCAATCAACCAGGAAAATCGTATGCAAGATATAGTCAACAAGTTAGTGGACATGCCAATACTAAACAAATCTCCTTTCCACTTCCAGATAGAACAACAGCTAGAGATATTACCATTCAGCTACCTATTTCTGAGTTAACTTTTGATAATCGGGAGCTAACTTTTACGGTTACAGCAGGTGCTTATACTAATTCTTTTACTAAAAAATGGGGTCTAAGTGGGGATGGTTTTCCAAAAGGTTGTTGTATTGATTTATTAGATATAACGGTTCCTGCTGTTGCGACGATTGTAGATGAAATTACGGTCGATATTTTTTCACCAAATAATGCTAGAGGACAATCCTACATTATAGCAGGAACTGTTTTTTTAGAGTTCAACTGTTTTGATAACGAAGATTGTACAGATGGGGTAGATAATGATTTTGATGGAGATATAGATGCACAAGATTTTGACTGTAGCGGCTATTGTGAAGATAATGGTACATTTTTACCTTATGGAATGCTTGAATTAGCTAATGATGCTCAAGGCGTTGGACTTTATTCAGCACAACATGATTTAACTTTTAACATGGATAAGAGTGCATTTTTATATTGGACTTCGGGTAATAGTTTTTCCTTAAAAGGAACGCTTGCTGCTCATAATAGTTCAGGCGCTTATGTAGGTAAATATTTGCTAAGCTATACCGCAGAAAATGTAAATTATAACACTTTTGCTGGAGATGCTATATTAGGCGCTACGAGTGGTACAGGAAAATTAATTCAACTAAGTACAAATACATTAGTACCTCAAGAAATCTTGATGTCTGCTCAACCAAATAGCGGTGGTTGGGGCATCATTATTAGAGAACATGGAATAAACGATATTAGAGTAGAGGGAGATTGGAGTTTAGATGGTTGGACGACGACTAATTCCTTCAACGCAGCGGTAATTATTACAGAATGCCAAGAACCTAGGGAAATATGTGGCAATGGAGAAGACGATGATATGGACGGTTTAGCAGATTGTTTAGATCCAGATTGTACCAATCCAACTAATGGTGGAACGATTACAGGAAATGAGAATAATTGCGGCTTATACCTACCAACTGCTATAACCGAGCAAAACGCACCTACTAGCATGGGAACAGGTATTCCTAATTATCAATGGGAGTATCAAATTGGAAATAATGGATGGATAGAAATTCCCGAAGCGATTCAAGCTACTTATACCCCTAGTTTAATCAATGAGACAACAAGCTATCGCAGGAAAATAAGAATGGGAATTTGTAACCCTTGGTTAACCTCCAATCCAATAACTAAAACGGTTACACCTGCTCCTTTTGAGGCAATGATTATAAATGCATCGGCTATTGCTGAGGGGGCAATATGCGCTAATCAACGGTATAATTTTCAAGCAGAAGCTATAACAGATGCTATTTATTCTTGGGAGTTCGGAGAATATGCTTCTCCACAAACAGCGATAGGAATAGGGCCGCATGAGGTGGTTTTTACTACGCCAACCAATAATTCGTTGATTAATTCAAGTGTACTATTAAATGTAATTGGTACAACCAATCTTTGTGTAGCTACCGATACTGCTTTTTTTGACATACATCCCTTATCAGAATTGATTGCTGTAAGTTCCCAAAATCCTTCTTTATGTGGTGCTTCCGATGGATGGATAACCTTAACCGCAGCAGGAGAGACTGGTCGTTGCATAGAAGTTAGCCTAGATGGAGGGTTGACTTATCAAGCACCTAATCAATTTTCTTTTACAGGATTAGCATCGGGTAGTTATGAATTAATGACCCGTTATTGTGATGGAACTTGTGAAAACATTGGTCAAATTGTCAATTTATCTGACCCTGCAACTATCAATTTAGTGAATGATGACTTCCTTAATGTTTGCCCTGGATTTGACTATTCTCATAATGTTTTATTGAATGATGATGTTCAAGGAGAGAGGGTATTGACCTTAGCTTCTGATGCCAATTATGGTACGGTCACTTTAGAAGCCAATGGCGATTTTGTCTATAATTCTGGAACAATAACTTGTGATGCAGACCAATTTGCTTATACGATTTGTGATGCGAGCGGTACTTGTTGTGCAACAGCAGTTGTTACCATAGATTTTAATGATACAGAAGCTCCGTTATTAGCCAATATTCCTGCTGATTTGACGGTAAATTGTGATGATGAAATTCCACTACCTCCTTTAGTGTCTGCTTCTGATAATTGTCCCGCTATTTCTATTGATAAAAAAGAAAAGAATAGCCGTGGAGAAGATGGTTGTTCTTTGTATGATTATACCATTACGTATAGTTGGATAGCTAAAGACTTTTGCGGGAATGAAGCGATAGATAGTCAATTAATCCATGTAAAAGATGTGACCGCACCAGATATTTATCGCATTTACACTTTGCCTAACGGTAAAAAGTTAGTAGCTGGAGTAATGGAAAATGTCACACATCATTGGAAGGTGGTACAGTTGCCTATAGAATTTAAAACAATACCTCTGATTTTTACACAGTTGGTCACTACAAATGAAGCCACACCAGCTATTGCTCGCTTGCGAAATACCTCTGCTAATCAATTTGAAATAAAACTGCAAGAAGAAATGGCGAATGATGGTGAACGAATAGGCGAAAGTGTTGCTTGGTTTGCGATTGAAGAAGGCAACCAACTAGCCGATTATCAATTAGAAGCAGGAATCAAAGAGGTAGGAGATGCAACGACAATGATTAATTTCCAACAAGCATTTACGAAAACACCTGCTTTTTTTACGACCATGCAAACGATTAAAGATAATGACCCTGCTTATCCTAGAAATAATGGTCTGTCTAATAATAGAGTGGTGGTGAATATCCAAGAAGAAACTTCTGCAGAAGGCGATATAAGTCATACCGAAGAAAAATTAGCTTATTTAGCCATAGATACTACGATACTAAAGAATCAAACAGGTGCTATTTTTGGAGAGGCTGGTAAAATAGCGGTTAATAATAACTGGCAAACTATTGATTTAAGGAATAAATATGTGAATCCTGTAGTGGTCGCCAATAGTTTGAGTCAAAATGAAATAGATCCTGCCATAGTACAAGTAAGTAATGTGACGCCTGAAAGTTTTGATATTCGGGTAAAAGAATGGGATTATTTATCAGGTACACATGCAGGAGAGATGGTGAGTTATATGATTATTGAAGGTAGTGTACCTTTAAATAGTGATAAATTTTGTGAATATGGCACTGACAGTTTAGTACTTGGAGTCGATATAGTTGCGATAGATAATTGCGACCAAAATGTAATCATCAATTATGAAGAATTGGTCAGTTTTAATGGCCCCGAGAAAATTTATACTAGACTTTGGTCTGCTATTGATGAATGTGGGAATGAAACGATTTACGCAAAAGAAGTGATTTGTTCAGGCGTATTATTACAATTAAAGGCATTACTACAAGGAGCGATTATTTTTAACAGAGATGGGATGATGCGGGATGACCTAAGGAAAAGAGGGTATCTGCCGTTAACAGAACCCTATTCTGATAACCCTAATTTTACCCATGTTGGTGGCGGCGGTGAAACGATGGAAGCTACAATGATGAACGAGACGGGTAAAGATGCCTGTGTAGATTGGGTATTTATTGAATTATGTGATGGGAATGATATTAATACAGTTGTCTCTACTTGCGCTGGTATTATTCAAAGAGATGGAGATGTAATGACGGCAACTGGTGATACTTTGATTCGTTTTGATAATGTACCTCCAGGGAATTATTATGTGGCGTTAAATCACCGAAATCATTTAAGAACAGTTAGTCTTTATCCTTATACATTTACTCCAAATACAACTCCTTTTGTAGATTTCACCAATGAATTTACTCCAGTTATTGGAGTTGAACCGAATATTGATTTAGCAATAGGAAAAGCCTTATGGTCAGGCGACCTAAATGGAGATGATGAAATTATTTATCAAGGGCCAAGAAATGATGTCTTTAGTATGTTTTTACATGTTATTTTAGATTCCATGAATCAAAGCTATTTGACCAATTTTATTGGTAGAGGCTATACAGATAATGATTTTAATATGGATGGTACCGTTATTTTTCAAGGGCCGAATAATGATAAATCTACCTTCTTATTTAATACGACTTTAGCGCATCCTAACAACCCTGAAAATTTCTCCAATTTTGTTATTTCTACCCATGCAGAAGCGCAAATTTTGAATGGCAATAACCCTGATGGTACCTTACCTGGATTTGATTATGATAATGACGGTATCTTGGACGGTTTAGATCCAGATGACGATAATGATGGAGTGGCTGATGGCAATGATGTAGACCGAATGAACCCCAACAGTGATTCGGACGGTGACGGGATTAGTGATAATACAGAAACAGGTGGAGACGGACAATATGACCCCATAATTGATACGGACCCATTGAATGCTTGTAGTCCAAATGTTTCTAGTCAATGCAAGGGAATAGATGTGGATAAAGATGGATATTTTAGAAATTACCCAAGCAATCATCCTTTATATGATGCACATGATGGTAATGCCTGCCTACCAAATACAACGAATAGTAGTTGCCTTTGTATAGATGAGGATGGAGATGGTTTTATAGAGGTTTGCCATAGAATGGCTAATGGTGAAACACGAACTGAATTAGTGCCTCTGTCTCTTTTGTCTGAACATTTAGGCCATGGAGATACTTGTGGTACTTGCAAATAGAATTAAGAATCCCTGTCACAAAAGCCTTTATATTATACTTGTTGGCGGGTGTTTTTTGATACAACTTGCCTTTAAATACTAATGAAGTGTTTAAATAACATACTTAAACGCTTTAAATCTTCTAAAAATTCCCCCACCTCTAATCATTAAGATAGGCTAGATTAAATAATTGATTTACGAATATTAAGGAGCTTATATAACAGTATTAGCTTTTAAAGCTAATCGTTTGCCCTTTAATGTTGCACTTGAAGTAGTGTTATCCCCTACCACTTCCGAATGTATACTTAAATTTAAATAATATCAGTACCTAAAAGTCCAATAATAGTGATGGAGTAATTGTCACAAAAAGGATGTTTTAAGGTAATTTAAACTTATTAGAGAAATGAGAATTGTATTAACTAATTGGGAAACCCTATGTGCAAAAAGTATGAAGTATAACCTATTTTCCGCTACAAAAATTGCCTGCCTATTTTTATTATTTTTTAGTTGGAATATACAGCAGACTTATGCACAACAAGATTTATCAATTTCTCAAATAGCTAGTGTTGATAGTGCAGGCGTAGGAGATACCGTTACTTTTACAATTACCTTAATGAATGATGATACGACGACGGGTGCAAGTGCAACAGGGGTAACTGTGAAAAATATCCTTCCTGCTAATATGACTTATGTTTCTAATAATCAAGGAGCACTTCATAATTTAGGTACGGTCATTTGGGCCATCGGAGGCATCGGAGATAGTGTTGTATTGAGCGAGGCAACCCATAGTCTAGAAATAAAGGCACGTATAATAGCACAAGGTGTCCATACTAATCAGGCAGAAGTAAATACGATGAACGGTTTTGATATAGATTCTGACCCTGGTGATGGAGTTGTCACGGATGATGATTATGCGACTGCTTGTGTTTCTGTTCCATATAAAATTTGCTCGACTTTTAAGGATACGATTACTTTAACTGCTCCAGCAGGTTATATGACTTATCAATGGTTGAAAGATGGCATCGTACTTGGTAGCGAAACAGCTCAAACTTATAAAGCGTATGAAGTAGGTGATTATACCTTTAATGTAGGCTGTGCAAACGAGGAAAAAAAAATCCCCGTATTTTTGAGTTATGCAACTAACAGAAAAAACAGGGAAAGCGTCCAAAGGACAAACTAAAGTTACGTCAAATAAGTGGAAAGAAAAAGCCATAG
>Ga0208544_10000780_pt1 | contig 23357 bp, 21 predicted proteins | sample DEB08_DNA_9_FD_184526 | JGI IMG/M metagenome (GOLD analysis project Ga0208544, IMG submission 184526) | Aqueous microbial communities from the Delaware River and Bay under freshwater to marine salinity gradient to study organic matter... | ecosystem: Environmental > Aquatic > Marine > Coastal ... | reverse complement strand
ATAAATATCCACAGAATACATCTCCCGCCCTCCGATAACTCGAAGGGCACAAACTGGCGGACTTTTACTCCGCTACAACTGCGCTATGCAGCCGCTTCTGTGGCCCATTATTGCTCCGCGTTTTACACCAATTGATGCGGATATCACCGGGAACAAAGGATACGTCTTTGACCGTTGTATAGGGCTTGATCCAATCAATCCGCTTGCCATGTTCGCCCCAAAATGCCACTGGATCAGCGATGGAATTGGCATACATTTCCACATATTTGTCTGCGTCGATATGTGTATTTTTCGCGGGTTTGGGCGAATGGGAAAATGGCTTACCATTCATGCGGCGTTCCCTTTTTGGCGACGATTGCCAGAGTTTCATTGTCGTTTTGGGCGCCCAATTTCAATTTTCGCGCTGCTGAGAGACGCCTAAAGTCCTCTTCAGCATGGTAGCTCGAACGGGTGAGCGGACTTGAGGATACCATCGAAAACCCCTTACCAACGGCAGCTCTTTCAAGCTGTTTGAACTCGTCTGGATGAACGTATCTTGCTACGGGATGATGATGTGGTGTCGGTTGCAAATATTGACCAATCGTCACGAAATCCACATCCGCAGCCCGAAGATCATCCAGAACCTGTAGTACTTCATCGATTTCTTCGCCCAAACCCACCATCAGCCCTGATTTTGTTGCGACAGATGGCATCAACTCTTTTGCGCGCTTCAACTGCCACAAAGAATGAAAGTATCGAGCTCCTGGGCGGACCTTTGCGTACAATCTGGGCACGGTTTCTATATTATGATTGAATACATCAGGTGCCGCCGACATTATCGTGTCCAAGGCTGAGTGATCGCTTAGACGAAAATCAGGAGTCAGTACTTCGATCGTTGTTTGCGGCGATTTTCGCTGAATGGACCTTAAGGTTCTTGCAAAGTGTTCAGCACCACCATCTTCCAGATCATCCCGGTCAACAGATGTAATAACGACATGCTTCAAACCCAATTTCTTCACGGCGTCCGCCACGCGGCCAGGTTCAAATACATCCAGATTAACTGGTTTGCCTGTCGCAACATTGCAAAACGCACAGCCGCGCGTACAAATATCGCCCATAATCATGAAGGTCGCATGGGATTTTGACCAACATTCCCCAATGTTTGGGCAGGCGGCTTCTTCGCAAACCGTGACCAATCTCTGCTTCGATATCTGGTCTTTCGTTTGATTGAATATGTCCCCGGACGGCGCTTTGACTCTAAGCCAAGATGGCTTTGGCAATGGTTCGTTCGTGCGCGTGTTGGCCTTTTCAGGGTGTCGCAATCGGGAGTTCTGTGGCATTTTTATCCCCATTTTCAATGTCTCCGCATGTCGGCAGGGCGGGTCTTTCACTGAAAATAAGCAACGATCATGCCAAAGTTAGTTTCTTTGCCTGCGCAAGTTTTTCATGTTTCATATTTCTCCAACAACGCAGTTGCGTGGGCGCTGACTGCCTCGCGCAAAACGACGGCGAAGATGGCGAGCACAATCAGAGCTGCGACCGATTGCCGGTTCTAAACCCGTCTGATCAAAGGTCAGGCTGACTTTACGCGCATCAATTTGGTTGACTTTGAAGGAAATCTCATCACGCTTTAATGCCCCCCAAAAAACGCAAAAGGCCCCGCCTGCTTGGCGGGGCCTTTGTCAGTTTTGGGCTTCGGTTAAGACGCAGCAGTGACCGCGCGGCCTGTCATCACCTTGACCAGATGCGCGCGGTACTCGGGTGAACCGTGCAAGTCAGAGATGAGATTGTCGGCAGACACGGTCAAGCCATCCAAGGAGGAAGCAGAGAAATTGGCCGACAAAGCGTCTTCCGCAGCTGCCCACCGATGCACGCCTTCGTTGGAGGCTCCTGTTACAGCAACGCGCACGCCGCTGGCGGTCTTTGCGACAAACACGCCGACGAGTGCAAACCGCGATGCGGGTTGGACGAACTTTTGGTAGTTCGCTTTTTCCGGGATCGGGAACTTAACAGCTGTTACGATCTCACCTTCATTCAGAGCTGTCTCAAACAATCCGAGGAAAAAGTCGTCTGCTGCAATCTCACGTGTATTCGTCACGATCGTCGCGCCGGAAGCCAGCGCCGCTGCTGGATAGCAGGCCGATGGATCGTTGTTGGCGATTGAGCCGCCAATGGTCCCTCGGTTGCGCACCGCAGGATCACCGATATGCGAGGCCAGCTCAGAAAGTGCTAGATAGCTGCTATCAGCTGCAACGTCGGCATGACACGTGGCACCGCCGATCTGAAGATCGCGGCCAGACAGGTTGATCCCCATCATCTCAGCGACACCGGACAGTGAAACCAATTTGGATGGGCTTGCCAGCCGCGCCTTGAGCGTCGGGATCAAAGTTTGCCCCCCGCTCAACGCTTGTGCCTCGCCGCCCAGGGCGCTTGCGGCCTCTGCGATGGTTGCGGGACGCTCTATGTCAAATGCGTACATGTGCTTTCTCCTCTCAAGCGTTCTGCATGGCCGACCACACACGATGTGGGGTCACTGGCATGTCGATATGGGTTACGTTCTTGCCACCCGATTGCATGGCGTCAATCACAGCATTGACCACTGTGGGAGGGGACCCAATCGCGCCCGCCTCGCCGCAGCCTTTGACGCCCAGGGGGTTGTGCGTACACGGGTTCCCTTGGCTGTGATCAACCGTATAGAACGGTAAGTCATCAGCGCGCGGCATGGTGTAATCCATGTATGACGCACTGAGCAGTTGGCCGTTTTCGTCGTAGGTGGTGTTCTCAAGCAGCGCCTGACCGATACCTTGGCCCAGCCCGCCGTGCACTTGCCCGGTGACAATCATCGGGTTGATGATGTTGCCGAAGTCATCGACAGCGGTAAACCGGTCTACGCTCACTTTACCAGTGTCAGGGTCCAGCTCGACCTCGCAGCAATAGGCACCCGAAGGATAAGTGAAGTTCGCCGGATCGTAGAAAGCAGTCTCCTCTAATCCTGGCTCGAGGTCTTCGAGTGGGAATTCGTGCGGGATGTACGCCTTCAATGCGACTTCACCAAAACTCACCGATTTATTTGTGCCGACGATTGAGAACACTCCGTCCTTCAGCTCGATATCGCTATCGGAGGCTTCCAACATGTGACCCGCGATCTTCTTGGCCTTGTTGATGATCTTTTCAGTGGCGCGGACTACTGCGGAACCGCAAACCGCCAAGGAACGCGAACCATAGGTGCCCATCCCGAAGGGTATTTTGGATGTATCCCCATGCACGATGTCGATTGTGGACGCATCGATGCCCAACATGTCAGCGACCACCTGCGGAAATGCCGTTTCGTGGCCTTGTCCATGGCTATGTGCACCGACCATTACAGAAAGATTACCTGTGGCATTCACCCGAACCGTGGCAGCGTCGTACAAACCTACACGAGAGCCCAACACGCCAACAAGGTTTGACGGCGCGATGCCGCAAGCCTCAATATAGGCGTTCACTCCAAAACCGCGCAGCAGGCCTTTGGCCTCCGATGCTTTGCGGCGCTCGGCAAAACCTGCCATGTCGGAAACGTCTTCCATCTTATCCATCAGCGCGTCGTAGTTGCCGCTGTCGTACTCAAGCCCTGCCGCAGAGGCGAAGGGGTATTGATCGGGTTTGATGAAGTTTTTGCGGCGCAGCTCAATCGGATCCATGCCGATTTCGCGGGCGGCTTTGTCGATGACACGCTCAAGTGAATATGTCGCCTCTGGTCGCCCGGCTCCACGGTATGCATCAACAGGTGCGGTGTTGGTGAAGACGGCCTTCACATTCACATAGACATTCGGCACCGTGTAGTTACCTGCCATCAACGTACCATGCAGGAACGTTGGTGTCGCAGTTGAGAAGTTAGACAGATAGGCACCGACGTTGGCCATCGTCTCGGTACGGAAGGCAAGGAAATTACCCTCTGCATCCATCGCCAATTCGATCTTGGTGACGTGGTCACGTCCATGCGCGTCTGTCAGGAAAGCTTCAGAACGATCCGCTGTCCATTTCACCGGACGGTTCAACCGTTTCGCAGCAGCCAGCACCAAAGCCTCTTCGCCGTAGTGGTAGATCTTTGAGCCGAACCCACCGCCCACGTCAGGCGCAATAACCGTCAGCTTGTTCTCGGGAATACCTAACACAAAAGCTGAGATCAAAAGCCGCGTCAGATGTGGGTTTTGTGAGGTAGTGTGCAGCACATATTCGTCGTTCGCCCGGTTATATTGCGCCATCGAGCAACGCGGCTCCATCGCGTTTGGCACCAGGCGATTGTTCACCAGTTCAAGCGTCGTGACGTGATGCGCACCCTTGATGGCGGCGTCCGTGGCGGTGCGGTTGTCCTCTATCCAACCCCAGTCGAAACACTGGTTGGTACCTATTTCGTCATGCACAAAGTTGGAGCCCGCCAGTGCATCCGCCATGTTCACAACAGCGTCCAGTTCTTCGATGTCAGCCACAATGGCCTCAACAGCATTCTTGGCTTGCTCCGTCGTTTCGGCAATCACGGCTGCGTATGCATCGCCCACATGGCGCACTTTACCGTGCGCCAGAACTGGGCGCTTGGGTTCTTTCATCGGCTCACCATCGCGCGAATTGATTAACCAACCCGCTGGGTTGCCGCCAACTTCGGTAAAATCCTCACCTGTGAAGATCGCCAATACGCCAGGCATTGCTGCGGCGGCGGATGTGTCGATGCTTTTAATCACACCATTGGCCACTGTTGAGCGCGCAAATACCGCAGCGGTCTCACCAAATGTTCTGATATCGTCTGTATACTGGCCAACACCAGCCAAGAACCTAACGTCCTCGCGGCGCAGCGTTGCGGCACCAATTCCATCATCTTTGGGCATGAACTATCCTCCCTCTAAAATTCGTTATTCGGCTGCGATGGCTGAGACGTCTTGTCCAGACGCCGCCATGATCGCTTTGACGATATTGTGATAGCCAGTGCAGCGGCAAATGTTGCCCTCAAGGTAGGATCGTACCTCGGCCACGGTTGGCTTGGGGTTGTCCTTCAAGAGTGCGGCGGTGGTCATCACCATGCCCGGCGTACAGAAACCGCACTGCAATCCGTGATGGTCCTGAAACGCTTGCTGGATCACATTAAGCGATCCGTCGGCATTTGCCTGCCCTTCGATAGTAGACACCTCAGTGCCGTCAGCCTCAGATGCAAACATCGTGCAGGATTTGACCGCACGCCCGTCCACATGAACCAAACACGCCCCACATTGCGACGTGTCACAGCCGATGTGGGTCCCTGTCAATCGACGGTCTTCCCGCAGAAAAGAGGACAACAATGTGTTGCCCTCTACATCGCCGGAAACGGATGCCCCGTTTATGGTCATTGTCACTTTCGTCATCATAATCCTCCCTTTGGATCGTCTTATAATCGGTGCAGGTTCTTAGCTTACCAGACGCTTGAACCAGCCCTTTTTCTTCTGTGTGTCTACACTTTCATCCGCGTCTGGTTCGCCCACCGCATCCGAGAAATTCTCAAAGAATTGATCCGCCATCTTCTTGGCAAAGCCGTCTATGATCCGGCTGCCAAGTTGGGCCAGCTTGCCACCAACTTTGGCCTCAACATCATAATGCAGAATGGTTGTGTCGCCGTCCGGCTCAAGGCGCACGCCAGCCTCGCCTTTGGCAAAGCCAGCAGCCCCGCCCTTGCCTTCGCCCGAGATTGTCAAACTGTGAGGCTCAACCATCTGACTCAGTGCGACACTTCCTTTAAAGGTTGCTTTGACGGGCCCAACTTTCTGAACAACTATCGCCTCAAAACCCTCTTGGGCAGAGCCACTCATCTCGGTGCAGCCGGGCACGCAAGCCTTGAGGACTTCAGCATCCAACAACCCGGCCCAGACCGTCGCCGCATCCGCGTTTATTGCCCGACTGTCGCTTAACTTCATAACTTAAATCCTCCTGTAGAGGCCCGCTACAAGCGAGCCCCTTCGTCGTCAAATAAGTGAATACGCCTTTGATCAAACGCGACCTTCTGATCCGATCCACCTTCAATATGAACTTGACCGGGGGCACGGATCTTGACGATCTGATCCCCAAGAAGGGCATTCAAAATCGTGTATCCGCCGAGAGGTTCAACCGTACTGATCTTTAGATCGAATGTTGCACTGTTTTCATCACTCTCTAGCCAAATGTCTTCGGGCCGGATGCCTAAAGTTGCGTTACCACCACGCTTAGTTTCGCCAAGAATCGGAATGCGGGCATTGAGATTTTCAGCTTCAAAAAACATTCCGTCCGAAGAAAACCTACCTTTGAAGAGATTCATCGGTGGAGTACCAATGACTTCGGCAACGGCAAGGGAATTGGGTCGACTATAAACGTCATCCGGTGTTCCAATTTGCGCTATGTTTCCCCCAATAATAACGGCTACCCGATCAGAGATCGCCATAACTTCTTCTTCGTCATGACTCACATAGACAAATGTTTGATTGTTCTCTCTTTGTAGGCGCTTCAACTCCACCCTCATCTCTTCACGCAACCGAGCGTCAAGAGCCGCAATTGGTTCATCCAGCAACATCGCGCGACTGTCTGCCGCAAACGCCCGCCCAAGGGCGATCCTTTGCCGTTCTCCACCTGACATCTGCGAGGGGTTTTTATGCAGGATATGGCTGATGTGTAAAACTTCGGAAACGAAGTCCAGTTGTTGCGAAATGTCCGCCTCTGATGCGCCACGTTCTTTCAACGGGAAGATGACATTTTCCCGCCCTGTCATGTGTGGGAACAATGCGAGGTTTTGGAACACCATAGAAATATCGCGTTCGGCAACTTCCAATTCAGACGCATCCTTGTCCATCAAGGTAATCTGTCCCTCATCTGGCTCAAGCAGCCCTAGAATAAGTTTTAGTATCGACGTTTTCCCTGTCGAAGGTGGTCCAAAGATACCAAAAAATTCTCCTTTCTTTACCGCCAAGTTGATCGGGCCAAGCGTGAATTCTGGATATGTTTTTACTACGTTCTTAAATTCGATCGCATTCATCTCAAACGCTCCCCAACCGGTGGCCTGAAATCATATCAAACGCCATGCTCTTGCCCGGTGGCAGGAAGAACGGCACCTCATCGCCCAATTTCAATTGATCCTGATCATCAAAAGCCAAGAATTTGGTCTCAAGCACTTGCAGATATGCCAGTCGCTTGGGCCCTACCCGCTCAAGTATTTCGACGGTACCTTTCATCGCGATATCATTGGATGCTCTTCTCTCGCCAAAGTAGATGTCCTGCGGACGAATACCAAATGACCCGCTGTGAACTTTGCCATCGCTTGTGAAGTCAGATTTGACTTGTCCTTGAAGAATAATTTCCGCACCGCCTTGAACCATGAGTTTCAATTGGTTTTCTTCTTCTCGCAGCTCGCCATCAATCAAGTTCATTCGAGGGCTGCCAACAAAATTTGCTACAAATCGGTTGTTGGGCGAGTTGTAGATATCCAAAGGCGAGCCATATTGCATAAGCTTCCCTTGATCGATGATGGCAATTTTGTCAGCCAAACTCATCGCCTCGATCTGATCGTGAGTAACATAAATCATAGTCTGGCCAAATTCGTGCTGCAGGACTTTTAACTCGGCACGCATATAGGCTCTAAATCCTGCATCGAGATTTGACAGGGGTTCGTCCAAAAGAAATATTCGTGGCTCCATGATAGCTGACCGTCCGATAGCAAGCTTTTGCATTTCATTTACAGAAAGGCTTGCGGCGGGTTGTTCGAGTCGATGTGAGATACTCATCCGATCCGCCATCGCGTGAACACGCCGCTTAATATCATCCTTGGCAAACTTTTTGACTTCCAATCCATAAGACAGATTCTTGTAAACGCTTAGATGGGTAAAAATGGCGTAGTTTTGAAAGACAAAACCAATGTTACGGTCCTGAATACGCGTCCTGGAAAGGTCCTGACCGTCAAACAGGATTGATCCCTCTGTTGCTTCTTCTAGCCCCGCAATCATGTTCATCGTCGTGGTCTTACCGCAGCCTGATGGGCCAAGGAGCGCTACAAATTCACCTTCTTCAATTTCCAGCGACAAATCGTCAACCGCCGTAAAGTCGCCGAACCGTTTCGTTACATTTGAGATTTGGATTGAAGACATGTCTTACCCTGATTTCTTGGCCATATAAGCCAAGCCTTTCGCTGCGATCACACTAAGAACAAAGAGGATTGTGAGGCCAATCGCGGCCACATAGGCCCATTCAAACTCGCCGAATGTTTGTTTGTAGAGGAAGAGGGAAATCGTTTCCGTCTGTACCCCAGGCCCACCTTTGGTCATGATGAAAATCAAATCAAAGATCTTGAAACATTCAACAGCTCGCAAAACCAATGCGATGATGATGACTGCCTTCATCCGGGGCAGTATTATCTTGAAGAAATTCTGCCAGTTTGACCCACCAAGAAGCCGTGCTGCGAGCAGTTGGTCAGAGGGCACTCCTAGCATTCCGGCAAGAAGGATCAGGAACATCAGAGGCGTCCACTGCCACACATCAGCAATGATAACCGAGATCATCGCCCTGTTCACATCCGTTAGCCACGAAAAGGTCGATGGCAGCCCAAGATGCGCGTTCACAGGCCCGGTGCCCTGAAACAGAAGAAAGAACATGAGCCCGACCACTGCAGGCACAACCATCATTGGCGTTAGCATGATAGAGTAGAAAACCTTACGGCCCGGAAACTGGTCAATAAAGAGGTAAGCCAGTGACATGCCCAGAAAAAACTGGAGCGGAACAGCAATTATCATGATCAGGACTGTACGCCACAATGCCCTCCACACTCGGGAGTCGGTCAATTGGAACCAATAGTTTTCACCCCAATTGAAAACCTCCCATGCACGGTACCAAGCGATGCCCTCAAGTGGAGTCCACCAAGTGACGGACAAATATAGTTGCATGAGAAGTGGAAAAACTACGATGAAGAGCAATAATAGTACGGTGGGTAAAACGAACCAAAAGCCCATCTTGTTGCCATCTCTTGCAACGCCCGCCCAGTAGCCTTGTTTTTTCTGCTTTGTACGGCTGCTCGCCGAATTTGTCTTGATATCAGTCATTGCTTCAGTGCTCCGAAAGTGAGGCCGCGAACGAGATGTTTTTGAATCATCAACCCAAAAACAACGGGCGGAATAGCGGCGATAACACCCAGTGCAGCCTTCATTCCGTACATTTGCCCGCCCATCGCGGAGGTCAGTGTGGCCATGTAAACAGGCAACGTGACCCAGTCTTTCTGGGTTAAAAGCAATGCCAAAAGATAGTCAGACCAGTTTAGAATGAAGACGAATAGCGCACAGGTGGCCAAACCGGGTTTTACGATAGGAAGCGTGATCCGGTAAAAAACCCGCCAGTACGAACAACCGGCAACCCGTGCGGCATCTTCAATTTCAACAGGAACCTCTTCAAAGAATGTTTTCATCAACCAAAATGCGAAGGGTAACGTAACGATCCCGTAGATCAGGGATAGACCCCACCATGTATCGATTGCACCGATAAAGGCCCACATCACCATGACCGGTATCATCACGGCCAAAGGCGGAAAGAGCCGCAGTTGCAAAACTGACAACGGTAGCGTTTTCGCAAGGCCAAATCGTACCACAGCGTAGGATGACAGCGTCCCAGCCACAACTGCAAGCAAAGTACCACAGATGGATGTAACTAGACTGGCGATCAATGGACCAACGATAGTGCGGTCTAAACTGACGACCAATCCCTCTGCCTCACCGAAGAAAATAAACTCAAAATTCTGCAAAGTTGGATTTTGGGGAAACCAAGTCAGTCCGGCAACAGTTGTCCATTCTGGATGCGGCTTAAAAGCCATCGTGACCATCCACAAAAGCGGGTAGATAACCACGGCGCACGCAAGTAGTACGAAAAAATATTTTAGCGCCAAGGCACCTGGAGATACCTTCATGGTCCCCTCCCTCTCTTAGATAATGGAAGATTGCTCCGGGCCATCGATCGGCCCGGAGCGTTTAGCGCCTAGGCTGGGTCGACAATCGTCGGCCATGTCGCCCGGCTGGCTTTGATCGCATCGACGATACCATTGCGGGTCTGGCGTTTGATGATCCGTTCCCACTTGGTCTGTGCAGCATCCATAGCTTCTCGAGCGGTTTTCTGCCCTGTGATTGCTGCCTGGAGTTCTTCATCCAGAGCATTGTCGAGTGCAGTCTGTCCGGCAAAGTTAATTGACGGAACCGAGCGAGCAATGGTCGCGGGGATCGTTTCCATTGAGTACGGCTGGTAAGCCTCTGCGACCAGAGGTTCAGCGAAGTTGGCTTTTTGCATTGGGTCAAAATAGCCACCTGGGTTCCCTGCCATCCAAGTATACGTCCGTGTTGAGCTCAGCCATTGCATGAATAGATAGGCTGCCTCGGGATGCTCTGACTTCGTAGAAAGCCAGCCCGTAATGTGGTAGTAAAGCACCGAACGACGGTTAATCTGATCACCAAATTGGCGACCAACGGGCAAATGGCTGTCAATCATGCCAGTTGCCTTCGATTTGGGTGTACCGTCTGGGTTTAACCCGTCGCCAAATTTCACAAGATTTGTGTAAATGGCGGTTTGTGGCACTTGTAGGTTCCACATGCCGGCATAGGCTTCTGCCCAAGTGAAGGTGAGCGCGTCCGGTGGGCTCCACGCAAACGAACGAACATGCTCTTCCGCGCACTGAATGCCCAACTCAGAGTTCAGGTTTGGTCTGGCATCTTCGTCAAAGAAGTGGAAATTTGGGAAGTCCATGGACGCAAAGCGTGCGTAGAACGTGGCAAGTCCCCAGAATGGGCTCATCAAGTTACCATTGCCGTACATAGTGCCGTGTCCAAAATCCTTACCTGTAAAGAATTCAGAAATGCGGTCGACCTCGGGCCAAGTGTTTGGGACCTTCAATTTATGTCCAGTTTCCGCCAAGAAGGCTTCTTGGACTTCTGGCATATCGTAAATGCCCTTGAGGTAGAACCAAGTCTGGAAGTCACCATCAAGTGAGAATGAATAGTAATCATCCGCATAGGTGTAGAGAAGCTTTTCCATCTCAGGAGTGGGTGTACCGCGTTCTGGATCGGCCCAATCAGGTTGATATTTGGCCACGAATTCCGAACAATTTACCGCACCACCAGATGCCACTAGGTCACCGGTAGAGTTCCATGGCCCAGTATAGATGTCATAGGAGCCGCCACCAGTTGTGACGTCTTGCATAACTTTCTTGAAGATATCTTCGGCGGGTGCGCCAACGATCTCAATTTCAATTCCAGTCTCTTTTTCCCACACTTCTTTGGCAGAAGGGGCACCGTCTGGGAATGGTTTTGTGATTTGCCCAATTGCGCCATCGGTCAGCAACATCGAGATTTTCTTTGGTGCATTGCCAGCGGCCTGAAGGGCTTTGATACCTTCAATCGCGCGTCCCTCTGACATTGTATTATTGTACTGGAACCGCTCGGCTCCATCAAAACCGGTTGGGCCACCTGTCATGCCAGCAGCAAAATCGCCGGCAAAGGCTGGTGATGCTATAAAAGAACCCAAGCCGCCAAGACTTGTCGCAGCAGCGGCCGCAGTTGAAGTTTTTAGAAAGTCTCGACGAGACTGACCCAAAAGTAGTTTTCTATCGGATGTCATTTTTTCCTCCCTAAGTGACACATCGTTGATGTCAGAGAGGTACAAGCAACACTTGTGCCATTCCTGTAAGGCGTTAATTCTAAATGTTAACTATTGCTGACTTGTGAAATTGGTTCGGTGGTCCAAACTTTGCCACACGATGATATCAGTCGGGCTGAAATTCATCTGGAAGATCGCACACTTCAATCGTTTCGCCATCGCATAAAGCAAGACACAGCTCGAACACACTGATCATTTCGCGCATATTGCCCGGCCAAGTATACGTGCGTAACGCCAACTCAGCTTCTTTAGAGAAAGAGATCTGGAAGTCGTCAGATACCAATGAAGAAATCTGTTTTATGATCCAGCTTTTGTCTTCACGATCACGCAGCGCCGGTATGGCCAGAACGATCCCATTCAAACGATAATAGAGATCTTGTCTGAACTGCCCGATATCTACTAATTCCCTCAGGTTTCTGTGAGACGCCGAGATCACTCGGACATCTACTGGAATAGGTTTCGTCCCGCCAACCGGCATAACCTCGCGTTCTGCAAGAACCCGCAAAAGCCGAGCCTGCATAACGAGCGGCATGTCTCCAATTTCATCCAAAAACAGAGTGCCGCCATTGGCTTGCTCAATAAGGCCTTTCTTTCCTTTTGCATGTGCGCCAGTGAAAGAGTTTGGTGCATAACCAAACAATTCGCTTTCGATCAGAGCCTCTGGGATAGCGGCGCAATTTATTGCGACAAAAGGACCTCTCTTCTTACGTCCATCGTGCAGCGCCTTTGCTACAAATTCTTTCCCGACACCAGTCTCGCCTTCCAAGATGATACTGATTTGCTTGTCTATGATTTTGGCCGCTTTTCCGACCAAGCGCTCCATGTTTGGATCCCCACCGTGAATTCGGTTAAGGGCCTCTGGTACCGTCGATGTTGATTTGGTCCTGTGGGGCCGTAACGGCACCCGCGCATCAGCGAAAATCACTTTTCCGTCACGCAATTCCAATGCCTGTTCACTTGGCGTTTCGGCGTTAATCAGACTTGGAAGATCGTTGAAATCAAACTCAAAGATCTCTTCGAAAGGCTTTCCGATCACCCCTTGCGGCGATCTCCAGTTCATACCCAAAGTGTCGGAAATCAATCGTTTAGCACCATGCGTCAGCCCGGAGATAGTCCCGTCTGCGGCAAAAGAAACAGCGCTGGCCGGATCAACGCCAAGGAATTCAGGAGCCGAATTCAAACGTAATATCCAGTCGGATTTTTTCGAGGCCATCAAGTTGGCAAGTTCGATGCGACGCACACAAGATTTCACAACTTCCAACGTTAGGGCCTGGCTATATTTTTCGGATGGCGACATCAGAAGTGACACATCCAAGACGCCAATCAAAGCATCGTTTGAATCATATATCGGTGCCGCCGTGCAGCTGAGCGGCGTGTGGGCCATATCAAAATGGTCATCTTGATGAATCGTGATGGCTTCACCAGAAGTCAAACAAGCGCCAACGCCACAGGTCCCGGCCTTCGTTTCGCTCCATTCTGATCCTATATATAGCCCTGCCCGCTGTAACTCCCGGTCAACTTTCTCATCGCCTATGAAGTCCACAGTGACGCCCTTTGCGTCGGTCAACAGCAGCACATAACCCATTGAATTGACACGTCGGTACAGATCTTCCATCGCAAATCTTGCAGTGTACAAAAGGTCTTCGGATTCCTGCTGGTGTTCTTTCAGCACAGATTCCGGAACGATCCGTGCCTCCCCCTTGTGCTCGGGATCAAGACTATAATCATTTAGGCAACGGAGCCAAGATTGAACAACTGCAGGATCGCGCGCAGTTTGCCCACCCTCAGCCACAGCAATGATTTCGTCCACATGCGCTTTTGTTGCCCCAATGCTCATCATAGCGACACTCCTCCCAAAGTGACGGCATTCAGAATCAACCTGATCTTGTGGGCTACCCTGAGCGCTCAATTTCCGAATTTATATCAATAAATTCACCGTTTAGCGAGTCACTTGTGGCAGTTTAAAGCTATGATTGGTAAGGGGTGGTTGGTGTATCTTCCTGCGCTCCTACAACTTATTCACAGTTACATCAGATGCGTTGCAGCATCTCGGCCGCACTACTGACCGATACAGCCGTTGCGTCAGGCTCAATCGCTATTTTTTCCACCTGCCCGTCGCGGACAAGTGCTGCATAACGTTGCGACCGCATACCAAGCCCCAAGTCGGTCAGGTCCAACAACTGACCAGCTGCCGCTGCAAATTTCTGGCTTCCATCAGCCATAAAATGCAGGTGTTCGCCAACTTTCAATTGATCGGCCCATGCCTTCACCACAAAGAAGTCGCTCGTGGCAAGGATAACAACTTCGTCCACACCCTTATCCCGAAATGCGTCGATATTCGAAAGATAGCTAGGGACGTGATCATCTGAACAGGTTGGCGTAAAAGCCCCGGGTAACGACACGAGTAGAATTGTTTTTCCGGCTGAAAACTCAGCAAGATTGATTTGCAGTACCTCGCCATTTACCAGTTGTTGCACCGGTGTGTTGGGAAGTGATGAACCTATTTCCATGTGCTCTCTCCTCACAGATTATCAAATGCTTCAAGGGCTTTGGCTGCATAGACCGCCCCCGGACCACCTGACATTTCAATTGCGACGGCAATGACTTCGACCAACGTCTCCCGATCCGCACCGTGTTTTTTAGCCTCGGCAACGTGATAGAGGATACAATCATCACAACCTCGCGCGGCGGCGATGGACACGGCAATCATTTCCTTCATCGCTGTGGAAACTTTACCTTCTCTGACGGCGGTATCGCTCAGCGACTTAAACGCCGTCATCGATTTTTGATCGGCCTTGAACAGACCCATCAGGCGATTATTAGCTTCGCCAAGTTTTTGTTCATGTGAACTCATCTATTGTCTCCACAGAGTTTCTTGGACGCGCCTAACCGGGGAAATCAGGCGCGCCACTGGCTAGGTCAAAGCAACTCTTTGAGGCACTCGTTGACCCGAGAGGATTCTTCCATCTGCACCATGTGACCGGCGCCTGCGACGACGGTAACCGTTGCGCCCGTAATGCCGTTTGCATGGGCCTGAGGAATAACTGCATCCGCTTCGCCCCAAATAACTTGTTGAGGGCACTCAAGCGCTTCCAAACCTGCAATGACATTCGCCGCCTGTTTGCCGTCACCAAACATATTGTCCTTGAGAGCTTCCAAGAAGGTCTGGACACCGTCCAATCGTTTGTACTTGAGCAGGTCATCGACCATAGATCGGTTAACAAGGCTTTCATCCGCAAAGAGATGCTTGAGCTTTGGTTTCAGCTCTTTTCGATTGGCTGCAAAGACAAACCCATCAATATATTCTGCATTGATTTCGTCCCCTAGCCCAGCCGAACAGATCAAACTAAGTGAAGCCACGCGTTTAGGATTGGAAATCCCAGTTTGCGCTGCGACCAAACCACCCATTGAATGACCCACCAAATGTGCCTTTTCGAGCTTCAGATGATCCATCAATTGAATAACGGCACTCACCATTGTCTCGAGGCTCGGGTTCGCAACCGCTTTAACAGATTGCCCATGACCGGGAAGATCTAGTGCATAAACAGGTGCTTTTTCAGCCAAAGCGTCGATGTTAAAAAGCCAGTTGTCCAGATCACCGCCAAAGCCGTGGATCAATACAACCGGTACCCCGTCTCTGCTGCGTTCAGTGTAACGAATTTTACCGATCTCTAGTTCAGCGAATTCATAAGACGGCCCTGTGTCTTCGTCCTCTTCAATTTCGGGCATTTCAAATGCGGCGACATAGGCATCAACTTCGGCATCAGATACCGAAGATGGTGCCATAACACCAAGCAATGCCCGAACCGGATAGACTTCACCTGCCCGTCCAACACATCGCCGTAAGAGGCCACCATCGGCGGCCTCCACGACATTCGCAATCTTGTCAGTTTCGACATCCATAATCTCGTCGCTAGGCGAAATATCTGTGCCTTCCTCGACGTGCCATGCCGCAAGGGTGCCTACTCTCATCGAGAGACCCCATTTTGGCATGAGGATTGGAATAATCTGATCGCTCATTTTGATCAGGCCTCCATCGTCTTACGTACGGCAGCTGCAATCTTCTCCGGAGATGGGATATACAGATCTTCCAGAGCCGGTGAGAACGGTACTGGCGAATGCGGTGCCGTCACCATTTCGATTGGCGCTTTAAGGGCCTTAAACGCATCACGTGCGACACTAGCAGACACGTCCGCTGCGATCGAACACCGCGGATGGGCCTCATCAACACAAACCAAACGACCAGTTTCTTCAACGCTTTCGATCACTGTATCCATGTCGATTGGAGACAACGTGCGCAGGTCAATGACCTCCACCTCAATACCCTCTTTCTTCAGCGTTTCAGCCGCAGTCAAAGAGTATTGCACCATCAGACCATACGTCACGATGGTTACATCGCCGCCTTCTCTGACAACGTTCGCTTCACCGAAAGGAATAGCATAAGGTTCCTCAGGGACGTCACATTCCGACGCGTAAAGGTTCTTATGCTCCAGAAAGATGACTGGATCGTTGTCACGAATTGATTGGATCAACAAACCCTTGGTGTCATAGGCGTTTGACGGGCAAACCACCTTAAGGCCCGGGATATGCGTCACGATTGGCGTCAGCATCTGGCTATGTTGGGCCGCCGCGCGGAAACCCGCACCACACATCGCCCGAATAACAACCGGTGTTTCGGCTTTACCGCCAAACATGTAGCGGAACTTTGCAGCCTGGTTGAAGACTTGATCCAAACAAACACCCAAGAAGTCGACGAACATCAGCTCGGCAATTGGACGTAGTCCACATGTAGCGGCACCAACCGCAGCTCCAACATAAGCGCTTTCAGATAATGGGGTATCAATCATCTGATTGGGGTATTTGGCGAACAACCCTTTGGTTACGCCCAAGACGCCGCCCCAGGCATCCTCTTCACCAGGCGAACCAGCGCCGCCAACAATATCTTCCCCCATCATGATAACAGTGGGGTCGCGTCCCATTTCCTGATCAATCGCTTCGTTGATCGCGTCTTTCATACTTAATGTACGTGCCATTTTTTATCCTTTCTTTTCGGTCGTGTCAGTAGGACACGTACACATCAGTTGTAAGTTCTTCGGGTGCTGGAAGCGGAGCGGCCTTTGCTTCATCAACCGCTTCTTCAATTAGGGTCATGACCTCAGCATCAATCGCATCCAGTTCGCCATCAGACAGCGCACCTGCTTCTGTCACCTTCGCGCGGAAGATTTTTAGGCAGTCCTTATTCTTACGATTGTCTTCGTTCTCGTTTGGCGCACGGTATGTCTGTGCGTCGCCCTCGAAATGCCCGAAGAACCGAACCATTTTGCATTCCATAAGCGTTGGGCCAGCGCCCTCACGAGCACGTTTGATGATTTCGCCAGCAGCTTCGTAAACCGCAAAGAAATCAGTGCCATCCACAGTAATACCCGGCATGCCAAAGCCAGACGCGCGATCCACGAACGAATCTGATGCGACAGCGTAATCAACTGACGTCGCTTCTGCGTAACCGTTATTTTCTACAACAAAGAGCATGGGCAAATTCCAGATTGCCGCAAGGTTCATTGACTCCAAAACTGTGCCTTGGTTCGACGCACCATCACCAAAGAATGTGATGCCTACCCCGTCATGACCGAGTTTTTGTGCAGCAAGTGCAGCACCGCAAACCAACGGCGCACCCGCGCCCAAAATACCGTTTGCGCCCATCATCCCTTTGGACAGATCAGCAATGTGCATCGAGCCACCTTTACCGGAACAAGAGCCTGTAGCTTTGCCGTAAATCTCGGCCATCATACCTTTGACGTCGACGCCTTTGGCGATGCAGTGGCCATGGCCACGGTGCGTTGACGCAATGCGGTCATGATCCTGAAGGTGCATCATGATGCCGACACCAGACGCTTCTTCACCAGCGTAAAGGTGAACGAATCCTGGAATTTCTCCGCGACCAAAATCAACATGAAGACGTTCCTCGAATTCGCGGATCGTTTTCATCATCCGATAGGCTTCTAAAAGCCTATCTTTTTCCAATGGGAATGGGTTGCTCATGAGGTCCTCCCTTATTACTGAGCTGCGCGAAGGCCATTTTTGACCCCGCGGGTTAAGAGCCCGTGTTTGGCCGCATAGGCCATACAAACGGGCACATTGATTGTGCGGAATGCATCTGTCTGAAGCCGGACGCTAACGTCATCGACTTCGCTAAAGGTCAGCTCTCGTTCACCATCCAAGGCAAAAGAGCCGGCTGAAACACATGGTAGGTAGATTTTGTTGGGCTCGATAACCTCAATCTCTCCAATACCCACTTCTTCGATAAGTCCTGGGGCGATTGGTGTCGCCAATCGAGTTTTGGCCTGATCGACTGGCAAAAGGCGAACGCGACGTCCTTCCGGAGTGTCCCTGTCCAACGGCGCCAACAGGCCAATTATCGACGACATACCAATTCCGTCAGGTCGACCGAATGTCACAAAAAGATCTCGAAAACTCTCGGTTTTCCAGATCGCCCGAGCGCCAATAAAGCGCTCTGCGACAACCGCCACATCAACTAAGGCAATGTCTCTCTTTTCGTTAACTGAAACTTCAAAACGTTTGTTAAAACTGAATGCATACTCAACAGGCACTTGCCCTGTCACCGCCAACCCAACCGCCAGTCCTGTTACTGTTGGTTCACGTAGTTCCGGGAATGCATTATTCGTGCCAGTGGACACGCCAGAGATCGGTGTGTTGCCGCAACCTGATACGACGACGCGGTTGGTACCATCGCCGCCTAGCACGACAATCGCTCCTACACCTTGATCGTGCATCTGCCGCGCTGCTTCTGCACTGTCTTCAGACGTACATGTAACTGGCATCTCAAGATAGGTCACCTTCGGGAAACGGAATTTCCCCAACCGACCTTCACGTTCAATCGTCCGTAAAAGTTGCGCTCGGATGCCACCATTTTCGGGCATAATTAGAACTTCCTCGACACCTGTCGTGGCAAGGCCTGTCAGAATACGCAGCACTATATTGGCGCGGTCGTTGATCGGCAGATTTCCCGCATGAGAAATAACTCTACGGATGTCTCTGGCTGATACCGGATTAGCGATGATTCCGACTCTTTGCATCAGGTGGTCTCCCTATCTGCCATTGTACCAAGCAACAATCATGCCAATTTCTCTGTGCAGCTTTTGGCTTTGGGAGATGGATGAGTATTTCGACGAAGAAAAGTAATTTAAATCAACGACTTTTGGATTAAATGGCGGTGTTTGATAAGACTGCGTTTCTGGTTCATCGCAACCACTGAAGAGTGCTCCTGCGCGGCCCACTACGAGCAAGCGGGAAACGATCCTACCCTCGCCGTCACCCGCCATAAATGCGATGCCGAGCGGCGGTTCCTGTGTCGCACAAGCACCACATTCAGCCTAATATAAGGGGGGATGAGACAAACAACTGGGACACGCAAAACCCTGGCACAATCATCGCCAAATACGTCAAGCGCGCAAACAGTGTTAATCTAAAGAGAAAACCATTGCTTCCTCTGATTCATGATTTGAATGCAAACAACGTTAATGCCATTGTTAAAAGTTCACACAGTAGGTGGAGCAGACATAATGAAACAACACTTAGGTCAGGCAACTGTCCAAAAGCTCGCGTTGACTCAACATATGCGTAGCTCCCTCTCCTTGCTTCAGATGGGCCCCGACGAACTCACAGAAACCACCGAAGATGAAGCAAAACGCAATCCATTTCTGAAATCCGTTCCAAGAATTCCAAGCAGCGGTCGCGGAGCCGTTGGGTCTGAAGGATTTGAGTCAGACGATATCGAAGACCAACAATCCAACATTGATGCCATCCTAGAACAGGTCTCTCTCATTCGGCTTGATCAATCTCAAAGTCGTTTGGCTCGCGAACTGACATATTGTCTCGATGATCGTGGCTTCCTATCAGACCCCGCCGAAGAAATTTGCGGATATCTTAATGCCGAACTGCCCCACTTATTAGAAGTAGTTCAAATTTTACAGAGGTCTGTTGAGCCAGCAGGCGTGTTTGCATGGTCACTCAAAGACTGTTTTCGGATTCAACTGGAAGCAAAAAATAGGTATGATACCTTGATTGCGAAATTGCTGGATCGGCTTGATCTTGTCGCTCAGCAAGAATTAGTGGGTATCTGCAACCTGTGCGGCGTGGATCGAGAAGACGCAGCCGAGATGCTTGCCGACATCCGTTTGCTTACACCTGCCCCCCTACAACCAGTTACGCAATTGCCAGAAACCTCGCGTGCGCCCGAGTTGATATTTGATCAAGATGATGATGGCAAAATCTCAGTACGCCTTAATGAAGTTGCATTGCCTCAGATGCTTGCTGATGACGCAATGTTTTCTGCTGTCAAAGCCATCGAGACGGATCAGAAAGCGATGGCTTATTATCGTGATTGTTACAGGGGCGCGGCAAGTTTCGTGATTGCGATGCAAAAAAGAGCGAATACTCTACTCAGGATCGGCCAGGTGATTGCTGGCAAACAGGAGAAGTTCATCCGCACTGGCCGCTCATTGGATAAAAAACCTCTTACAATGGGAGCGCTCGCATCAGAACTTGGGTTGAACAAAAGCACGATTAGTCGCGCTTTGAGCAACTGCCTCATTGAAACCAAACGAGGACTATTGAACCCGATCGACTGCCTTGCACGACCGTTGAGCGAAGAAAGCCCCGAACGCACAAGAGAACAAGTGTTGCAACGATTGTCTTTGCTGATCCGTACCGAAAACAAGAATGCCCCCCATTCTGACGAGGAACTGGCACGACAATTGGCCAATGCAAAATTTAAGATTTCTAGAAGAACGGTTGCAAAATATCGTGACCTTCTTGACATAAGAGGTGTGTATCAGCGCCGAGAAATAGGGCAGTCTAAGACCCCCAATTCAATCGTGACCCGTGCCGAAAGCCCGCCCAAGGTTTGACCTACAGGTACCGAGAAGGAGTTGCAAAGATACCCCTGTTCAGGACCACGACAAAGCCATCGTAGCTTTGACGCAACCAGTTGGCGGCATGTTTATCAACACCACACAGACGCGGCCGCGTTCTTGTAGATAACTTCGCTGCGTTGAGGTCAGCCTTATGCGCAGGCCTTGGCATTCAGCGGCTGCCTGTCTCGATCGCGGAGCCGGACTTGAAATCTGGTGCGCTTGTAGAATTGTTGCCTGATTGGAAAATCTCCGACCTAGGCACCTATGGTGTCTGGCCCGACACCAGCCGCCGCAGCTCGCTCACAAGGCTCTTGATCGATCATGTAGTTGCTGTGACTTAGTGATCTTATCGGACCACATCTCATCCCCGCAGCGCGGGCAGACACGAGCCTCCGCGCCCTCAATTCGCCGCGCGACATGGGAGCATGAGGGACAAAAGGTCCACGCTGTGAGATCCTCTTTTCCAATCTCAATTCGCTCAATCTGGACCTGGCGGCCGTTCGCATAAAAGAACTGACCAGGAGCGAATTCAGAAAGGGCGGAACTTGCAGGCCGGGAATACTCTAGGTACAGCAGCCCGTCCTCATCCTTTGCGGAATCGTTTCGACGGGAAAGGATCGAGGTTAGCTTCACGCCTTCTTCAGGGAAGGCATAGTTCGGCAAAACACCCTTGTCGGTCAGGAACTTGATGACCGGGACATCGTCAATACCATTACGGATCAATCGGTTGATCTCTGTTCGATCGCGGGAAATTTCCTTTTCGCGTTTTTCGAACTCCTCATCCGTAAGTTCTGCACGCCGCCGTCGCAACCGCTCCAGCTCGCGTGTGGCTTCCTCGCGCTTCTGAAGTAGCCGAGCTCTCTCCTCTGCAGCGGCGTCGAACGCTGCTCCGACTCGCCATCCAATCGAACGTGTGTCGGCTCCGGTCAGATAGGTCCGGATTCGGTCCGCGAGGTCCGCCCGATTTTGCACCTCAGGTGGTAGTCATGACAGGAAGATGTCTGCGAATTCTGCTCCGCGTTTCTTAACGAGTTCTAGCCACTCAACCGGGAACCCCTCGGTCGCCCCAGCCGCCCGACGCTTCAGAACATCTCGAACCTTTCCGTAGTCCCCACTCTCTGTAGATTCCGACACATAGGCATCGAGGGTGAACGCGGTCACCTGACGCAGGAGCACCTCCTCCGCCGCGAGAAACACGCCAGGAGGGCGCACTTGCCCAGCGAGCATCGGTGTCGGGTCTTCCCAAAACTGCAGGTCGTGCGGCCGCGCGTTGGCCAGAACCAGGTTCAACGCGTTCCCGTCTCGGCGGCCACTTCGCCCCATACGCTGGACGTAATTTGCCTCCTCCGGAGGAACAGAGCTGAGGAGCAAGGTCGAGAGGTCCCCGATATCGATCCCCATCTCGAGGGTCGGGGTGGCCGAAATCAGGTTTGGCGACCAACGGGCTTCCCCCTTGATGAAACCGGTCTCCACCCGAAGCCGCTCCTCCGCCTCAAGTATCCCGGTATGCTCGCGAGCTACGACCCGATGGTTCCGGTTGGATACTAGAGAACGGCGCAGGGCGGGACGCGGCGGTTGGGAGCAGGTCTCTAGTAGTCCTTCGCAACCAATCCTGGTGCAGGGGGATCCGAGTGTCTGCTCGGCCTTCTCCACAATTACAGTTTCGCGTCGCCCACACCTGCCGCAGGCGAAATCAGCGGTAGCCGTCGAAACAGTGACTTGCTCTGGCTCAAGCAGCCAGGCATGGCGATTTTGACCATCCGGACCGTTCACACGACGGATGAGCGCGTCCGCCTCTAGACGATTAAGGACGATTGGATAGACCGACTCCGGATCCGTCCCGAGCCGGAGATCAACTGGGCCAACGACCCGAAACAGCCAGTCGCGATACCAGTTCGAGACTTGGCTCCGGGTAATCCGCTCAAACCCGGGTGGGCCACTCTGAAGTGTGATGGGGATTGGTGCGAGCCCCCTCCAGTGATTTGGAGCGGGTAGAGTACCGGTCCGACCGAGTCCCATATGAGCTGCCGCTCCGAACCAATTGAGGCCGCGCCCGCCTTGGCTCGTCGCAACCGCGCTAACGAGGTACGGGTGCGCGACCGAGCCCTGTCTACGCATCCGCTGCACTACCCCGGACAGGAATTGGGCCAGTCGGCCAGGGTCGATCTCGGGGGCACCCGGCAGCGTATTCCGAAACTCGCGTCCGAGACGCTCCGCCGATCACCAAAGAGAGCAGCAAACTCGTCGTCCAAACTCAGATGGGACGTCACTTCTGTAGCGCGCGCATCCATCTGCGATTCAAACGCCTCAGGGCCAATCCCACCTGCAACAGCCTCAGCGACGATCACCTCCTCTTCTTCAACATCCCCAACTCCGAGGAAGACGGCTGGGTCGCCGACGCCCTTCTGGGCGGCAACGTCTTTCGCAACGAGCTTCTCCAGCACCCACATCTGACGGACCTTCGGATGCGTGCTTTCGCCAACAAAATAGCTAATCTGGGGTGGTCGGTCCTGCCCGTACCGATCGATACGCCCGTTGCGCTGCTGAAACCGCAGAAGGGACCAGGGAAGATCGAAATGGATCAGCCGGTGGCACTGAAAGTGTAGGTTGAGCCTGTTGAATGTCACTGAGAACTGACCCGGTCTTGTCACCGAGATTTGACCCGCTCTTATTAATGTATCGGCGGCTATGCTTTGGTCAACGTGGCGTTCTCCTTTGTTGTTTTCTTTGCGGCCTCTGAACTGGCTTTGAAGCGGTAACTGTCGTTGCCGGTTTCGAGGATGTGGCAGCGGTGTG